>Ga0315312_1001793_pt1 | contig 15902 bp, 15 predicted proteins | sample TDP7_MG_FD_203629 | JGI IMG/M metagenome (GOLD analysis project Ga0315312, IMG submission 203629) | Freshwater sediment microbial communities from Lake Towuti, South Sulawesi, Indonesia - TDP7 | ecosystem: Environmental > Aquatic > Freshwater > Lake > Sediment | place: Indonesia: South Sulawesi... | reverse complement strand
CAGGATTTTGGCGGTCAAAATAGCCCCGCCCCACTTCGAGTGGGGCGGGGCGAACAAACAAGTTCGTCTGAAAATTTTGAGTTCGTATCGTCAAAAATTGCTGCAGAATTAAAACAGCAACAAACTTTCACTATTATTTTGCCGAATTTAATCCACAAATCCAAGAAGCGAAACCTATCCTGACGATCTGCCCGCCGCCTGCGGCGGCGGGCAGGAAAACCCGTCGGCTCGCGAGCAAAAAATTTCCTCCCCTGAAACCCCTCTATTTTTTGCCCGCTCGCCGAGGTAATTTGAAGATTAAACTATTTAATATCCTTTTCTATTTCCTTACTTTCAATGCTATATTTTTTATTTTTGTATAATTTGGAAACTACATTATTGATAACCCAAGTCATAATCATCAGCAGGGAAAAATATATGAGGCCTATTGACGTAAATTTTGGTAATGTATCTTCCCCAAGATAACCTAAAATTCCAGCTACTACACCAATAGCTGTGATGAGTTGCAAAGAGGAAATAGTATTCGTTGTACTTTTCGCTTGAAGCTCTGTGAAAAGTTCGATTGAAGAAGTAAGATAGCTTTTTGTCATCTCCCAAAGATGCTCAATATATTCGTGGGTGTCTAATAATGTTTCGAATTTGAACTGAAAAAGAGGTTGTAGATAGCCATCAATTTTTTCTACATCAGCAATCTTCTGTCGAGTTTTCACATAAGAAGGCATTTGTGCAATTCTGGCATCGATTAAATTGATTGTTTTTTCATAAACAGATAATTCGTTTCGTAACACATCAATATCGGTACCTTTAATTTGTCCTCGTTCTTTAATTGCACGAATTTTTTCCCATAAAGCTCTGTGAATCGCTAAATACCTATGGAGTTGAGATTTAAACTCTCTAAAGAATATCTGTGATTCAATTTTCTCTCTTGCTAAGTTTTCATCTCTAAGATTATTGATGAGAATAATTCCTGGACTTTTATAAACCTCAGTATTTTTAGTTGCAAGTACTGAATATATTTCTTCCGTTGAATCTTCAAAAATTTTTTCCACTTCACTTCTTTCAGCGTCGGTAACAGTAACAATATACGGAAGAATAGTTTTAATGTTCGCCAATTCTTTTGGAACCGGGGCTCCCTTGCTAAAAATTAACGAAAGACCTTTTGAGAGTTTATTATCATAGTAATCCTTTATCGCCCCAAAATCATTTTTTAAAGATTCAAATTCCTTTTCTAAAATTATTAGCCCATCTTCGTAAATCCTGTAACTAATTTTTAGATCAGTTTTGGCATATATATATATTCCAAAGGCCCACTCTCTCTGCTGACTTCTACAATCGATAAGATATTCCTCGCTTCAATTAATTTTTTTTGTGGAAAATCTAAATTGGATTTTCCATATTTAAGAAAATCCCATATTTCGGTAAGATGAAGCGTTGTTCTTTGAAACCATCCGCCAATGTATATTTTTTGTATCTGCATAGAAGATAATATAAAATTTCCCCTATAAATAGATAATAGCATACTTTTGTTAATCTTCAAATTACCTTGGCGAGCGGGCAAAAAATAGAGGGGTTTCAGGGGAGGAAATTTTTTGCTCGCGAGCCGACGGGTTTTCCTGCCCGCCGCCGCAGGCGGCGGGCAGATCGTCAGGATAGGTTTCGCTTCTTGGATTTGTGGATTAAATTCGGCAAAATAATAGTGAAAGTTTGTTGCTGTTTTAATTCTGCAGCCAAAAAGCCCATCGCTGGGCAATTTTTATTTCCGCCCGAGAGTTTTCTCTCGGTTTTTTCTTGTTTGACAAATTTTATTGAGCTTGTTAGTTTAATACAAGGAGGATTTGTTCGTTGACATCTAAAAATATCTTGAAAAAAGAGAAAAACCGAAAGGAGGAAAGACAATGTTACATCTTTTCTTGAAAAAGAACAGCACGACGGAACACTGTTTCAATGTAGAAACTACTCAGCCCTTAAATCCTAGCGAGCTTTTAACTCTGAAACGCCTTTTAGCTGATGGATTCGTTCTGAAAAGCATCTCTTTGAAACCAAAAAGACCAATTGGATATGATATAGTAGAGCTGGGTCCACGGATGAATTTTGCAACAGCCTATTCGACAAATCTCGTTGCAATTTGCCAGACATGCGGACTGGAAAAGGTCACTCGCATTGAACGCTCAAGACGTCATCTGTTGTCTCCAGAAATCGATAAAGAGCAGTTCGCAAGAGGTCATCATGACCGAATGACAGAATACGTCTACCCCCAGCCCCTACAATCTTTCGAAACTGGAATAGTACCAGAACCCGTTTTTGAGATTCCTATGAGAGAAAAAGGGCCTGATGCTCTTTTGGAAATTCCAGGCCTAGCAATGGATGACTGGGATAGAGAATTCTACTATGACTACTTTGTTGGAACAGAAGGAAGAAATCCCACCATCGTTGAAATACTAGATTTAAACAATGCCAACAGCGAACACGCACGACACGGCTTCTTTAAAGGGAAGCTGGTCATTGACGGCATAACTACGCCTGAAACTTTACTTGAGATTGTTAAGTCTACTCTGAAGGCAAATCCATCAAATAGCGTCAGCGCCTTTAGGGATAACTCCAGTGCGATCAAAGGATATGACTGTTGGACAATTATTCCGGCAAAACCTGGAAAACCAGCAATGTTCGTTAAGAGAAGAATCAAGTATCATCCGATAATTACGGCAGAGACGCATAACTTTCCATCTGGGGTTGCTCCTTTTCCTGGTGCTGAAACGGGCACTGGCGGAAGGATTCGCGATATTGAAGCGATGGGTAGAGGCGGTTTGGTTATCGCCGGAACAGCAGGCTATTGTGTCGGAAATTTGTATATACCAGGGTACGACTTACCATGGGAGAAAAAAGACCTTGCTTATCCAGCTACGTTGGCGAGCCCTTTGAATATTGAGATACGAGCCAGTGACGGTGCCAGTGACTATGGGAATAAGTTTGGCGAACCAGTGATTAGTGGTTTCACCCGTTCAGTTGATCTTCAGTTACCAAGCGGCGAAAGATGGGCTTTTATAAAGCCTATAATGTTTACTGGTGGCATCGGTCAAATCGATGCACGACATTTGGAAAAAGGCGAAGCAAAAAAAGGAATGCTGATAGTCCAAATTGGCGGACCTGCTTATGGCATCGGTGTTGGTGGAGGTTCGGCTTCCAGTAAATTACAGGGCGAAAGTGAAGCAGAACTTGACTTCAATGCTGTCCAAAGAGGCGATGCAGAGATGGAGCAGAAAATGAACCGCGTAATAAGAGCTTGCATTGAAATGGGGGAGACGAATCCCATTATTAGTGTCCATGACCAAGGAGCCGGCGGACCTGCCAATGTTTTAAAAGAACTCGTTGAAAAAACTGGAGGCAGAATTGAATTAAGGCGTATAAAACTGGGGGACCCGACGCTTTCAGTGCTTAAGATTTGGATAGCTGAGTATCAGGAGCGATGCGGATTGTTGATTCTTCCGGAAAAAATCGAAGAATTCAAATCAATCTGCGAAAGAGAGAAAGTGAACTGCGAAATTCTGGGAGAAGTCACTGGAGACGGACGCTTCATAGTCCACGACGAAAAGGATAATTCAATCCCTGTAAATTTGGACCTCAGAAAAGTTCTAGGCAATATGCCTCAGAAAACCTTCAAGGATAAAAGAATAGATTTTCTCTTGAAACCACTTGAATTGCCAAAGGATTTAACAGTGAAGGATGCGCTTTACCGAGTGCTTCGCAATCTTGCAGTCGGCTCTAAAAGATTTCTAACCAGCAAAGTAGACAGGAGCGTTACTGGATTAATAGTTCGGCAACAATGTTGCGGGCCACTCCAGTTAACAGTTGGCGATGTAGCGATCATAGCTCAAACCCACTTTGGACTCACAGGGGCCACAACTTCAATTGGCGAACAATCGATTAAAATGTTGGTTGATCCAAAAGCAGGAGCGAGAATGGCAGTTGGAGAAGCACTGACTAATATTGTCTGGGCAAAGATCACTGATTTAGAAGATATTAAGTGTTCGGCCAACTGGATGTGGGCAGCTAAACTTCCTGGCGAAGGTGTTGCTATCTATGACGCAGCTTGTGCTATGAGAAACCTTATGATTCAGCTTGGTATCGCGGTTGATAGAGGAAAGGATAGTCTTTCAATGGCTACCAAAATCGGAGAGGAAACAGTAAAATCTCCGCGAGAACTCGTCATCTCTGCTTATTCGACAATGTCTGATATCACAAAAGTTGTGACACCTGATATCAAAAAGCCTGGTCAAAGCGAACTGATATTAATTGACATCACTCCGGGGAAAACTCGGCTTGGCGGCTCCATATTAGCTCAGGTATATAGGCAGATCGGGAACGAATCTCCTGATGTAGATGATCCTGAAATGCTAAAAAGTGCATTCAAAGCAATACAGGAACTGATATCGAAAAATCTGATTCTAGCTGGGCACGATGTAAGTGACGGAGGCATTATAACAACGCTTCTAGAAATGGCCTTTGCTGGAAATTGCGGCTTGGAAATAAACATGGAAGACAAATGGAGTCCCCTTGAAAGATTGTTTGCTGAAGAGCTAGGCTTAGTCATTGAATGCCGCCTAAGCGACACGCAAAAGGTTTTCAAAGTTCTCGACCTCTTTAATTTAGACGCAACTCTCATCGGAAGGACCAAGAAAGAAAAGAGTATCCTCGTGAACTACAATTCCGAACCTGTTCTAGAAGCCGAAATGCCAGTTCTTCGTCAGTGGTGGGAAGAAACATCATATCAAATTGATCGATTGCAGATGAATCCAGAGTGTGCTGATCAAGAAAAAAGAAATATCTTTGAACGTAAAGGTCCCAGTTATGTCGTTCCTTTCGAACCGAAACCTACGTCAGTACATATTCTTGGACGCAAAGATAAACCAGAAGTTGCAATACTTCGGGAAGAGGGAAGCAACGGCGATCGTGAAATGACTTCTGCTTTCTATCAGGCAGGCTTTGTTCCCTGGGATGTTACTATGACTGATCTTATCAACGGCCGAATTAACCTGGAGTGTTTTAGGGGAGTGGTGGCTGTTGGGGGATTTGCTTACGCTGATGTCCCAGAGAGCGCAAAAGGATGGGCTGCTACCATCAGGTTCAATAAAAGGCTCAGGAAGATGTTTAACGATTTCTACAATCGTTCTGATACGTTTTCCTTGGGTATCTGCAACGGTTGCCAACTCTTCGCGCTGCTTGGCTGGGTGCCTTGGTCTGGGCTTCCTGACAATAAACAACCAAGATTCATTCAGAACTTGTCTGGACGATTTGAATCTCGTTGGACTACAGTAAAGATCTTGGAGAGTCCCTCTATTATGCTCAAGGGTATGGCTGATTCAGTGCTTGGTATCTGGGTAGCTCATGGAGAAGGGAGACTTTATTTCCCCGACCAAAATCTGATGCAAGAAGTAATTTCCAAAAAGCTTGTCCCTGTAGTCTTCGTCGATGATGAGGGCCGGGCCGATGTAATGATATCGAGAAGCTATCCCTTCAATCCAAACGGTTCACCTTTTGGGATTGCCGGACTCTGTACGCCTGATGGAAGACATCTGACAATGATGCCTCATCCTGAAAGAGCGTTTCTAAAATGGCAATGGCCGTGGATGCCCGAATATCTAGAAAAGAAACTCAAAGCTTCGCCTTGGCTTCAGATGTTCCAGAACGCAAGAGACTGGTGTAATAAGACGAGATAACTCAAGATACAAAAAGAAAAACAAACAAGACCCTGTCGGCAAAATGACTGACAGGGCTTTTTTATTAAACTTCTAAACTTGATTTTTTATAAGAATTTCATACAATACTTTTAGCACCATTAACAAAAAGGAGGAATGGTACGATGGAAAAGAGTGAATATGCTAAGGCCGGAGTAGATTACACAAAGATCGAACCCTTTAAGCAGGCAATGGTAGAAGTAGGCAAGAAGACTTTAACCTTCCCTAATCGAAGAATGGTTTTCATCAACGAGGAAGTGTTACATGCTCACGGTGCTCTCTATGAATACCGCGGCGGCTTGCCACACATCTGGTGTAAAACCCAAGAAGGTCTTGGCAACAAAAACTGGATTGCCGAGTGGATGTACCAATTTGCTGGTACGGGCAGAACCTACTACGAAGGTATTGGCATTGATACCGCTTTAATGGCAATCAACGATGTAATTGCCCAAGGAGCAATGCCTGTTATCTACACTGACGAGGTTGCAGCTGGTGACAGTGAATGGTTCGAAGATGAAAAGAGAGGCAGAGATTTGGCTTCAGGATATTTTAAAGTATGCGAAATAGTTGGTATGGCTCTTCCGCAAGGTGAATCACCATCACTACGTTACCTAATCAATGCCGAACCTCCAGTTAAAAGCTGTCCATCTCTTAGTGGTTGTGTGACCGGAATCATTGCTCCAAGTAGTCGAATCATCACAGGCCAAAAACTTCAAGTAGGTGATTGTATAGTAGGAGCAACATCCTCGGGATTACATGCAAATGGAATTTCACTTGTTATCAAACGGGCTATGACACTGCCCGAGAAGTTCCTTACCAAACTACCAAATAGAAACACTCTTGGCGAAGAGGCCTTAATCCCGACTCGCTCATACGTAGCTCTAGTTGAAGCATTACTGGAAGCGGAAGTAGACATTCATGCACTTTTGCCTGGCACTGGTGGTGGAATAAGCAAGATAGCCTTTGATAAACGACCGTTCACTTACCGTATCCATAGTTGGGTAGAGGTACCATTTCTTTTCCAGTTTATGCTGGAATTAGGAGTAAGTCTAAAAGACTGCTTAACAACCTTCAACTGGGGGATCGGCTATTATGTCTTCGTATCTTCTCAGGAAGTTAAGAGAACCATCGAAATAGGTCAAAAGGCAGGTTACCAGCTCGTTGATCTCGGCCAGGTCGAGAAAGGCGAAAGAAAAGTCGTCTTTGAACCCGAGGGTATTACTTTATCTCCACCCGGTGAATGAGTTTAGGGAGACAAACAATCAACAAAGGCCCGTTCAAACTGGGTATATAACTCAGGAAAACGGGCTTATTTTTTTATACCTTTATTGGCTCAACTAGCGGGAATTTCTCCCAAAACCAAGTTCAAACTATGTCCCATCCCCGCAGCAAAAACGCCCATCGCTGGGCAGTTTTTATTTCCGCCCGAGGGTTTTTCTCTCGGGGGTTGTTGTGATATAATAAGAACATCGAAAATCAAAACCATGAAACAAGCTCAAATTAAAAAATTAGTAGCATTTTTCTTTGAGGTTGGAAATTTGAGAAAGGTAATAAGAGCTCATCAACAACCTTTGCTCTCTTTTGATCTTTCAGATACTATTGCCTCGCACACTTTTAGAGTTGCCTTAATTGGTTATTTTTTGGCGAAAGAATTAAAAACCGATGCCGATAAAGTGATGAAAATGTGTTTTTTGCATGATTTGGAAGAAACAAGATCTTCCGACCACAATTGGGTTCATAAAAGATATGTGAAAGTTTTTGAAGATGAAATCAGACGTGATCAACTAAAAGCTCTTTCTGGTTCTCAAGAATTAATAAATCTTTCGAAGGAATATCAAGAAAGAAAAACCTTAGAGGCAAAAATTGCCAAAGACGCTGATTTACTAGACGAAATTTTTCTTTTAAAAGAATACGCTTGGCAAGGAAACAAAGAAGCCGCAGATTGGCTAAGAGGTAAACGTCAGAAAGGAGCGACTAAGAAAAGTACTCATGAAAAAATGATGTTTACTAAATTAGCTAAAGAAATTGCCAAAGAAGCTAAAAGACAAAATCCGAGTTTCTGGTGGGAAAATCTGTGGACTCCAAATATGAGAAAATAAAATCTTATTTTTAAAATTGTAAATTAAAATCATATTTCTTTATTATGAAAAAAGATGAATTTGGTCCAGAATATGTTGTGAAAGTATATGATCCTCAGATAGAAATGGAGGGTTTTTTGATTATTGATAATACCCTTTGGGGTCCAGGAAAAGGGGGTATCCGAATGACTCCCGATGTAACCGAAGAAGAGATTTTTCGCCTGGCTCGAATAATGACCTGGAAAACTGCTTTAGCTGAGCTTCCTTTTGGGGGAGCAAAAACTGGAATTATCTGGAAGGGGGGTTCTGATCAGTTAAAAAAACAATATATCCAAAGTTTCGCCAAGGCAATTAAGATTTTTATTCCGAAAAAATATATTGCTGGTCCTGATATTGGTACAGGAGAAAGGGAAATGAGGTGGTTCATGGAGGCGACCGGCGACTGGAGATCTGCCACTGGAAAACCGGCAAATCTCTGCCTGAAGATTTTTGGAAAATTAGATCAAAAGTGTGGAATTCCTCACGAATTCGGTAGTACTGGTTTTGGAGTAGCTCAGGCAACCAAGGTTGCAATAGAAATTGCTGGTTTTGATATGAAAAAAATAACTGTGGCCATTCATGGTTTTGGAAATGTAGGAAGTTCTACCTATCGGTATCTTACCCAGATGGGAGCAAAAGTTATTGCTCTGGCAGATAAAAGTGGGGTAGTCTGGGAAAGGAATGGCTTTGACCAAAAGAAAATAAACGAAGTCATTGATCAAAGAAAACCTCTCAGTTATTATCCAGGAAGAGAAAAAATAAGGTCAGAGGATTTCTGGAAAATTCCAATCGATATCCTCATTCCGGCTTCGATGACCGATGTCATTAATGAATCAAATAAAAATGATATTCAAGCCAAAATTATTATCGAAGCTGGAAATATCCCAATGCCAGAATATATCGAAGAAGAATTCTTTGCAAAAGGAATCCTCATTGTTCCCGATTTTGTGGCAAATGCTGGGGGAGTCATCTCATCTTTTGCAGAATATCGGGGCTATAATCCAAAAAGAATGTTCGAGTTGGTAGAAAGGAAAATAAAAAAAACCACAAAAATGGTTTTAGAAAAAAGTATTAAAAACAAAACATCTCCTCGAAAAATGGCTCTTCAAATTGCCCAAACCAGAGTCAGAGAGAAAATGAAAAAGTAATTAAAGATTCTTCACTCAATCAATCCTTCTGACATATTCACCTGTTTCGGTGTTTATTTCAATTGTATCTCCGACTTCGATAAATAAGGGAACATTGATTTTCGCTCCAGTCTCTAAAGTAACTAATTTTGTTCCAGCTTGGGCTCTTTCACCCTTTACTCCTGGCGGAGCCTCGGTGACCTTCAATTGAATTTTTATTGGTAAAGAAATATTGATTATTTCCCCTTGGAAAATCAATCCTTGAACAATTTGCCCTGATTTTAAAAATTTAGAGCTTTCTCCAATTTGTTCAGAACCAAAATCAAATCTTTTTGAAGGATTATTTTTTTCAGCAAAAAAATAGCGATTTCTATGAGAATATAAAAACTTCGCCTCAGATTTTGAAATTTCAGCTTCCTCAAAAGTTTCTCCTTGCTGAAAATTTCTGGAAAAGACATTACCAGTGATTAAATTCCTGAGTTTTGTTTGTAAGACCGCTCTTCTTTGAGCCATTTTTAAAGGTCTGGCCTCTAAAATTTCGTAAGGCTCACCATCAAGAACAATTTGGACTCCCTTTTTTAATTCAGAATAACTTACCATTTTGTATTATGTATTTTTAATTATTGATTATTATTTATTTTTTAATTCGCCACTCAATATCCGATTCTTTTCCAGCAAATTCTAACCAATTACCAACTTCATCAATCACATACCATTTTCTTTTTGTTTCTGACCAAACCATTGGATTTCCTTTATAATAAGGTTTTTTGACAACCTCTTTTGGTTTTAATCTATCCAATTCCAACCATTTTTTAAAAACAGTTTCAATTGCATAATCTAAATTTCTCGATTTTGCCCATTCAGCCACTCTATCAATGGCTTCTTTTGCCCGCTTTATCGAGCCAGCGAGAATTAATAACTGTTTTGCCGGCTTAGTAAATCTAGAATAAATTATTTTTCTCTTTTTAGCATCCCTTTTAAGTTGATAGAGATTTAGACCTTTTGTTTCGAAATAATGAGTTACAATCTGACGAATGGCAGTTTCTTCTTTTAATTTTTCATAATAATCAATTTTTTCCTTTTTAAGATATTCTTCAATTTTTCCAGCAATGCTTTTACCTATTCCAGGAATTTTTTGAAGGCTCTTGACACCTTCTTTTTTATAAATCAAAGAAATGTCTTCTTTTAAATTTTCCAAAGATTGAGCCGCTTTCCGATAAGCTCTGGGTTTAAAAGCCACTCCCTTTATATCCAATAATTTTGCTATCTCATATAATATTTTGGCAATTTTTTGATTAATCATTTATCGAACCTCTCCCCAAAAGGAGGGGTGAAGATGGAGATGAAGGCAAACTCCGAAGGAGGTAAACTTCATCGACTTATTTCTTTTAAAATTCTTCGATAAAAATTTTTTGCTTTATTCAATTCTATTTCCCCTTTTTCGGTAATTTGATAAACCCTTCTTCTTTCTTCCATTTTGCTTTTAACAAAACCATCTTTTTCCAAACGATATAGAACTCGATAAGGTGTAATTAAGCCAGGCCGAAAATTAAATCTTCTCTTAATCAAAGATTGGATTTCCCAACCGTAAAGCTCTCTTTCTCTTAAAAGCAAAAGAATATAAATCCAAAGATTACCGGTAGTATTTAATTTTTGAAGCCTTTCAGTTGGCAACATATCTTTCCATAGTTCTCCACTTGACAGAGTATTTTACAAGCGTAAAATAGTTTATGGAGGAGAAATATATTTTCTAAATCATATTAAGATAATCTTGAAAATATGTCAAAGCTAATAAAAATGAGGAGGCTAAAAATCAAAGAACCTAAAGGAAAACTTGGAGTTTTGCTTCCAGGATTAGGCGCAGTATCAACTACATTCATAGCTGGAGCACTTGCTATCAGAGAGGGGATTGGAAAACCGATTGGCTCAATTACTCAGATGCAGACTATCAGGCTTGGAAAAAGAACAGAAAAAAGAACGCCTCAAATCAAAGATTTTGTTCCTTTAGCAGATTTAAAGGACCTTGTTTTTGGTAGTTGGGATATTTTTAAAGACGACTGTTATGAATCAGCAAAAAAAGCTGGGGTTTTGGATATAAATTTACTAGAAAAACTTAAACCAGAATTGGAAAAAATAAAACCGATGAGGGGAGTGTTTGATAGAAATTATGTTCGAAATTTAGATGGTAATTTTATAAAATGGGGGAACAGATGGGAAATGGCAGAAAAACTTATTCAAGACATTCGCGCCTTTAGAAAAGAAAATAATTGTGAACGTTTAGTAATGATATGGTGTGGAAGCACTGAGGTATATATGGAAAAGCATAAAGTTCACAATTCACTAAAAAATTTTGAAGATGCTCTAAAAAAAGATTCCAAATTTATTTCCCCGAGTATGATTTATGCCTATGCCGCAATAAAAGAAGGAATTCCTTATGCAAATGGCGCTCCAAATTTATCTGCAGATATTCCTGCATTGGTTGAACTCTCAAAAAAGACACAAACACCAATAGCCGGAAAAGATTTTAAAACAGGCCAGACTTTATTAAAAACAATAATTGCACCGGGGCTTAAAGCCAGAATGCTTGGGCTTAGGGGATGGTTTTCGACAAATATTTTAGGCAATAGAGATGGGGAAGTTTTGGCTGACCCAATGTCATTTAAGACCAAAGAAAAATCAAAATTATCAGTTTTAGAATATATATTGCAGCCCCATCTTTATCCTGAATTATATGGGAAAATATATCACCAGGTGAGAATTAATTATTATCCGCCAAGAGGTGATAATAAAGAAGCCTGGGACAATATAGATATATTTGGCTGGTTGGGATATCCAATGCAAATAAAGATTGATTTTCTTTGTCGAGATTCTATTCTTGCAGCACCTATTGTACTAGATTTAGTACTCTTTCTTGATCTTGCTAAAAGAGCAGGCTTAGCTGGTATCCAAGAATGGCTGAGTTTTTATTTTAAATCACCACAAACTGCCGAAGGACTCTATCCAGAACATGACTTATTCATCCAATTGACTAAATTAAAAAACACCCTCAGGTGGATGATGGGTGAAGAATTGATTACCCATCTTGGTAGAGAGTATTACGATACTTAAATATTAAACATTAAAAAAGATATAATTCGCTTGACCTACTTTAATGAATATATTATTCTTAAAATAGAATATTAAAAGGAGAATAAAAGATTGGCCTGTCCATTTAAAGATAAATGTTTCCAGTTCAATCAAAACTATTATTGCTGTACCGAATGTCCAGTTGAAGCAATCGTATGCTTTCAATTCGATCAATACTTATATGAGGAAGGGATAGGAGAAGAAGTAACGAAAATCGCAGAAGAAATAAGAAATGGAAAAAGAGGAATAGGTGCAGAAGAACCACAAGAAATATGGTCAATTACAACAATTTTTTTCCCCAGAAAATACCTTGAGATATTAAACTGGCTAGTAAAAAACAAATGCTACCAAACCCCAGATGAAGCTATTGTAGAAGGGCTTTCTAAGTTGATTGAAGAGAAATCGTGGGAATGGAGAAAAAAAGTAACAATCCAAAAAATAATGATGCGGCCAGAAAAACCGCATTTTTTATTGACAGGATTATTCTAATTTCTATAATAAAATAGAAACTTCAAAATTTGAGGGATAGATTTGGAAGCCAAGAACTTGGATCAAAATTGGAAAAAAGTGTTAGATGAATGGGAAAGAAAAGATTGGTTGTTCAGGCTCCTCAATGATAGAGACACGATCATTGGTCCAGTCGATTGTGGCTATGCACGATTTTGTCTAACGTGTGGTAAACCCATTTCCTTCTGTAGCTGTCTCTGCAAAGATCGATGAGAGCAACAATACAACTAAACCACCATGCGGCCAAAAGCCGCTTTTTTTATTGAAAAATTTTTCATTTTTTGTATTATAATAGTAGTTCTTCAGAATAGCTCTTTAACTCTAAATAATCTGAGGAATAAGAATGAAACGTAGGTATAGAGCAAGATATGAGATTATAGCTGAGATATTAAAAGTTACCCAAACAGGTGCTTCAAGAACTCTCATTAAGAGAAAATGCGATCTAAGTTCTTCACAACTCTGTAAGTATCTTCAATATCTAGTTAATGTAGGACTTATAGGGGTGGAGCAAAAAGTCTTTAAAATAACTGAGAAGGGGAAAGAGTGGCTTGAGCGCTACCAGGAGGAATTAATAGCAGTGATGAAAAACTGACGGCCCAAACGCCGTCTTTTTATTGATATTTTTGTACAGTGAATCTATAAATCAAAATTTTCTCTCTTTGGGGATCAATCCCTCCTTTTTGGCAGGCAATTGTAATTTGTTTTTCAATTGTATCTATTCCTTTTAAATCGGGAAGTAAAAGTCCTGTTTTGGCTACAAAATGGCCATTAAAAACTACATCTCCTGAAGGAGAAATTGGCACAGTTTTAACAATTATCCCATATTTCTTTGGATCAAGTTCTTTTAAATCTTTAACCAATTCTGGCTCGTTCAAAATATAAACAGTATAAGAAAGACTAGGGAGTTCTTCTTTTTTCACCGGCCCAAATCTATAATCTTCAGTGGCAGCGGCAATGACATTTGAAATTACTTCTTCAGCAATATTTTTCCTAATTGGCAAATAAGTTCCAATACAACCTCTCAAATTCCCATTTTTCTCAATAGTTACAAAAGTTCCAGCCCTTTTCTCAAAAAACTCCTTTGGCAAATCTTTAGGCGGAGAAATAATTTTCCCTTCTTTAATAAAAGTTTCAATAGCCAATTTTGCAAGCGAGACTAACAGGTCCATATTTAAAAATTTAAATTCGATTCCAAATATTTAAAAATTTTTCTCTTCCAACTAGGAGATTTTCGTAGGAAGGGATATTTTCGTGAGAGTATATTTCCAATATAAATGGTCCATGATAATTTGATTTTTTAAATTCCTTTAATTTTTTGCCATATTTAAAAGCTCCGGCAATAGTCGAGGCCTGCTCCTCCTTGCCTTTTACATTTTTTGGATCAATTTTTAAATAACCCTCTTTTAATCTCGGAGTAGCCATTATCAAAATTTTTCCTGGGGCCTGCTCGCCTTTGGCGAGTGGGAGGGTGGTGGGTGGGTTGGAGTCCTTTAATGCCAATTCTCTTACTTTTTGTTGAGCAAAATCAGGATTTGAAACAACTATTTTTTCCTTTTTCCATTCAGGTAAAGTTGTTAAAAGTTCAGCCGCTTTATCACTTCCTTCAAAATTCGGGATTCTATCTTTTAAGGGTAGGGGAAAGCGGGCCACTCCTTTTTCTTCCAACAACTTCCAAATTTTTTCTCTCAATTTCCTCTTTTTTTCTTGAATATCCATTAAATTTTAATAATTTCTAAATTTTTAGCAATTTTTATCTTCTTTCTTTTACAAAAAACAATATTATGATTGATAAAATTGTCAAAACTAATGAAAAATGAAATGGTGCAAATATATTAATTTTATCCCATAGGATACCGGCAATAAGGGAAGATGGCAGAGCACATAAACCTACCGCCATTTGGAATCCCCCTAAACCACTAGCTCTATATTCTATTGGAGCTAATTCTGAAACAAAAGTTTTTTGAACTGGGTCTAAGGCGCCTTTATGTAAACCATATAAAATGAATCCTAAAATAAGTGCCAAATATTTTTGAGTGAAAATTAAAATTAGGCAAACTATTGCCCAGAAAATAAAAGAAAGCATTATCACCGACTTTCTACCTATTCTATCTGAAAGTTTACCAAAAGGTAGAGAAAATAAAGAGGCGATAGCAGTAAAGATTAAATACAATACAGGAACAAATGCGGTTTGAAGACCGAACTGCTTTGCGTAGATTAGTAAGAAAGAATAACTAAAAGAACCTAAGGCAAAAATTGCGCTCAAAAGTAAAAATAGTTTAAAATTTTTATCAAGGGTTCTAAGTGAAAGTCCTTTGTAAATTTTAATCTCGGTTGGTTTCTTCTCCTTTATTAAAGAGAAAATTAAAAAAGCTCCGATTGCTGATGGTATCGAGGCTAATAAAAATAATTTTCTATATCCTAATAATCCAAAAAATAAAATACAAATTATAATACCAAAGACGGCGCCTAAATTATCCATTGCTCTCAACAACCCAAAGTTTCTACCCCGATTTTCAGCTGTAGATATATCAGCCACAATTGCATCTCTTGGTGCACTTCTTATTTTTCCTGCCCTGTCTAAAACTCTAAATGGAATTAAATGTTGCCAAGCTGAAGACAAAGCATAACCAACTCTTGATAATGAGCCAAAAAGATAACCTATCCAGACAAAAACTTTTCTCTTTCTTATTTTGTCAGAAATAAACCCTGAGATTGCTTGGGATATCGAAACAATAGCATCACCCAAGCCATCTATAAAACCTAAAGCAGCCATATTAGCACCTAAACTTCGGACAAATAGGGGCCAAATAGGATAAATTATATCCGACCCCATATCATTTAAAAATGAAGCTAAGGCAAATATTCTAATAGTTTTTCTTGTCGCTTTAGGGGCCCGCCCAAGGGGCGGGACTCCGACCCGGGAGGCATCGCACTCTCCGCCCTCCCGCTCATCGCGGGCCCCTCGGGTGATGGGCGGGTTGGAGTCTTGAACATTCATTTTTTTAATATTTCTAAAACCCTATTCGGGTAATTACTGCTTATAATATCCACTCCTAATTTAATCATTCTTTCAATATCTTCAATTTCATTTACCGTCCAGGCATTTATTTCGAGATTTTCTTTATGACAATCTTTAACAATTTTTTCGTCTATCGAATGATATTCTAAACCTAAACCATCGGCTTTAATTTTCTTTATCAAGGGAATAATATTCTTTACCTCTTTTCTAAAAAGGGCTGCAGTTTTTATTTTTGGATTAATTTCCTTAATTTTCTTTAGAGTTTCGAGCCAAA
>Ga0315312_1001792_pt1 | contig 15907 bp, 12 predicted proteins | sample TDP7_MG_FD_203629 | JGI IMG/M metagenome (GOLD analysis project Ga0315312, IMG submission 203629) | Freshwater sediment microbial communities from Lake Towuti, South Sulawesi, Indonesia - TDP7 | ecosystem: Environmental > Aquatic > Freshwater > Lake > Sediment | place: Indonesia: South Sulawesi... | reverse complement strand
ATACCCTCCCTTCGTTCGAGCTCCCACATCATACATCAAGTAAGAACGACGTAATGAGGAAGGGGCTCTCCCAATCTCTGAACAGTGCTTATTGACAAGCTGGATGCGTCTACGTGTCTCATCCAGTTGCTCCTCGAAAGTGCTACTCCTGCTAAATGAGTTCCACGTATCAGCATACCGAACTGCATACTTTAACATAATTTCCCCCATTGCGGCAATAGTGATGGGAGGACGCGGTTTCTGGACTGGGCGAGGATTCATCACGGCTCCTCTGATTTCATAGTAACGTCCTTTGTAGGTAGTTACCTCGTTCGATAGCATTTGATCCACGATCTCAACATATTCTTTGAAGCGTGCCACTCTTTCCTTTTTGCTCCAGTTTGGGATACCCATAATCTCGCATGCAGGATCGGTGACTAATCCTGTACCCAGACCTAGCTCTAGTCGGCCATTTGAAATGTGGTCAACTGCCAGAGCTTGACGAGCAAGGAGAGCAGGATTCCGAAAAGGGATTTGAGTTACATACGACCCCAGTCTTATGCGGGTTGTCTCCATAGCTATTGCAGCTAGGAGGGTCCACAACTCAAACCATGGGTCATTTGGCCTAGACCAGTCTACAAAATGATCTCCAGTCCATGTGATATCAAAGCCCAGTTCTTCAATGTATTTGAAACGCTTGACTATCTCTTTCCAAGATGCGTTTGGTAATACCCCTACGCCGAATCTTAACTTATGATTCAACTTCATATCTTTCTCGACGCTTCTATAATACGCATCCTAGGATAAGAGTTTGGGTATGGGCTAAATCAAAAAATCCGGGCTACCACACTCTATGTTTTGACTCCTTGTCACTACGCTTATAACTTTATTCTTTATTCATTTAAAATGGAATGTTTGATTTAGTTACGGTGAGCAACTTTACTATAGACTTGATTATTTCCCCGCAAATAGTTAATCCGTCACCTACTTTAGGTGGTCCACCAACATATGTTTCATTGGTAGCAAGACAATTAGGCTCAAAAGTTGCAGTAATTTCAAAAGTTGGAAAGGATTTTTCTAAAGAATATATTTTGTGGCTAAAAGCTAACAATATAGATTTGTCTGGACTAAAACTTGTTAAAGAGGCATGGACTACAAGATTCATTTTGAAATACAAAAATGGAAAGCGCCAACTTCAACTAAGAAACCGGGCTCCAACCATATTCCCCGAAGATGTACCTAATTCTTTAAATGCAAAAATCATTCACATATCGCCAGTTACAAACGAAGTTGCAAAAGAAACTGTTGATAGATTAAGAACTTTGACAGATCTTCTGTCACTTGACCCTCAAGGATTTGTCCGAAAATTCGACAACAAAGGAAAAGTGCATCTAAAGAAATGGAAAAACTTGGCAATTCTTGAAAAAATCGACATATTCAAGTCAACGTCGGAGGAAATGAGGGCGGTGATCGGATTGTCTAACTTGCGATTGGCTATGAGAAAGATTCATGAACTAGGTGTGAAAGTTGTTCTAGTAACAAAGGGTGCAAAGGGATCAGCACTGTTTTTTGAAGAAAAATTCTATGATATTCCATTGTATAGGCCAAAAATTCTGTTAGATCCCACAGGTGCTGGAGATACTTTGATCGGTGCTTTTCTGGCAGAGTACGTTAAGGGTGAGAATCCAGTTTGGTGTGCATGTGTTGGCGCTGGGGCAGCGTCTGTTAAAATAGAGTCCATTGGATCCACATTGCTTGGTGGAAAGGAAGAAATCTATAAGAGAGCCGCAAAAATTTTCAAGAAGGTATGACTTCAAAAGAAATAATACATACCACTCATGTAATATGCACTACGTCAACGTCAAAACCGAGGAGTCAGCATGGGACGCGTCGCTAAAGGCGTAAAATGCAGCATCGCTGGATGCGGTAAAGATGCAGTTCGTTCACTCGCCACTGAAAAGGTGAGCGCTGCAGGATTAAAGGTTAGTGGAACAAGAAGGTCATATCTCTGCAAAGACCATTATAAAGAGTATAAGAAAGAATCAAAAAAGGATAGGATGCTTGAGCAGTGGAGATATAGAGGATGAGAATTCTTCAACTGCACTCAGACTTTATAGAATACAAGCCCATAGAGAGAGAGGGCAAAGTTGTAGAAGAAGCAGAGAAGAAATGGCAAAGGCTTAAAGAACTCCTAGTCCTGTTCGCATGCGTCGAAGTAGGTGACGACGAAACAGTCGCTAAAAAAGCAATAAATGAAATCCAACAGACTCTTGAAATGCTAGAGATTAATAGAATATTGATTTATCCATATGCCCATTTGAGTAGCAATCTGGCAAAGCCGAGTGACGCCTTAAAAGTAGTTAAGGCAATGGAAGAATATGCAAAAGAAGCTGGCGTCGAAACATATAGGACACCCTTTGGCTGGTGCAAACAGTTCTCTATCGCTATAAAGGGACATCCTCTCGCAGAAGCACTGAAAATAATTACTGCAACTGAAGCCAAAGTTGAAAAAATTGCGGTCGCGGAGAAAGAATACCTAATCCTTACTGAAGATGGTAAAACTCATTCACCAAGCGATTACAAATTCAAGGAAAATGAGGAAAAGTTCAGGCTTCTTGTAGAAAAGGAAGCTTTGGGCATGGAACTGAAAGGCGGAGGGGAACCAGAATATATTAGGCATATGAAGAAGTTTGGAATCGACTGGGAGACAATGTCTGATGTTGGGCACATGCGATATGGGCCTCAAGCCTCATTGATATTCGACCTTATAGCAGAGTATTCTTTGCATGTGGCAAACTCAATCGGAATCCCCGTGTATTCTGTGAAGGGAACTAACATGTTTAATCTTGATCTTCCAGCAGTTAGGGAGCATGCTGAACTGTTTGGCGACAGACTTTATCAAGTAGATGTGGAGAAGAAGAGTTTTGTTATGCGTTATGCTGCTTGTCATCAACAGTTTGCGATTATTAAAGATTGGCAAATAAGTTATAGGCATTTGCCGTTTGGTGCTTTTGAAGTTGCAGACAGTTATAGACTGGAGCAGTCAGGTGAACTTTTGCTTGGATTCCGTGTGAGAAGGCTGAACATGCCAGATTTGCATGTTTTCTGCAAGGATTTGAATGAAGCCAAAGAATGGTTTTTGAAATTGCATAAGAAAGTCTATGAAGAAATTAAGGCTTTGGGCGGAGACTATGTTTCTCTTTACAATTTGACTTCAAAAGAATTCTTTAAGGAGAATGAGGATTTCTTTAAGCAGCTGGTGAAATTGGAAAAGAAGCCAGCCTTGCTTTGCTTTTATCCGCTTGGAATCAACTATTATTGGACTCTAAACATTGAATATCACATCATAGATAAGATGAGTAGACCGAGAGAAATAGCAACAGTGCAAATAGACGTTGGAAACGCGAAAAGGTTCGGAATCAAATTTGCTGACAAGGAAGGAAAAGAGAATTATCCAATTATTCTTCACACTGCGATTATAGGGACTATAGAGCGCTATCTTTACACTCTTTTCGACTTAGCCTTGAAGATGAAACGTCCGACGTTGCCTTTGTGGCTTTCAACAACCCATGTCCGAATGATTCCAGTGTCACATAGGTTTGAAAAAGATGCAGAGAAAATTGCAGAAAGGATTGAAAAGAATAATATACGAGTTGATGTAGACGACAGACTTTTGACGATGCAGAAGAAAATTAGAGAAGCAGAAACAGAATGGATAAACTATGTTGTTGTCATTGGGCAAAAAGAAATTGATTCAGGCTTGCTTGCTGTTAGGGATAGGAAAACTGGTGAAATTAGACAAGTAAAGCTTGACGAACTAGTAAAAGAGATTAAGCATGATATGGCAGATAAGCCATTCAGGCGGTCTATGGTTCCTCGACTTTTGTCAGAGAGACCGCAATTCTAAGATTTGATAGCCTAGAATATTTTGACACCTTGATTTTTTGGTCAAAAAAATGAGAGTGTTTTTGTCGTTTCGCTGTGGTTACCAGTGGCTGCCCCAGTTGTATATGAGTGTGAGTAGGTCGTCTATGTCAATTACTGTGTCGTTGCTTAACTCCATGTTTCCGTTCCAGTTTGGTCCACCTTCATATGTACCCCAATAATATATGATTAGGATCAGGTCGTCGATGTCAACTACGTGGTCTCCATTAACGTCACCTACAACAGTAACCAAAACTGTGCTGTCTGCTGCCTTTGTGTTGTCTAATATGTCTATTTCGCCTGAAACTGACCAAGCATAAGCACTTATGGTGTAGTTGCCCTTCGCAAAGCCAGTGGTATTCCAGACAAATGAGACTGCGGTAATGTTTCCGCTTGATAAGGCGACTGGTTGTTTTCCTATTTCTGTCGTATTAGCGTAAACTGTGACGTTGAAGGTTTCTTCGTAGTGTCCTTGGTTTTGTATTGTTGCATTTATGCGTACAGTGTATCCTTGTCCCACTATTGTCTTTGCTAGTGTGACATTTGTTGTGGCTATGTCTGCGATTGCGTATTGGATGGTTATGTTGTGTGTGCTTAGTGTGAATTCGAAGTAGATGAAGTAGTGTGTGCCGTTTGTGGTGATGATAGGATAGGGTGGTGGAATTAGTTCGGTGTTGTCTATGGATACTTTGATTTCGGTTTTGTTCAATCCTATTGGGATTGTGGCGTTAATGTATGCTTCTTCTCCAGTGAGACCAGAACTTGTGAAGTTTAGAGTGTTTCTAGTTGCGGTTACGTTGGTTATTATTACATTGCTTTCAACTGTGATTGGGTAGTCTTCTCCTTCTATTGTGACTGTGGTTTGAATGATTTGCACGGGTGATGTAGGCGAGACACGTATTATTGTGAGTGCAGCGACTTTGATGTGGTTTTCGAGGTCTTCTTCTTCAACCCAGTCTAATGTTGTAGTTGAAGTAGAATTGTCGTATGAGGTGTGAATCCAGCCTGGCGCTCCTATGTCCCATTCGTTGTAGTATATTAGCGGATATGAAATGAGCAGTGCGCTAGAGTTTACTGGTGTAGCATCTGCAATATCTGCTTCGAGACCCCAATACCAATAATAAATATCCTCAGCCCACGATGGGCTTCGAAATGCCTCTTGATCTGATCCGCCAGGTTCTTCTAGTGTGGCGGTTATGCCTAGATCATCAGCAGCTTCCAATATGAGTTCGTCTAAGTCAAATCCGTTGGTAGGATCTGTTTCTGTAACATAAAGTTCATCGCTGCCAATGCAGTCTAGATTGATGACGGCGATTATGTCTGCCATCTCGTTTTTGTGCTGTTTTATATAGTTTATTGAGCCTACCAGACCGAGTTCTTCGCCTGCGATAGCTATGAAGAGAAGGGTATATTTTGGTTTGTAGAATCCTTCCTTTACTGCATCCGTAAAAACCTTGGCGAGTTCTATGACTCCTGCTGTGCCAGCACCGTTATCACAGAATCCACCTGACATTATAGTGTCATAGTGACCTGAAATGATTACGAGTTTCTCTGGATTCTTGTAGCCACTGATTTTTCCAACTACGTTGTAGTGGTTTCCCGTGTCGATGACAGATTCAATCGAAAAGCTGGTCGAAACATCCATTGTGCTTTCTCTGTTTTTGATCCATAGGCCATCTTGGTAGTATACGGAGCCCATTGGTATGCCTATGTTCCAGTAGTAGGGGTAGCCGAGTGGTCTTCCTCCGCCTGATGAGAAGAAGTCTGGGACAAATGACATCCAGTCGTACCACCATGTTCTAATGATTGCAGCTGGTGGTTGCGCGGATATTTTGTCTACATATGCTTGTGATCCTCCTTGACACCAACCAACTTCGTATCCGACTAGGACGATTTTTCCTGTGGCGTCTATGGCGTTCCATTCGGTCATGTTGATGGATTTCGTCGCAAGATCACTTCTGTTGTCAGCGTCAGGCAAGGGTAAAATTACTAGGTCGGCAAAGGTTCCACCTTCCGGGGTTGGCCAACTATAATGTGCGGATCGGAAGGAATTAATTGTGGTTTGGTCGCCAGTCGTGCCTTGGTTTCCATCATCATCAATTACGAGTGAGGGTTGGCTTGACAGATTCCATGTTGTGAAATTGAAGGGTTCCAGCCATGTTTCGAGTCCGAAGTTTTCAAATTGGTCTTTGATCCAGTTTGTGGTTTCGCTTGCGCCTGTGGATCCGCTTGAACGGAAGGCAGGATACTTGAAAGCTATATTTTCCAAATCTAAATCATAGTTGTATGCTCTTGAACCGTTAACAAGTGCAACAACTTGCTGCTCCGTAAATGCATGCATGACGTCTGCAAGAAGATTGACGGCGAGGTTTAATGATTCTCCGCATCGGTCCTTGAAAGTTTGGTTATTCCAGTCGTAGTTTTGATCCATCCACACGCAAGTCAATTCTCCATCCACATCAAAAGTTGTGTCGTAAGCAAGCATACAAGCAGCATAATAAGCGGAAATAGAGTTAAGGCTGCCATCAAAAGCAAGATAAGTATTGAATTCGTCATCGTAACTATTTGTTCGTTCTTGTACATAACTTTCATAATCACTATGGTGAACTTCCGGACTCCAGTCTGTTCCGCTACCCATCACATGTCCGAACACACCTACATCAACGATGTAGTGGCTCATTATTCCAAGCGTCTTCACAGCCATTGTAATGTTGCCAGACTGGATGTAGTTTAAGGCTTCTACGTATTCGGTTTGTGCTCGGATTGCAGAAGCATCGTCTTGTATGCTTTCGTTGGACCAATAGTAAATATGATGTAATGCTGTGTCGCCAATGCCATCAGGGGCTCCAGCATTGTCAGGTAACTCAGTACCGTATAAGTAAATAGCCAAATTGTTTATGATGTATTCCCTTTCCTCGTTTGGCAACCAGTCTAAAGCATGCTGAGCAATCCAATCATGCGTGCCATAGTTTGGATTCTGTGGATCAGTAGAAAAACTACCATTACTCCAACCTGTCACCGGTTTTACGTTTAGTATTGTGCACGACATGCCTATTAACAGCAGTGTTAGCATTGTTCCAGAAACTATTCTCCTAGACAATTCTCATTCCTCCTAATCCTATAGTACCCAATCAATAAATATAATTTATGGATAAATATTCTATGACAACGATGCTAGAGCAATGAAACCCAAAACCACCTATTAGCCACCTATATATAAGGGGGCTAGATACTTTTTTGCTACAGACCCTTTGCTTTCTCAGAATAGGCAAAAAGTATATCTAACGTCTGCATAATATTCTATGGTTCTACAGGAGTAATCAATAATGGAGAAAGAGACCTTCATCTACATCGACGGCAAATACTACCCAAAATCAGAAGCAAAAATATCCGTATACGACCACGGCTTACTATACGGAGACGGAGTATTCGAAGGAATAAGAGCATACAACAGCTCAGTCTTCCAGCTAAAAGAGCACATAGACAGACTCTACAAGTCCGCACACACAATAATGCTACAAATCCCAATGACAAAAGAAGAAATGATAAAAGCAGTTGTCGAAACACTGAAGAAAAACAACCTAAAAGAAGGCTACATACGCCTAGTAGTGACAAGAGGAGTCGGCGACCTCGGACTCGACCCAAGAAAATGCCCCAAACCCACAATAATAATAATCACACAACCATGGAAAGTACTACACGGAGACGACGCAAAAGACAAAGGCATCACAACAATGATTTCATGGGTAAAACGAGACCCGGTTGACGCAACAACACACGAAATAAAATCACTCAACTACCTAAACAGCATTCTAGCAAAAATCGAAGCCAACACAGCAGGCGTAGACGACGCCATATGCCTAGACAAGGCAGGCTTCATCTGCGAAGGAGTAGCAGAAAACATATTCATAGTCAAAAACGGAGAAATCGCCACACCACCAATCTGCACAGGAGCCCTAGACGGAATAACTAGAAGATTCGTGATACAACTAGCAAAGAAACTGGGCTACACAGTAGTGGAAAGAAACATCACGCCAAACGAATTGTTCAACGCAGACGAAGTATTCTTCACAGGAACAGCAGCAGAGATTGCACCAGTTCGAGAGATAAACAAACGAATAATAAACGACGGAAAACCAGGACCAGTCACAAAACGGCTAATGCAAGAATTCAGCAAACTCGTGAAAGACCCGAAAGAAGGAACCCCAATCCAATAAAACATTACTTATTCTCAATGAAAAAGAACAGAAAATAATTTTGACCACTCGCACATTGACTAGACTCTGAACTTCTTTCTGTCTATGAACTCTTCTTTATCTTACTTATGACATGAACATTCTCTATAACCGTGCTCGGATATTGCCCAAACCTATCTTTCTCATACTGCTTTGTCATATCCCAAACAGTCAACAAAGCGACTGAAACAGCGACTAAAGCTTCCATTTCAACGCCCGTCTGTGCCTTCGTTTTCACGGTTGCTTCAACCTCAACACCACCATTCACTATTCTTAGATCTAATTCGACATTGGTCAATGGTAAAGGATGACACAGAGGAATCAAATTACATGTATTCTTTGCTGCTAGAATCCCAGCAACTTTCGCCACACTGAATACATCGCCCTTCTCAACGTTCCCCTTCTCGATCAGTTTCAGGGTCTCTGGCTTCAGCTTGATTAAGCCCTTTGCCTTTGCTTCGCGATAAACTTCTGGCTTGGCAGAAACGTCAACCATAGACATAAGTTATGCCTCTTTCACTCTAACGTTTAAAAGGGTTAAAACGGATTTATTTTGTTTGCTCCCATAAGTCCAGAAGCTTTCTAACCATTTCTGCTCTTGGGTTGCCTTCATTAAAGCGAAAAATGCGGATTCTCCCAAACCTTTTATGCAGAATAAGTCCATAACTTTCAAGAGCTGTCAAATGCTCGTTTGTTGTTGCATAGTTCAGTCCTGCACGTCTAGCAATTTCAGAAATATTCAATTCACCAATGTCAGCCAAAATTTTCAAAATCTTAACCCTTCCTTTTGAAGACAAGACTTCCTCAATCGCCATACACGTTGCTACCTCCTTATTGCAGAGAGAAACTTAACCAACTCACGTTCTAGATCCTCAGCAGGAACCTTTGGTAAACTGATAATAGTTGTCTGTCCACGCTGTCCTATCCCAGAAAGTTTAGTCTCAATAATGCCAGTAGCAGCCAAATCCTTAACATACTTCCAAAGTTGAGTGTGCCGCAACCCTTTCTTGCCATATTCCTCACAAACAATTGCATAAGCCTCTTCAGCGTCGCCCATAGAAGCATAAGCCGAACCAGTCTGCTTAAAATACCTAGCAACACCGAGTAGGAGCAATTTTTCATGCAACCCCAAAGAAAAAACTTCATCCTTTCGCACGACAGGATAAACGCTGGCAGCTGCCGTACGAACATTTTCAGGCGAAACCATTGGCAACTGCAAGGCGTCAGCGTATTTGCCAGCCCGCCATAGAAGTTCAATCGCGTAACGGGCATCTCCTCCTTCAGAAGACGCTAACTCGGCGATAAAGTCTAAAACTGATGAAGAAACAGCGCCTTGTCTAAAAGCCATCTCTACCCTATCATTCAGAATGTCTCGAAGCTGATTTTTCGAATATTCTTCAAGACTAATAATATTACGTTGGAGAGTACTCTTTGTACTTGGGTCCAACGAATCTAAATGTTCAATCTCGCGAAGAATACAAATAAGCGAAAGTCTTTGAGGAGCATACAAACGTCCCTCCTGGATACGAGACAAATTATAAAGCGGATCTGAGCCTTCGTTACGAATTAAAGCATCAATTTCGTCTAAAACTAGAATGACAAAGGTGTTTCCAGCGTCAAGAACTTGAATTAGCATTTGCAGGATTTCTGTGGCTGAATAGCCGCGTCTCGGAAAATTAGGATGAAACTTTGAGATAACCTGATGAAGAATCATGAAAAGGCTTCCCCTACATTCACGACAATTAACATGAATGCAATGAAGATTCACTCCTTTTTCTCGCGCTTCCCTTATCATTTGCATTCCAAAATGCTGAGAAAGGACAGTTTTTCCAGTTCCAATCTTTCCAGTGATTAGGACGCGTTGAGCCGTTTTTCCTGGAGTTTCCACAACAGAGCGGAAAAACTGGTTTAAGAGACTTAATTGAGCGCTTCTGTGAGGTAGGCGGGATGGCACATAATTGATATCTAACTTACTCTCATCCTTGAAAACACTGAAGTGCTGACGCATAAATGAAACCTTATCCTTTGATTTCTTGAACGTTGATTTATGCTTTTTGTTCATTAAAAAGGAAGACAATGCAGTGGGAAGTCGTAAGTAGTAAGTAGTAACTGCTATGTCACTGCAAAATGAGTAGTGGGCTCTCGCACTCAAGATCTATATCATCTTGTTCATGGGGGTCAGAGTCATCATCGCCCACCAATTAAACTTTGGGCATTTCTAAAATAAAAGCGTATAGTCAATGTGTGAAAAAAGGCATTTAGAATACATAGTTGTAGTTCACAAGTCTTATGCTTATAATTTGCTGAATCTGAAGGAGATAGGGGACATATGAGAGGATAGTTTTGGTTCGAGACCGTTCTAGTCGGAATCGGAGCGAGAGGAATTTGGATATGATAAATTCCAGTTTAAATAAGGCGTTACTTGATGCAGTAGACTCTGGACTTCTCATCTTAGGCGAAAGCTCAAGAAAAGCCATCTATTTCCATCTGGAAAAAACTTTCAAAATAAAGAAAGAGGAACTTGCGCTAAAATTTGAAGAATTCAAAAAAGCTTTAGAAGACATCTTCGGTCCAGGGGCGGAAATCATTAAGGGAGTCATCATAAGAGAAATGCGAACTAAGTTAGACTCGGATTTTGAAGAAAAAGAAGGTCTTGAACTCACAAGTTATGTTGGCATTATTCAGGAAGTTCACCACGTTGAGAGGCAAAAAGAGGAAAAAAGGAGGAAAAATTAGATTGCAAGAAAATGAAACAATGATCTTTGACAAAAAGGTCAGCAATGTGCTAGATGGATTGCGTGAGCATACTCATGGTGCAGTCATAACAGGATTAGACGGAAAGATTTTAGCTGCAAACGAAATTGTTCTTCATCTTCATCAAGTTTCACGAGATGAATATGTTGGAGATAACATACTGAACTTCATTGCACTTGAAGATAGGTCGAGCGTCGCTAATGAAATGAAAAAAATTTTGAAAAAGAAAACGTTGAGTATCGAAATTCATGGACTGCGAAAAGATGGCACAACTTTTCCCATGGATGTAGATTTTTCCGTATTAAGAGACAGTTCAGGAAAAGTACATACACTTATTGGAGTAATAAGAAGTATCGCATTACGCAAGCAAATGGAAGAGACTCTCAAAAGAGAAAGAGATTTTTCACAGAGACTATTGGAGACAGCGAATGCGCTTATTGTCATCCTTGATGGTGATGGCAGAATCAATCTATTTAACCGAAAATGTGAAGAGCTGACTGGTTACCCAAAAGATGAAGTGATAGGACGTGTTTTTTGGGAGTTTTTGATTCCAAAACGATTTGTTGAGCCTGTCAAAAAGGTTTTTGCAGATTTATTGGCTGATCGTCTACCTAGTGATTTTGAAAACCCATGGATTACAAAAGATGGAAAAGAACGTATCATAGCATGGAGCAATACTAACATAAAGAATAATTCAGGAAAAGTGGTATGTGTTATCGCTATCGGAGTCGATGTTACTGAACAAAGGCAGATGGAAGAACGTATACAAAAGCAGACCAGTCAACTTACAGCGTTAATGAAAAGTTCCACAGAAATGCTCCAGACAACAGACTTGCGAAAAAGACTTAAAACAATTGCAGAGGCGGTTCGTGGACTCGGTTGGAGACGAGTTGTAATTCACCTAAAAAATGAAAACCTTGAAACAATTGACCTGGTTAGTGCTGGATTATCGCCAGAAGATGAAAAGTATCTATGGGAACATATGTCACCAGGACACGTATGGCAAGAACGATTAGGTCCCAAGTTTGAACGCTTTCAATTAGGCGAATTCTACTATCTGCCTTGGAGCGACCCCTTTGTCCGAGAGCAATTCAAGTATGCACTGTCAAGCAAAATCCCGCCAGAAGAGATGGTTGACTGGAACCCAGACGACTTATTGTACATTCCTTTACGCTTGCCCGATGGGCGCATTGTTGGCGTAATCAGTATAGATGACCCTATAGATGGTCGACGTCCTATAAAAGAGTCACTCGCCCCCTTCGAACTCTTTGCACACCAAGCTGCAGTTGTAATTGAAAACGCTCGCCTGATTAGCGACTTGGAGACAGCACGCTCCCAAGTAAAGGAGTATGCAGAAAAGCTTGAAGTGAAAGTAGAAGAGAGAACACGAGATTTAAAAGAAAGCGAAGAGAAACTCAGAAGCATATTTGCTGCTTCTCCAGATGCCATCACGGTTACTGACCTAAATGGAAACGTAATTGAGTGCAACCAAGCAACAGTGGATGTGCACGGGTGTTCATCGAAAGGAGAATTGATTGGCAAAAGTGCGTTTGAATTTATTGCGAAAAAGGACCGCCGAATAGCTATGAAAAATGCGAAAAAAACTCTAGAGCGAGGCTCAGTGAAAAATGTGGAATACACTTGTCTAACTAGAGACGGACGTGAATTCCCAGCAGAAATATCTACTAGCGTTATACGGGATGCTTCAGGCAACCCTACAGCCTTTGTAGAAGTAACCAAAGACATCACCGAACGCAAGCGAGCAGAGGAGGCACTGAGAGAATCGGAAGAAAGGTATAGAAGCGTAGTAGATAATGTTGGCATTGGAGTGTCGCTCATTAGCCCGAATATGGAAATATTAACACTAAACAATCAGATGAAAAAGTGGTTCCCAAATATTGATGTTTCAAAGAAACCTATCTGCTACAGGACTTTTAATAATCCTCCAAGAGAAGGCATATGTTCTTATTGCCCAACCTATAAAACGCTACAAGACGGACAGGTTCATGAATCTGTAACAGAGACTCCTGCAGGCAACGAAATCAGGAATTATAGGATAATTTCATCTTCAGTTAAGGACAAAAACGGGAAAGTCATATTTGCGATAGAAATGGTCGAGGATATCACCGAACGCATAAGAATGGAGCAACAACTTCTCAAATCCGAGAGACTAGCAGCAATCGGAGAAGTAGCAGCAATGGTGGGACACGACCTTCGCAATCCATTAACTGGCATTAGAGGCGCCGCATATTACCTCAAAATGAAGTGGGGTTCAAAACTAGACAAGAAATCAAAGGAAATGCTTGACCTCATCGAGAGCGACGTAGAATACTCCAACAAAATCGTAAACGATCTCTTAGACTTTTCAAAGCAGATACAATTGCGACGAAGTATTGTTAACATCAAGTCTTTAGTAAGCGAAGTGTTGTCTAAAATCAAAGCGCCTAAGAAAGTGAAAATCACAGATCTCACAAGGAAAACTCATGAAGCATCTCTTGATACTGACCAGATGAAAAGAGTATTCAAAAACTTAATAAAAAATGCAATCGACGCCATGCCAAATGGCGGAACACTCGTAATAAAATCAGAAAAAGCAAAAGATTTCATCAAAATCTTCGTACGTGACACTGGAGAGGGAATATCTAAACAAAACTTGAGCAAGATGTTCATGCCTCTTTTCACGACAAAGGCAAAAGGCGTAGGCATGGGACTGCCAATCTGCAAACGCTTAGTTGAAGCACATGGAGGCACAATCACAGTGGAAAGTGAGGAAGGAAAGGGCACATGTTTCACAATTACTGTGCCAATTAGCGAACAAAAAAGAGTTGGAGGTGAAAAAACATGGGAAGAAAAGGAAGTATCCTTATTGTTGACGATGACTCCAGCATTAGAAAAGTTCTTACAGCCATACTAGAAGAAAAAGGCTACGATACAGAAGCAGTTGAAAATGGAAGAAAGGCAATAGAGAAAACGAAAACAAAATTCTACAACCTAGCCTTAATCGATATTCGCCTACCAGACATGGAAGGCACCACACTGTTGACTGAAATGAAGGAAAACATACCAAAAATGGTTAAAATCATGATAACCGGCTACCCATCCTTGCAAAATGCAGTCGAAGCCATCAACAAAGGGGCAGATGCTTACATCATCAAACCCATCGACATAGACAATGCTTTGGCCACCATAGAAGAGCATTTGGAAAAGCAACGAAAGGCTCAAAAAATGACAGAAGATAATCTCGTAGATTTCCTTGAAACACGAGTACGCCAACTTGAGCGAGAAAAAGTAGCAAGATAAAAAAACATGCGATTCTTCATTTTTTTAAATCAAACCATCTTCTGCCTTGTCTTTACTGTTTTTAAATAGAAATATCCATAAGTTTCGTGATTCTATGTGACTAAGTTCGTGTAAATGTGAGAAAAGATGCTGAGAAAGATTGAGGTTGTTCCTCTAGCTACAGAGAGTTTTGGCGTTAGGTCAATGTGCACTTATGTAAAAACAGCAGACGTAAGGATTCTTTTGGATGCAGGCGTCTCTTTAGCGCCATCTCGTTTTGGTCTTCCGCCTCACCCAAAGGAGTATGAGGCGATTATAGAGTGTCGCAGAAAGATTGCCGAGGCTGCGGAGAAGGCAGATGTTGTGACGCTAAGTCACTATCACTTTGACCACCATACACCTTCCTATACAGATTGGTTTTGCAACTGGTCTTCTGCAGAGGTTGCAAGACAAATTTATGAAGGAAAGATTGTTCTTGCAAAAAGCTATAGGGACAAAGTGAACTTTAGCCAGAGACGCCGAGGATGGATGTTCAGTAAAACTGGAGGCAAATATGCAAAGAGAGTTGATAGTGCAGATGGCAAGACATTTGAATTTGGCGACACTAAGCTGAAGTTTTCAGAACCCGTCTTTCATGGACCCACAAACTCTGCGTTAGGTTGGATTATAATGGCAGCAGTGGAATGCGACGGTGAGAAAATATTGTTTGCATCCGATGTTCAAGGACCAATGCACAATCAGACTTTAGACATCATTCTTGCACAAAAACCTCAACTAATTATAATCGGCGGACCACCAACATATTTAGCTTGGACTAAAATTGAGGAAGAACATCTAGAGCAGGGAATGAAAAATCTAGAAACCATAGTGAAACACGTCCCAGTCACGGTTTTGGAACATCATCTTCTTAGAGACGAAAAGTGGAAAGAACATTCGCAATCACTTTTTAACGAAGCAACAAGAACCGGGCATAAAATTGTTACAGCTGCTGAACACATGCAAAAAGAAAACAATCTTTTAGAATTCAAGAGAAAGCATTTATTTGAAACTGAGCCGCCCAGTAGCCAATTTGAGAAATGGATGAAACTGCCGCTTTCAGAAAGGAAACTATTCAAGCCTCCAATTTGATGCGAGAAATTAGTGGCTCTAGTCTGTATGAAAGATAAAAAATATTTTTGCTTCTTCTTCTCCTTCTTCTTCATTGAAAATGTTAACTTTGTTTTTTCGGAACGATGATGGCGTTCACGATTCCGTTTTGTCCTGGTCGAGAAGTTACTCTGGCAACGCCTAAAGGAGTTTCAATCATTGTTCCTCTTGTAATGACGCCTCTGCGGTCGTAATCCACGTTGGCTGGGTTCTTTATCACTCGTGTGATCTCAACTTTTTCAGTTTTTCCAGTTGAGGGATCAGAAATGTTAGCGTGCGATGCGCTTAGTAGACGAATCTTGATGTTGCCTCCTCTTCTGCGGCTGACTTTCTTTTTTGTTTCTCCCTGTAACGTTTCTGTTGGGAATGCTCCTCGTTCAAATCTTCTCTTCATCCTGAATGAACGTTTTTTGCCGCCTGAAGGCTTCTTCTTATGCAGATCGCCATGCCATATTGACAAGTTTTCAACGCCTCAGTGCTTCAATGACTTCATCAGACTAACAGAACATACCATATAAGTTTATCCCCCAAAATCAGTGTCCTTGCTACTAAGTATAAGTGGTCATTATGAGCTTTTGATAGAGTCTTCT
>Ga0315312_1001791_pt1 | contig 15917 bp, 15 predicted proteins | sample TDP7_MG_FD_203629 | JGI IMG/M metagenome (GOLD analysis project Ga0315312, IMG submission 203629) | Freshwater sediment microbial communities from Lake Towuti, South Sulawesi, Indonesia - TDP7 | ecosystem: Environmental > Aquatic > Freshwater > Lake > Sediment | place: Indonesia: South Sulawesi... | reverse complement strand
GGCCTTTTCAACGGTTATACTGCCTTTCGGACTCTCAGCGACTAAAAGCAGGTTGGCCTGCCCATCGCGACCGAGCTTTTCTTGCAGCCATTGCATCGGCACAAATACATTCAATGGCGCAACCTGATTAGCCTGCAAGCTGAAACGACCAAACTGCGACTGCCCAGCGACTGCTCTTACTACAAGCCGAGAGGCAAGCGACAAATCCGAATCCAGTGCAAGCGGTGCATCCCGCGGCATAAGGCCTGGCTTTCCAATCCGCAGTACCACTTCATCGCCAATCTGGACGTTCAGCCTTTCCGCCAGTGGAACATTGAGGATAATTCCCTCACTCAAACCCCACGTAAAACGTGGGGCTAAATAATTAGCGGGGTTCAACATAAAAAAACGCTCATCAACGCCGAGTACTTCAACTTTATTTACTCGTCTTGTGCCATCGCTATTGGCAATCAGTCCCCGCAACTGCAACATAGGTACCACAACTGTATTCAACTCTGCTGCCAGCTCGTCGGCCAATTTAGCTCTAAAGAACCTATTCTGGCTAACAAGAGCTAACTGAGCCGTTCCCAACCGAGCTATTACCAACATTTTAAGACTGTGACGTACCGAATCACCTACTGCCAGCGCACCAGTTAAGATGGAAGTAGCAACCATGCCGGCTAAAAAAACTGCCAAGTTCGTCCTCCAATAAAAGCCAAGGCTTCTTTTGACAAGTCTGAACAAGCTCATCCCTGGTTCCTATCTTTTAATAGGCCATCGGCCAATTCCATTACATGTCCAATGCGCTCTGCGAGCTTGATTGAATGCGTCACGACGATCAAAGCCACACCTTCACTTTGATTTAATTCAACCAGCAGTTCAGCTATATTTTGGGCAGTATTCTCATCTAGAGACCCGGTTGGTTCATCCGCAAGCAACAATTTGGGCTTGTTAATCAAAGCTCTTACAACTGCTACTCTCTGTCGCTGTCCCCCTGAAAGCTCACCTGGCCGATGCAGCAAGTAGTCTTTAAGACCTACACGTTGCAGTAAATCAATTGCTCTTTGATGAGCTTCTTGCCGTAAGCCTCTACTCTTGTTTACAAGTGTTGGCACCAAAACATTTTCCAAAACCGTGCATTGGGGCAAAAGATGGTGCAACTGAAAAACAAAACCGATTTCTTGGTTGCGGATTCTTGCTAATTCAATCTCGTCCAGTTGAGCAAGGTCTCTGCCATCGAGCAATACTTGGCCTGTGGTAGGGCGGTCTAGGGCACCAATAATATTGAGTAGTGTGCTTTTGCCGCTGCCCGATGGCCCAACTATCACCAGGGACTGACCTTTGGCGACTTTTAGCGTTATGCCCTTCAGGACAGAACTGTCCTCAGCACTTCCGGGAGGGCTCCCGCGAAGCGAGGTCACAAACTCATATTTTTTTGTCACGTTAATAAGTTCGAGCATTCTAGAAATTGAAAAATTAAAAATAAAAAATCAAAATTGTGGAACTATCTTAATTTTAAATTTTACATTTTGATTTTTAATGTCCTTGAAAGGCATAAACATAACCATCGTCGCTGCCGACAACGACCACTCCGTTAGATACAGCAGGCGAGGAAGTAATGGCTTGACCAATTTCGTACGACCATACTTGGCTACCATCAGAAAGTCTTATCATATAAATCCGTCCATCTTTGGAGCCGACAATAATTTTATCTCCGCAAATAACCGGCGAACTATCAACTTCACCTAACGTCTGGAATGTCCAAAGCAACTTGCCATCATCACGACCGAGACAATGTACACGCTTATCCCGTCCCCCAACTACAACTATATTCTCACCTACAGCAGCCGAGGAAAAAAAAGAAGCATCTCCGCTTTTATATTTCCATACAATCTCGCCAGAAGCAATGTCGGCGCTGATAAAAACACCATCGTAATTTCCCACATATACCCGTCCTTCATAAAATGCTGCTGAAGCCGCAATGAATGAGCCGGTATCAATTTGTGTCACCTTACTACCATCGGCCAGGGATACAACGTGAATCATTGCATCACAGCCACCAAAGACGGCCACCCCGCCTTTGGCGGGAATTTCGAATTTCGAATTTCGAATTTCGAATTTGTCGATGGCAGGTAAGCCATTTATGTAGCTATCTGTTTCATACGTCCATATAACCTTTCCGTTAGCTGAATCTACGCAATGCAACTTATTATCGTAGCTGCCAACGAGTATCCACGTCCTTCCCGCCTTTGGCGGGTCTGGTGACTGGGTCCAATTAGCTGCTCCAAGGATCTGCCCGCCCGTTTCATATTTCCACCGCAGCTTTCCAGTTTTCGCGTCAAGCGCGTACAGAAAATTGTCCGATGAGCCTACAAATACCGAACCTTCAACCATGCAAGGGCTTGCCTCGACGGCATCGCTGGTCCGGTATTGCCAAACTTGGCGGCCATTCTCTAAATCAATCCCATAAATATTTGCATCGGATGAGCCAACGAAAACAAGCCCATCATCTATTGCTGGCGATGATTTGATTTGGCCATCGGTTTTGAATTTCCACACAAGCCGCATTGAATCGGGTAGGGTTCCCGGCGCTCTGCCTAAGAGCCTTTGTCCGCCTCGGAACATAGGCCACCCACCCCCTGCTTGAGTTCCCGCGAAGCGGGGTCCCTCTGCAGGGGTAAGCTTGTCCCCGCGAAGGCGGGGAGTGGGAATTTTGAATCCTTCGACTTTGCTCAGGACAGGTTTTGAATTTTGAATTTTGAATTTTCTCGTGGCTGGCTCTGCACGGTTAGACTCAGACCTGCTCATTATAATCGCAGCGATTATCACACAAATCCCAGCGATAATTGTGACTACTACCCACCTTCGGTGGAAATTTCGAATTTTTCCTGACATCGTATTGAGACCTTGCCTAAAACATTGATAATAGCAAACTTAGCCTTAATATGCAATCAGCTCTGTTATGTTCTCTCTCGATGCTGGAAGCTCACTTTTCAAAGATACGAAAGTCGAGCATTGAGAAGCGCTGATAAAATTATTGATTCTAATGTATAATTTTCGTTACCAGACGTCAAATTAGTGCCTTTAATAGGTAGAGCAGAAGCAACGCGAACCGGCGGTGAAACCGCCGGCTAAATATTTAGCCCCGCGTTTTACGCGGGGTTTGTACCAAGGAAAGGAATCGTATCATGTTAATTGGAAAGCACAAAGACAATTTTAAGGTTACTATTATAACGCTGGCTTCTGCCTTAATGCTGCTTGTCGAACCCTTATTAGCAGAAAAAGCACGCGATAATAGCGGCAGTTCGACCCGTAGCTTGCTGCCGAAGGGCGGCTCAGGCTCGCCGAGGCAGGCTGCCCCCCAAGTTCAGCCCGACAGAGGCAAGCTCGAACCTCGAATTAGCCTAAATACTTCTGGAACTGCGAGCCAAAGTACTTTCAGAAGAATTATTGAACCCGGTATTAGTCAGCCCAGCAGTGTAGCGTCCACTCAGCGATCTGCTGGAACAACACTCAGCCGTGCGCCTATCCTGCGAATTCAGAGCTCTTTTAGTGCTCACGGGCTTTCCAGCAGTAAAATATCAACTGGGGTCAGTTCTCCGATAGGAAAACAGCCCATTATAAGCCGGGGCAATACATTACATATTGATCGCTCGATCAACGAGAGACCCCCGCCCAGCGCTGGGCGGGGAACCCAAAGTAAGCCTGCTGTCTCTATGCAAAAGCACATGACCCCAAGTTCAAGCCCGTCAGAGGCGGGTATAAGTTCAGACAAAATCCAGCGTTCGAATACCCTGATCGGCCAGAGAAGGACTTCTATTGATATTATAAGGAAAGTTACGCGAGGCAATGAGCTGTCCGTGAGAAACCTCGCTCCGCAAGAACCCAAGGCAGGAGCGGGGACGAGCTTGCCCCTGCGAAAGCAGGAAGACTCTGTTCTCTCGACCCGGCTCGGGACGGCCTTGCGGGAACCCAAGCTGGGGCAGAAAACTACCCAAATGGTGAGGAATCATACAAGTAGAATTTTTGGAGAATCCAAAGCGGTCGATAAAGAACCTTCTGAGAAGGGAGTTGAAACCAGCCGAGATAGCAAAAGAATAAATCTAAGCGTCGTAGATAGATTGCTACCCAGCTCAAGACCAAGAACCCCACAACAATTGTCCGGAGGCGCAAGAACTATTCCTTCAGCATCGCTCAGAGCCTGCCCTGAGCTTGCCGAAGGGACAAGCTTGCCGGAAGATGGAAATAAAGATAAGGTTGCAATTGGTGCGAGGCCGGACAATCGAGCAACAATTACAAACTCTAATGTGATAAGTGAAACTGGCAGAGTAGGTGAAACTTACCGTCCCTCGTCCCTCGTCCCTCGTCCCTCGGGACACGATAGAAGATGGAGGATAGACGATGGACGAGACCTGCCGGTAAGGCACATCCATCACCATGAGCACGTATATTGGGACCGTTATAACCGGCTATGTCATAGGATAGTCTGGCCCGGGTATCGTTTTGTGGTGTACTATGGCTACGGCCCATATTTTACATTTCGGTATGTTTATCCCTACCATTTCCGCAGATATATCTTCGTGAGTTTAGGCGGCTATTGGCCGATAGGCTACAGGTGCATCCGTTATTACTGGTACGGCTGCCACCCTTATATGTGGTACGGCTACTATCCTATTGCTCGCGAAGTAAAAGGCGATACTTATAACTACTACACTTACAACTATTATTATGATGACAATGATATTGTTGCTTCTGAGTCCAGCCAGGTAGTAGATGGCATCAAGCCTGTCGATCACAATACCTTTGCAGATGTTCGTGAAAAGCTCGCCCAACAAAAAGCCGAGGAACCTGAGCTGGAAACCCCGGCAGATAAGTACTTCGATGAGGGTGTCAAGGCTTTTGAAGCTGGCGATTACAATATAGCCATCGAGAAGTTCGCTGAAGCGATGGAACTTGCACCTGATGATATGGTAGTTCCTTTTGCCTACTCTCAAGCGCTTTTTGCCAGCGGCCAGTATTGCCAAGCCGCTGATGTTCTTAGAGCGGCTTTGGCAAAAGTTTGCCCCGAAAAGGAAGGTGTTTTTTATCCTCGCGGCCTGTACTTAGATGATGATATCCTCTTTGAGCAGATCGAGCACCTTACCAAAAAAGCAGAACAATTCAGCTTTGATGCAGACTTGCAACTTCTTTTAGGCTATCAATTGCTGGGCATCGGCGAAATTGATAAGGCAATTGAGCCTCTGCAGCGTGCCAGCCAGGATTTCGAGAATGCAGCCGCTGCTACAACACTACTTGACCTGCTGGCAAAAATCAAAGCCGATGCCGAAACTCATGGCAAAGTGCAAAACAATGAGAAATAGGAGGAAAAATTCCCAAATAAATTTGTGAATAAATATTTAGCCCCGCAATTTATTGCGGGGTTCAGAATATGGAGGTGTAAAATGGTTAAGGATATAGTGACAGCTTTAATAGTAGCGAGCATGGTTTTAGGGCTTACACTCGTTGCTGGTTGCCAAAGCGATGCTCAGACGGGTGCTGTTCTGGGTTCTCTGGCTGGCGCTGGCATAGGTCAAATAGCGGGTCGCAACACAGAGTCAACATTAATTGGAGCAGCGGTAGGCGGAACGGCTGGCTATATGCTGGGTAACGAAAGCGACAGGAAAAAGACCCAGGCCGAGATGGCTTACCTGCGTCAGCAGACGGATTACGTCACGGTTAATATCACTAACAGTAACGGTTCTGTTAGCCAGGTAAGGCTCAGAAAGCAAGGTGTCGGCTATGTTGGTACCAGAGGCGAGTACTATAACACTTTGCCGACCCAAGATCAGTTAAGACCCGTATACGGCTTTTAGCAGCCCCGCAAATATTTACTATTTACTATTGACTATTTATTATCTTGCAATCGTAAATAGTAAATAGAAAATAGTAAATCCAAAAGGGGCTTACTATGAATAAGCGGCTGCGAAACGCCTTGAAAGGACTTACGGCCCCGGACCCTGAACGTCGTCGCCGGGCAATGGAACCTTTTGTGCGAGCCACGTTTGAGGCGTTTTTTAGGTACTTGTATCGCTACTTAGGCAACGAGGTAGAGTGTGAGGACGTGTTGGAAGATGTCTATGCAGATATATGGGAAAATGCGGACCGTTTGCGTAATATTGCTAATGAGAAACAGCTTTTAAGGACTGTATATCTGTACTATATGCGCAAACGCCTGAGGGAAGTTTATAGAAGAATGAACCGGAACTTATGCTTATCGCAAAAAAGTCTTACGGATCTTGTTGCCCCCGAATTAGGTATTCTTGAGATGATGTCCCAATTGGAGCTTCAACAAGCCCTTCGCAGGATGTTAAGCAGGCTCAAGGCACGGGAGCGGAGGGCTATAGAACTCTGGATGGAAGGCACCTCTAACAGGGCAATCGCCAACGAACTCAAGACTACAGTCGGGGCAGTCAAGATGCTCGAATTTCGAACCATGCTGAAACTTAAGAAGATGTTATCCGACTATTACGTCGAGCATTAATTACTACTTTTCGGCAGGAGCAAAACGACAATGTCTGGGACAAGTAGAGAAATTCAAGAATTGTTAGTTGATTACGCAGGTGCATTACGTGATGGCTGTATACCGACTTTTCTTAAATCTCTTTCGCGTGAGGAAGCAAAGCTGATAGCCACCAGCCAAGAGTTTTGGGATGCCACAGAGAGTGTGCGGATCCTTAATAGTGCTGGGTTCGCCGACAGAGCTGGGACGGCAAATGTTAGCTTATTCATATCCCGTGTCGATGCCGAGATCGCATCTCGAATGATAAAATCCAAGACACCACAGCGCACTAAACACGGTGCAAAGGGCAGGTTTATAAGAGAAAGTCAGCTAAAGTGACGCGCAGCGTCATTGCGAGCGAAGCGAAGCAATCCCTCTTTCATTGGCCAGATCCTTCGGCTTCGCCTCAGGATGACACATAAGCGTCACTTTAGGCACTTCAAATTTTAGTCACTTAAAACTTATTTTATATGATTTTAGACTGCTACCAATGTTCATCCTGTTATTTTGAGGATACCGAACCTTCAACGAAGATAGCTCCATCAACAATAGAGCCTCGCCAGCCGAGGAGGACTTTCAGGAACGTGCTTTTAGTATTCATATGTATCGAACTGTATGATGACTGGCAGGAAGTTAAACAAGCAGCGCAGGAATTCGACCGGTTATCAACCCTCATCGGCAAAAGGCCAATTGTTCTATGTCCAAACGTTCATGCCTCTGTTGATAGGGCCCCCGAGAAACAGGCGTTGGAGCTAATTGCTGGGCTGGAAAGGGTGCTTAAAGATAACGGTCACAACATACACCGTCTCTCGTTCGGCTACCATAAACAGTTCGGTATGGAATGTGACGGCAATGTTGCAAGCGTTGTTGGCAGGAGATTTTACGGCTCTGCCGAGAAACAGTTCCTTAGACTGTTGACTCGGCTTGGTGTCTGTCCACCGGAGTCTCTGCCGGCTGATATGCCCACCTGGGCACGAACTTTGCCAGCCCGGCCATTAAAGGTATTGGGTAGTCGGCAAGAAACCTACGATATGGCCCAAAGAATGCTTGACGATGAGCTTAACGCACCTGCACCTGGCGAGCTCTGGACGTGCATGCTTTTTGAAGGCGAAAGACTTCCTATGGAAGATTACCTGAGCAAACTGCGTGAAATAGTAGAAGAGTACCACGCTGTCAAGGTGCACCGGGCGTTAAATTTAAGCGTGCCGGGATTCTCCAACGAAGCTCGCTCTCTGTTCCGTAAGTATCCTGAGGCAATCGAATCGGGCAGACTACGCATTTACAATAGTAAAGTATCAGACTTAGAATTTCTGATAACTAAAACGGCAGTTCTTCTTGCCTTTCCAAAGAAGCCAAAAAGAGCTGGAGCATACGCGGGAGAGATATCGTTTGGGATTTACTGTAAAGATGAAGATTTTGCCAAGAACTTGATTCAGTGGTACGAAACTTTTCTTGTTGATACGCGTTTTGGACCAATAGCTACCCAGTATACGCTGGAGTCTATAATCAACCAAATCGAGGACGAGAAAGCTAAGGATGCGCGCGGATAACTAGGGTTAACCCCGCCATCACTATGGCGGGGTAGACCCTGCGACATGGTCGCAGGGCTAATCACCGCACAACGTGCGGGATCGCCATCTAAGTGTGGTTGAAAAGTGAATTTCTTCTTGTCTAACGTTACTGTTGTTGCCTATGTGATTTTGCTTATATTTGTCGCTATTCGCGCACGAGCTGCCCGGGAATTTGAAGAGTTTTCCGTCGCTAAGCGCGAGCTGCCGCTGGCATTAATATTCGGCAGTATTACTGCTACCTATGTAGGACCAGGTTTCTCAATTGGTTTCGTTGGAAGGGGATTTGTAAGCGGCTTTCTGTTCCTGGTCGTAGGGATAGCTTATGCCGTCCAGAATATTTTAGTTGGTTTGTTTGTTGCTCCGCAACTAAGAAAATTGAAAGACTGCTACACATTGGGCGATGCAATCGGTCAAAAGTACGATCGCAAATGTCAGATTCTTGCCGGTATTATTTCTATCGGCCTTTGTACGGGCTTTTCCGCAGTTATGATTAGTGCTGGTGCGGTAATCTTAAAAGACATTTTTGGTTTACCGCCTCGCTTATCCGTCTTTGCAGTCGCAGGCGTGACAGCGTCATATACAGCCTTTGGCGGGTTGCGAGCAAGCGTGATAACCGATGCCTTTCACTTCGCATTATTTGCGACCCTTTTGCCTGTTGTGCTATTATCGGCGCTATTGTTTCACGTTGGAGGTGGCGCGGCAACCTTCCTCAAAAACGCATGTTCTGCCACCATCTACGGCTTTAAATCAACGCCGCCGCTGGAAATTGTCAGTCTTGTGGGGGCGTTCTTATTGGGTGAGACCCTCATTCCGCCTTATGCAAACCTGGCCCTTGCCTCAAGGACAACAAAAGTATCGCGAAATGGCTTTATCCTGGCAGGGATTTTTAGTACCGTGTGGTTTGCTGTAATGGTGGCGCTCGGGGTCGTCGCCCGCGGCATCCTACCGTTCTCGACCCATGAGGACAATGTCCTATTAAACCTCGTCAAGGTAACGATGCCCACCGCAGGTTATGCTTTGTTATTGGTGGCGCTTATTTCGATAGTCCTGTCAAGTCTTGATTCGCTGCTCAACGCCGGCGCGGTAGTATTCACCCAGGATATCGTTAAACAATGCTCAAGATTGTCTGACAGGACCGCATTGAATATTGGTCGTTGGGCGACGATTGTTATTGCTGCAATTGCTGCTGTTGGAGCAGTTGCTGTTCCCAGCATCATCAGGGGCTTACTCATCTGCTATACCATTTGGGCTCCAGCAATACTGCCTGCGCTTATTTTTGGTTTATGGCTGAAGCACCCTCGTCCGCTTGCCGGAATCCTGTCAATGGGTATCGGAACGCTTGTTGCCATAATGTTTCAATTCGTCTTTTCCTCTGCAACTGAAGCGCTTGCTATTATTCCAGCCATCGGGGCAGCGCTGCTGGCATATTTGCTGGGACATTGCATTGCACGTTCCTCGTCTCTCGTCCCCCTGCCTCCGCAGGGGCAAGCCTGTCCCCGCGAAAGCGGGGATGACTCGTTAGACGAGGGACGACGGACGATGGAGGAATAAGAGGATTAACAATGGAAGTAATCATCTTTGTTATTATAGTGATTGCAGCCCTTTTGGTTATAGTCAGCGGCATCTGGGTTGCAATTGCATTAGTAAATGCTATTTCTGCGGGTTCCCGCGAAGCGAGGTCCCTACCAAAAGAAAATAAAATATCAAAAATAAAAATGTAAAATTAAGGAATTCATCCGCCTTTAGCGGATTCCACAATTTTGATTTTTGAATTTTGATTTTTGATGTCTTTCTTCTGCTATAGGTATTAACATGGGCCAGACACGTCAGATTATTCATGTGGACATGGACGCCTTTTACGCCTCTATCGAGCAGCTTGATAATCCTGAATTTAAGGGAAAACCGGTCATAGTCGGCGGTAATCCTAAGGGTAGGGGGTTGTAAGCGCAGCTTCTTATGAAGCCCGCAAATTCGGCGTTCATAGCGCAATGCCCATGGCAGCGGCAATAAGACTCTGCCCACACGCCATAGTTTTACCAGTTCGTATGGAGCGCTATGTTCAGGTCTCGCAACAAATCCATGCCATTTTTGAACAATACACGCCTTTGGTCGAATCAGTTTCTATCGATGAGGCTTTTCTTGACGTGACAGGTAGTACCAAATTGTTCGTAAGCGCTGAGCAAATTGGTCTGGCGATTAAAAAGGAAATCAAGGACAAGCTGAAATTAACGGCATCTGTCGGTGTCGCGCCGAATAAGTTCCTCGCCAAGTTAGCATCTGATATGGAAAAGCCGGATGGTTTCGTGGTTATCACAGAGCAAAATAAACACAAAATCCTCGATCCACTGCCGGTCAGCAAAATATGGGGAGTAGGCAAAGTAACCGAACAGGCACTTCAATCCTACGGAATACTGACTATAGCCCAACTTCGGCAAACACCGTTGCAAAAGCTTAGAGCGATTGTAGGTAACTACGCTCCTACGCTACTTCAGTTGGCCTGTGGCATGGACGAAAGTGAGGTGCAACCAACCAGGCAAGCGAAAAGTTTATCAAGTGAACAGACATTTGCTACAGATATTCAAGATCAAAATATCCTTCTTGGCGCTTTGCTAAACCAGATTGAGGAGGTTGCACAAAGGCTGCGGGCAGCTCATCTGCGGGCCAAAACGGTAACAGTCAAGCTGCGTTACGGGGATTTTCGCACCATCACCAGAAGCAATACCTTTGATACAGCCACCAATACTACCGCGGCTTTATGGCAAGCAGCTTCGGCTATTTTCCAAAAGTGGCAAGTTGAATCGGCTGGTCCTTTACGGCTGATTGGCTTTGCAGCCTCCAGGCTGGTTAAAGAAGATACCGACCAACAGCTTTTGTTCCCTGACCTAAAAGAAGAAAAAGAGAAACGCCTTGATGAAGCAGTAGATAAAATCAAGAATAAATTTGGCGAAGATGCCCTCCGCCGTGGCCGATAGCAGAAGATTCGATTTGCGATGGTTCGGCTTGGCTCACCACAAGTTTACGATTTTCAATTTGCAATTTTCAATCGGCATTCGGCAATCGAAAATCGGCAATTTACGATTTTCGATTTACAATTTTCGATTTTCGATTTACAATCGTCAATCGACAATCGAAAATCGGCAATTATTTATAGCGGGACTCGTCTCGGCGAAGGCCGAGCCGTAGCAGGATTGGGGACAATGAATATCAAAATATTTGTAGTTGTGCTTGTTTCTGTGGCCTTTATCGTGGCCATTTTTGCTCTGAGCCGGCTTGATATTACGGGCGAGGCAGGTAGTGGCCTAAGTAAAGAGTTTATCTATGACATTAATAGCATCGCAAAGATCGACCCGAACCTGATTCTCTACGAGCAGTCCACTGAACCAATCCGCACCGGCTTTGCTAATTCCCGCGGGCTCACTGTGGATTCTGGAGGGTCTATTTATATAGCTGGCGATAAGGCCATTCGTATATTTGCGCAAATCGGCGAATTGCTTAACGAAATAAAAGTTACTGATACGCCAAGATGCTTGGCCTTGGCGACTGATGGTAGGATTTATGTCGGAATGAAAGACCACGTGGAAGTTTATAATCTCCAGAGTGAGCAACTGGCAACCTGGCAGAGTCTCGGTGAGGATGCCCTGCTGACCAGTATCGCTGTTTCAAAAAACGATGTATTTGTCGCCGATGCAGGTAATCGAATCGTTTTGCGCTATAATACCAACGGGAATTTAATCAGTCGTATCGGCCAGAAAGATAAGGATAAAAACATTCCGGGTTTCGTGATACCTAGTCCTTACTTCGACCTGGCGGTCGGTCGTGATGGGCTATTGCGGGTGGTCAATCCAGGCCGACATCGCATCGAGGCATATACGTTTGATGGCGAGCTTGAATTCTGGTGGGGCGAATTTTCCAATGTGAATATAATAGGCTTCACCGGCTGCTGCAATCCGGTGAATTTTGCTATACTTGAGGATGGAAATTTTGTCACCTGTGAGAAAGGATTGATACGAATCAAGATTTATGATGCAGAGGGCGTTTTTGTGGGTGTAGTAGCCGGGCCTCAGCAGCTTATTGAAGGTGGCGCCTCACGTATTTGCTATTATCCAGCCGATTGTCAGTCAGGAGGTTTTGATGTGGCAGTTGACACAGAAGGACGAATTTTCGTGCTGGATACAATTAAAAATATCGTGAGAATATTTACTAGGAAAAAAACAGGATAGTGCGAAAAGGTTTCAAACAAATGCAAAGCCGGCGAGAACTGTTTGCAGGGATCTTTCGGTATTTAGCTTTAGGGCTGTTAGGAACAGTCGGTGGCACAACTATTGCCAAAAGGCACAGGTTATTTCGAGAAGGTAAATGTATTAATCGCGGTATTTGCAGGGGCTGTAAAGTTTTCCAAGAGTGTTCTTTACCGCAGGCTTTATCAGCGAAAGAAAACCCTGCAATAAATTGCGGGGCTAAATATTTAGCCCCCAGTTTCACTGGGGGTTTTCCCCCGAGGATAAATAATGGCGGAAAATAATGGCTTAGCCACCAGACGCCATTTTTTAAAAGATGGCCTTTGGGGAGCATGTTTGGCTTTCCTGGGGGGAATAACAGGTTTCTTAGTCAGCAGGTTCAGAAAAACCAAAACCGTCTGGCAGATCGACCCATATAAGTGTATTGCATGCGGCAATTGTGCAACGTATTGTGTGCTGGAAGAATCAGCGGTAAAATGCGTGCACGCATACGCGATATGCGGATATTGCCGGATTTGTTTTGGTTTTTTTGGGCCGGAGCCCTTCGATATAAATGAAGGTGCCGAAAATCAACTCTGTCCTACAGGAGCTATAAAACGCACTTTTGTGGAGGACCCCTATTACGAATATACCATCGACGAATCATTGTGTATCGGCTGCGGCAAATGCGTCAAGGGATGTAACACCTTTGGCAATGGGTCATTATTTCTTCAGGTGCGTCACGACCGCTGCTTGAATTGTAATGAATGTTCTATCGCTGCTGCTTGCCCTTCGGGAGCGCATGTGCGGGTTCCCGCTGACAAGCCTTACATCCTCAAGAAGGTGGACCACTCGTCAGGGCGGAGCCTGCCGGAGCACGACGCTTAATGATGCGTTTTGGTTATATCATAATTGGCATATCTTTTTCTCTGATTTTGTGCAGTGTTGTATCAGCGGTAGAGCGTTTTCCTCCGCCTGAGTTCGAGAGCGGATATGAAATACCGAGTCCTACCACTCCCCATCCGCGACAAAACATCTACGAGTATATAGATGCGGTGGTACTTTTAGCAGCGCTTAGTTTGTCTTCGTATCTGGTTTTGAAAAAGCGCAGCCGAAGGGCAATCTTTATTCTGATGGTGTTTTCGCTGGTTTATTTTGGCTTTTGGCGAAAGGGTTGTGTCTGTCCCATCGGAGCGGCTCAGAATATCGTTTTATCGATTTTTGATCGTGACTATGCTGTGCCTGCGGTGATAGTAGTGTTTTTTCTTTTGCCGCTTGTATTTACGCTGTTTTTCGGAAGGGCATTCTGCGCAGCAGTGTGTCCCCTGGGGGCGATCCAGGACTTTGTGTTATTGCAGCCGGCCTCAGTGCCGGATTGGCTGGAAAGTGGACTACGGCTATTTGCGTATCTTTACCTGGGGATGGCAGTTTTATTCGCAGCTACTGGCAGCGCTTTTATAATATGCAGATATGATCCGTTTGTTTCATTTTTCCGATTGAGCGGAAATTTTAATATTCTGGTACTCGGTGCTTGCTTTCTGGTGGTGGGTGTATTCATAGGCCGGCCTTATTGCCGGTTTGTTTGTCCGTATGGTGTAATCCTCCGTCAGCTCTCAAGAATCTCGAAATGGTGCGTCACTATTACTCCAGATGAATGCGTAAAGTGCAGGCTCTGTGAAGATTCGTGTCCTTTTGGCGCCATCAGAGATCCGACAGCCAGTTGGCCAGTATATGAATATGGTAAAGCTAAGAAGAGACTGGCGTTTTTTATTATTCTTTTACCAGTGTTAATATTCTTAGGCGGGCACCTGGGCTACAGCCTTAAAACAGTGACATCCCGCATGCACGACACAGTCAGGCTGGCTGAGCGTGTATATTTAGAAGAAACCAGCCAGGTAGAAGGAACTACAGATGCCAGTTTGGCCTTTAGAGCAACCGGCAAGGAAGTTAAGGAACTCTATGGGCAGGCTTCAGATATCCGGGCACAGTTTGGACCGGCCGGCTCACTTTTAGGAGGATTTGTGGGCCTGGTGATTGGGCTGAAGCTCATCGGCCTTTCCCTCTGGCGGCAAAGGACAGATTATGAGCCGGATCGAGCAAGCTGCCTGGCGTGCGGCCGATGCTTTCAATATTGTCCCAGAGAACACGTCAGATTAAAACAAGCGAAGGAGGCAGTTAGTAAAAGCCAATGAAAGCTCGCATTGACAATAATACAAAAAATATTGAAGCAGTAAGTCAATGGTATAGAACTGCGGTTTCTACGGCCATTATTGGTGGGGTGTTTTCTTTTATTAGCGCGACGCTTATCACTATAAATTACTTTCAGACAAGTATCGTTCTGCCTAAATGGGAAAAAAAGTTGGAGGCCTTCAAACAAGAAATCCGCAACAAACCTGATGACGAGCAGCTTTTATTGCGGATTCGCCAGTTTGACTTGCAAATCAGGCAATATAGAATTCGGAGATTGGATTTTTCTCACAAAGGTAGCTACCTGCTTTTCGGCAGCTTAGCAGTATTATTGATTGGTATAAAATGGGCGAGCACTTTCAAAAAGAAAATGCCGGAGCTGAAGTTACACACCGATTTGCAACATCAGCAGATACACAAAGCGATGCTGGCTCGATGGGCGGTTACCGCTGGTTTAGCAATACTGGGGTCAGGGGCTTTATTTCTTTTAATGATTTTCGATTTTCGATTTGCGATTTGCGATTTTCAACCCCCGACTGGATCGGGGGCATTCGACAATCGACAATCGGAAATCAGCGGGAATTGGCCTGGCTTTCGTGGGCCGGGCGGACTTGGAATAAGCTCTTATACAAATATTCCCACAAGTTGGAATGGCACAACAGGCCAAGGAATTATCTTCAAAAGCAGAGTGCCGCTGCCAGGGCACAATTCGCCGGTTGTCTGGCAGGGCCGCGTTTTTCTCTCTGGGGCAGACGACAATAATCGCCAGGTCTATTGTTTTGATGCGGCCTCTGGAAAACTCTTGTGGCAGGGCAACGTACCCCATATACCGCCGAGCGGAGCTGAACCGGTAAAAGTAGCGGAGGAGACCGGCTTCGCTGCACCTACTGTTGTAACAGATGGAAAGCACGTCTGTGCCATTTTTGCAACGGGCGATGTCGGCTGTTTTGATTTTAATGGCAGAAGAATATGGGCCAGGAATTTGGGGATACCCGACAGCGCGTATGGGTATGCTTCTTCGCTGGCAGTGCATGAAAGGCTGCTTTTGATTCAGTACGACCAGGCAAGTGTCGAGGAAGAAAAGTCCTTTTTTGTAGCCTTGGATGTATTTTCAGGTAACACTGTTTGGCAGAGGAAACGACCGGTCGCAGGTTCCTGGTCTTCGCCAATAGTAGCAAAAATTGATAGCCAATATCAGATAATAACCTGTAGCGATCCTTGGGTTATCTCATATGACCCGACCAACGGCGCAGAACTTTGGCGGGCAAAGTGCTTAAGCGGTGACATCGCACCCTCACCAATCCATGCTAATGGGCTGATATTTGTTATAGAACCGTACACCAAGCTGGTGGCCATAAGGCCGAATGGCCGTGGTGATGTTACCAAAACACATATTGCCTGGAGTATAGAGGTAGGTGGCCCAGA
>Ga0315312_1001790_pt1 | contig 15921 bp, 13 predicted proteins | sample TDP7_MG_FD_203629 | JGI IMG/M metagenome (GOLD analysis project Ga0315312, IMG submission 203629) | Freshwater sediment microbial communities from Lake Towuti, South Sulawesi, Indonesia - TDP7 | ecosystem: Environmental > Aquatic > Freshwater > Lake > Sediment | place: Indonesia: South Sulawesi... | reverse complement strand
CCATCCACTTGCGAACGCAAAGAAAGCCGAAGAGATTGAGGAATATAAGAAGTGGCCAGACCCGAATGATCCATCGCTAGTCCCAAAGGACACACACAAGAAAGCAAGGAAACTGTACGAAGGAACCAGCTACTCTACAGTCGTTAGCCTGCCCAACATTTTTCATAGGTACCAAAGACTGAGAGGATTCAGCAGGTGGCTTTTGGACATGAAGACCAACCATGAATTGCATCAAGCCTTGGCTGACAAGATTCACAACCGCAACATGACACTAGCTCTAAGATTGTTGAATGAAGTGGGCGACTACACGAACTTGGCGATGATATTCGACGATATGGGAGGCACAACGGGTCCTTTTATGTCTCTTGCAGATTTCAGGAGATTCGTCAAGCCTTACTATAGGCAGCTGATAGAAAAGATAAGACGGGAATTTCCAGAGATCAAGTTCTGGTTTCACTGCCACGGAAATATTATGCAATTCGTAAGGGACATCATAGACTGCGGCTTTGACGTCCTAAACCCTATTCTACCAGGGGATAACATGAAACCTGAGAAACTAAAGAAGAAGTTTGGTCGCCAACTGAGTTTCGATGGGGGCGTGGACGTCGAGTTCTTACTCCCTTTTGGGAGAGTTGGTGAGGTTCAAGAACACGCAAGGAAGGTCATTGAGACTTTAGCGGCTGGTGGGGGGTACATTTTTCGCGTTCAGATGATCAGCAACGTCGTTCCTGCTCGGAACCTTTACGCTGCTTATAGAACGGCGCTCGAATGCGGGGGTTACTGATTAGAGAGGGAACTGTGCCCGTAAGAGCCCTGAGCAGAAAACGGGTTATTGTCGGTCTACCATCACATTCTTGTTGGCAGCCTTACCGGTCTGCCTTTCTCCGCAGATTTGTACGCAGCCAGGATAATCTCTAAGGCTTTCAGTCCATCCTCTCCAGTTGCGGGGGGTTGTGTTCCTGACAAGACCGCTCTTGCGAACTCGTCAAAGAACTTGGCTCTGGAGTCATAGGATTCCAAAGGTATGTCCTGCCAGCTGTTCGCAACCAGACCTTCCTCGCCTTTCGTTGTGAACGCTTTGAGTTTGTTCGAAGACAGCAATACTTGGCCGTCTGTGCCATATATTGCGTTTATTTGAGACCCCTCAAGGCTTCTTGACCCTTCCGCGGAGGAGCAGGCAGCTATCCAGCCTATTGCACCACCTTCGTATTTAACCGAGAGAGCTATTGTGTCCTCAACTTTGACATCGGAGGGGGATTTGAATGTGCCACATTCACTGAAGACTCTGTTGACCTCAAGTCCCGTAACATACCGCACCCAGTCAATGTCATGGACACAATTCATGATAAGGACGCCGCCTCCGCTCATTTCCTTGGATTTCCGCCAGCTGGTTTTTACCCTATCGCTGAAGCCCCCATCCCAGTATGACCATGGTTTGCGAGTTAAGAACCTAATCTCCGTGGCGAAGACCGTTCCGATGACTCCCGCCTGCACAAGATTCCTCGCTTTTGCTGCTGCTGCACCGCATCTCCTTACCAGGGCAATTGAGAGGACAACATGGTTCCGTCTGCATTCTCGAATCATTGCTTTGGCGTCCGCTAGTGTTGTCGCGATCGGCTTCTCAACTATCACGTGCTTGCCGCTTTTAGCCGCCTCGATCGCAATTGGCGCGTGAAGGTAATGAGGCGTCGGCGTGTAGATCGCATCTATATCTCTATCACCAAGAACGTCATCCAGATTCGTGGTATAAGGCGCCTTGTACTTCTCGGAAAGGTCTTTGGCTAAATGTTCAACCGTGTCCATAAACATTCCTAGTTCAATGTTTCGGGTCTGGGAAATGGATTTGGCGCCAGCGACGGCGATTTCCCCGCAGCCAACAAATGCGATTCGCAGTTTGTCCATTTGAGGCAACCTCCATCAGGATTCTAGATTAACTTCATGTATGCTCTCCATAAGGCTGCGTAGTACTTCATCAATCGTATGGGGTCGCTGCTGGGCTCATCTACCTCAGCCACAAAGTATCCCTTATACCCATTTCTCTTGAAGATTCGAAGCATTTCAATGTAGGGATACTTCCTAGTTAGGTCATGCATGTGGACATGCGTCACATGTTTCATGATCCTAAGGAGGACATCAGGAATATCTTTGTCGCGTGGGTCACAGTTGTAGATCAAGGTTACATTCGCTTCTTCTGCTCGCTCCACTACTGGCAGAGCATAGCGGTAATCGTAGAAGTCTCCATGCATCTCGAACCTAAGTTCAACTCCAAAGTTCTTGGCGTAAATGCCACATTCCCTTACAGCCGTGGCAACCTGTTCGACAGTCTTGGCTCTTGGGATGCCCTCCGCGTCATGGAAGTTATTTCCGAAAACCTTTAACCCCTTCCCGTTAAGGTCTGCTGTGAGTTCAAGAAGGCTCTTGGTCCTAGCAACATTCTCCTTTACCATCTTTGGGTCTAACGAATCGTATCTGCATCCGCTCCCAATGCCGCAGATTTCGATGCCCTCGCTTTCAAAGAGCGTCTTTATCCGTTTACGTTCGTCTTTCGTGCGTTCGAGTTCAACACCATGTTTCTGGTTCTTGTCCACTCTGAATTCGACGCCTTCAAACCCTATTTCCTTCGACAAGTCGATGATCGTCTTGAGATCCATGTCCTTAGCTAAGTTCAAAGTCAACAAGCCAAGTTTCATATGTCTACCTCACCGAGATGTTCATATCGATACGACCTTTTGAGTATTTATAATTTTGGACCTCAAATAGGCAGTGTGAACCTTGCCATATGTCAACGAGCACGCCGTCCCATAGAGCTGTATTCTAACGCGACGTCGGAGCAAATGTGCCTGAACGATGCCGCATCTTCAAGGTTTGAGCTGAATGGAAGAGCTCAGATGTCTAGGACCTAGGTGTGCGTAGGTTCCCGCTAGTCTTATATCATCGTTGGCAATAGGTGAGACCCAAGAACGACTGATACAGGGGTGGTACATGGTATGAGTCGAGATGTTTCGGCGTTAATCGTACAGACCCGACGCGGCGTTCAGGGCGATATTGCATATTATGACGAATTCCCAGGGAAACATGGACTGGTCGTCGACATTCATCATCACTATAGAGGTAGGCAGTCTGCAAATTTCGTGGATAACCTTCTAGAGAATATGGAGGCGGCTGGCGTGCACAAAGTATGTTTATTCTCGTCATCTCCTCAGAGGTACGACGAGAAAGAAGAGAAAGACTGGAAAAGAATCTTCAAGGACTGCTCAGACAGGATCATCGGCTTCGGAACAATCAACCCCGGCAGAATGCCTGAAAACAAGCCTGAAATCATAGACGACTACTATTCCAGGGGTTTTAGGGGGATAAAATTCTCAGGGCCGACCAAAAGATACGACCACGACGATTTTCTAAAATACTACGAGAGGGCTGAGGAAATTGGTATGCCCGTTCTTTACCACACCGGTGTTGTTTCTCGTAAGACAGTTGACACACGAGTAGACGAGAGTTCCGAGTACATGCGCCCCATATACCTGGACAGAATCGCAAGGTGGTGCCCCCGTCTGCGGATGGTCGCTGCGCACATGGGCGATCCATGGTTCCCAGAAGCCTATAACACATCTCAGAAGAATCCTCTCCTTTGGCTTGACATATCAGGCAAAGGAATCTGGCTTAAGGCAAAAGCCATAAGAGAGTACCTTTGGATAAGGCTTAGACCGGAGAAGATTGTCTTCGGACTTGACGAACCACCATCTCAGTACACGAGGCTCATTCACTTCTGGGACACATTCTTCTATGAGATAGGATTAGACCAGAAGCAGAGGGACTTGATATTCGGAGGGAATGCAGCTCAGATCCTAGACATCCATTGAGGCTCTCCTGTTCGTCCAACAGACTGTTCCGTCTAGTAGAGACTTCTGGAATGCCCACCTCTGTTCCCCAAACAGCTTAGTCCACCCTCTATGATTATGTCAAAATCCAGATCTGACCCGCCTTTTTTTGGATCAAATGATAGTTCTATCTGGACAAAAGACTTGTGTTCGCCTTCGGAAATATGAGCAAGAGTCTAGGAGCTCATGTGTCTCCGAAGGATCAGCTGTTCCAGCTCGAATCCGAATTCGGATACGGCGAGCATGTCTCATTGTTATTGATGAGCACTGCAGATTCGCACTTCTCAAGAATGCTGAGCTTGCCACAGAACTGTCGCACTTTGGATAAAGAATCCTTTTTCAACGCCCCGAAGAGGCATAAAAGTCCCCTGGATATATCCCGTGAACGGTGTCCTTCACTATCTCCAAGCTGTCAATGACTTCTCCATTCAATGTCACCCCAAGCCTTCCAGAGAGCGGAAAGCTCGCCTCCACGGGTAACCGAAGGACGGCCAAGCCGTCAGAATTCACCTCTGATTTGCCCAGTGGTCTGTCATCCAGATCGCAGAGCTCAACAACTGCTACATGTCTCAGTGAAGGTTTCCTCACATATACTTCTAAGGGGTTGTTTGTCGGGTTTGGAAACAGTCTGCAGTTGCGGAATCGAACGTCAAGGTCAAGGTTCTTCGTTTGTGCATCAATCTTGAGTTCGATAGCTGAGAAGAGCTTTAGGAACTTGACCGGTCTGCCTAGAACTATCCATCTGTCTCCCTCAAGTATGGCCCCCTTGGACTCACGGGTCGATGCGTCATACGATACTCGTACAGTGCGAAACTCAGAGTTCTCATCGCTGAACGGCCTTAGCGGCTCCTCTTCCCTAACCCATTTGTGGAAGTTGCCCCCGCTTTGATCGTACCACCAGAAGAACCAGCCAAGCTTGTCATCCATCCTTCCGAAAGTCACTTCACAGTTGTTATCGGGTATGCTGAGAGTCTTGACCTCGTCGCCCGTCAGACGGTTACATAGATGCGACACAAACCCGTAAGTGCCTCCCTGTTCGAAATCACAAGGCATACACATCTCAGTGATCAACGTGGCATCCGCCGGGTACAGTCGACGAGAGACCAGCCCAGTAAATGCGCGCTTTTCTACGGAGGTAGTTCCGTAGATATTCAGGAAGCCTTGCTTTGCCTCGACCTTCATAGACGAGTCCCAAAGCCAATACTGCCACTTAGACAAATCGATTCCAGAGTCCCGAAAACTCTCTGTAAGATAGGCCCCAGACTTAACAAGTTCCATTCGAATCGTCCCCACAACTAGTACGAAATAGCAAGACACTTCGCATATATCTCTTCGTTCCTAGTAGAGCGGTACCGAATAGTCAATGAGGGCAGCGTATCGGCCGACCTACAGTCAGTTCCTCCCTTCTTGCGTAGCCCAACACTATCACGGTGACTGTGGATCCATATACAGTTGAGAGTTTCTTTTGCAGGTTAGTCGCAGCAATATCTGCGGTTCATCGCAACTGGCAGGAGCATCCAAAAGAGGTTCAGTGCAATGAACCCGTTGCGGAAACCTTCCTATCGAATCGCAAAAGAAAGAAAGGGATTTATTAGGAAAGACTTAATATTCTTACCGTTTGCAGGAGTGCCTTCGGATGAGCTCAACCAGGGTTCCGAAACTCGATGAGAAGGACTACCTTATCTTGAGGATTCTTGCGCTTGACTCAATGGTTTCGTTGAAAGACATCTCAGAACAGGTTGGCTTATCGTCACCAGCAGTCTCGGTGCGAGTCCAAAGGCTGAAGAGCACCGGTGTCATCTCACCGGGCGTTCGCGTAGATTTTGGAAGATTCGGACTTAGGAGGTACACTCTTGGTTTGACTCTTCGTACGGGAATACCGGCGGATTCAAGAGACAGAGTTATCGGGAAATTCCTTGAAGAGCCTGCCATCATAAGCATCTGGACGACCTCCGGCGAACACGATCTCGTACTGCATGCTGTTTTTGGCAGCAGCTACGACCTCATGTACTTCATAGACAAGAAGATAAGACCCATTACGGAAATATCCTCAATAGGCATATCCGAGATGTTGGAAGCAGTCAAGAGAGAATGCAGAGACACGCAAACCAGTAGAATACACGATATCCCAATACCCTATTCCCCCAGAGAGAAACACAGGGAACAGAAGTAGCAGTCAAATCGCATCGAGAGTCTTCCTGAGTCTTCTTTGGCCCCTAAGCAAGCCTTTCATCCGTCTGCGACTATGCGGCATGGGTTCTCTGTGGATCCCGTGTTCGATAGGCGCTTGCGCTTGTAAGCTGGGATTTGAACAACGTCAAATCTTATATCATCACCGGTCAATCTTATACGGAACTGGTCAGATCTTGGTGATGGAAAGGAGAAAAGACAGAAAATGGTTGACGAGTACAAGATAAAGGCAGACAAGGACCGAGTCATCGGCGAAGTAAGCCCCCTCATATATGGCCACTTCATCGAGCATATAGGCAGGTGCATCTATGGAGGAATCTACGAAGAAGGTTCGCCGCTTTCAGATGAACGAGGCTTCAGGAAAGACGTGCTTGAGGCCGTCAGAAGGCTCAGCCCTACAGTCCTAAGATGGCCTGGTGGATGTTTTGCTGACGGTTACCATTGGAAGGACGGCATAGGCCCAAGGGACGAGCGGCCCGTGAAGTTTGATCTTCACTGGGGAGGATGGGGAAAGGAGGAAGAAACGAACAGGTTTGGAACGGACGAGTTCATCGAGTATTGTAGGGCTGTGAGCGCCGAGCCCTACTTTACGGTCAATGTCGGATCCGGAACAGCAGAGGAGGCTGCCCAATGGGTGGAATACTGCAACCGTGAAGGAAACACGCTTTACGCCAAGAAGAGGGCCAAGAATGGACATCCAGAACCTCATAATGTGGTTTTCTGGGGGATTGGAAACGAGATCGACGTGCTCAACCACCCAGGTGAGATTGGGTGCATGGCCGCTGACGATTATGCCAGAACGTTCCTTGAATATTCCAAGCTCATGAGGCGCCTTGATCCGCGCATAAAGCTTTTTGCTGTAGGCTCCAACGCGAGCATCTCCCAATGGGATTTTGAGGTTCTGATGAGGGCAGGAATGGCGATCGACTACGTTTCGATTCACGGGTACTACGGCTCAGAGAACTACTACGAAATGGTTGCTTGCCCAGTCTACGCAGAGAAGCGGTTCAGGCTTCTGGATAGCGTCATTGATCTTGCGATGAAAGCATTGGGAAAGAAAGAACGGATTGGAATATCGTTCGACGAGTGGAACGCATTGTACCTACCTTACGAGAGGAGAACCCACCATCACCCATATCTGCTGAAAGACGGCATCTTTGCTGCTGGGATCTTCAACGTAATGCATCGTCTATGCAATTCAGTGAAGGTGGCTAACATCTCAATGTTAGTGAACTCTCTCGGAGAGATTTGTACCACCCCTGAGGCAATGATGCTGACACCGATTTATTACGCTTGCGAGCTCTACGCGAACAACAGCGGAAAGATTGCCCTAGACACGTTTGTGAAATCGGCAACATACGACACTCATGAGCAAGGCGGAAGAAGAGGAATGGGTCCATGGAAGGGAGTGCCCTATCTTGATGCATCCGTCACCCTCAGCCCGACAAAAGACCAAGGTGAAGAAATGATGTACATTGCTGCTGTGAATCGACATAAAGACGATGAAATCAAGTGTCGAATATCGTTAGGCGGTTTCTCACCTAAGAAGGAAGCAAAGGTTCTAGAGCTAAACGGACCGAGCTGGGATGCTCAGAACAGGGTTGGGGCCAAAGAAGAGGTGAAAATAGAGGAGAGCTTCATCAGCAACGTAGCGACGGAGTTCGACTACGTCTTTCCAGCCCACTCCGCAACCGTACTAGTAATCAGACTATGAAGTCGCAGGGCAGACATATCACACACAAGCTGTACAGCAACTTATGATGGTTATATTGTACTACAGCCGGACAAAAGGACGACTACGTGGTTCGAAGCCGCACTTCTTGGAATGACTTGAACCATGCCAACAATCCAGTTCCAAGCTTGCTCAATCTGACACTCAGGCTTAAAAGGGCTCAGACAATTAGACAAGCAGGTGAGAGCTGCTGAAAGGGCAATGTTTTCCATCGGAAAGAAAGGTTCTACAAGATGACCGTACCGGCAGAGAGATCTGGCAGATCACGGATAGTGAACTAGAGAGCTCACACCTTTACTTCTACAACTCCTCTTTCACCCCGAAGGGCGACAAGATCGTCTTCATGAGGGGCACTCTTGATGGCGAATCCAATGTCTACTCAGTGAACACCGATGACTTCAGTGTGACTCAACTTACGGAGGGCAGACACGTGATGAGTTTGGGGACAAAAGCGTGCTGCATTGGCGCCGACGGTAGGGAAGTGTTCTTTGCAGAAAGCGCAGAGATAAGGAAGGTTGACATCGAAACCCTTGAAGAGCAAAGAGTATGCAGCAACTCAGACACGCGCCGGATCATAGGCAAGGAAGTCAACTGGCTTGCATACTGCCACGCTAGCTCTGACGGGAAGAAGATCATTGCGACCTACAATGCAGCTCTCCACAAGGAATGGGGGTTGATTGCGGTACGCACAGATGGCGATGGAGGCGAAGCAATCCTCAGGTCGAAGGACGCCATTGGGCATTGCCAGTTCTGCCCGACGGATAGCAACATTCTAGAGTACTGCAGCTATGGGACTTTCGGCAATCCTGATCAAGTTGGCAACCGCATGTGGCTAATCAATACAGACGGGACTGGGAATAGAGCTCTGGGATCGCTCCAGCCCAGAGACTGGGTCAGACACGAGTACTGGTCTACTTCAGGCAAGGAGATCTACTTCAGCTGGAAGGCGCTTTTTGGAAAGGCCTACAACGACCCAAAAGAGAAAAGGTTCCGTCCTCCTCGAGGTCACACTGTCGAGATTAGAAAGATCGGTAGAGACGGAAAGAACGAAGAGACCGTCACGACTCTGAACCACTGCCATAGCATGGTAAGCAAGGATGGAAAGCTCATAGTCGCCGACAACGACCTTGGAGAAGCAGATGACCTTAAGCTTGTGAACGTGGCGTCAGGAAAGCTCACAGTCCTGTGTTACCCGAAAGCTACATGGAGAAGCGGACCTTTCCATCCTCACCCAAGCTTTAGCCCTGATGGCAAGAACGTCATATACACGTCAGATGCAACAGGACATTGTGAAATCTACCTTGCCATCGTATGAGTACACGCCAGCATTTCCGCTAGTTTCGAAGCTCGTAGACACCAGAAATAGTAGAGCCAGAACGGAGGACCCAACTTTCCTGTCAGTTCTTCAAAAGGAACTCGGCTATGTGCCGAATTGATAGTATACAGAGGTCATAGGATGCATTACGGAATCTCGTTGGGAAGCATGTTAGATCACTTGGAAACTGTTATAGGCTTGATCATGAGATGAATCATCCGGAGTGATGATCCGCGGAAGAAGAAGTGATTTTGGGCAGAAACTATCATGATAAGAGAAAGAGAATGGAGAAGCGCCGAAGTTGACACATGCAGAAGTGTTCAGCAGAGACAAGATGACCTCCAAGGATAGGATGCTGTCGGCTCTACGTTTGGAGGAGCCAGACAGGATCCCTATAGGTCTCAGAGGCATTGACCCATACGGCGATCTGACTCTTGTGGGATCTTTTGGAACCCTGCAGGACTTTAGCTACAGACCGCTTATGGATCTAGCACGGACTAAGTTTGACATCTGGCACGGATGGTCGCCAGAGAAAAGCGACGAGGTCTTTCTCTCGTCATCCAAGAGTGCAAAGCAAAGAAGAGAGACATACAAAGAAGGAGGTCATGAATTCATAAGACAGATTGTTGAAACACCTGCGGGAGTCCTAAGCAGGATTTACGCAAGGCGTATGAACCAAGTTGAGAAAGCCTATCGCTGCATCAAGCCTTTCATAGAGAACAACAAGGACTTGGAGTCCTTCATGTCCATCCCATATGAACCCATGGTACTAGATATAGCACCGTTCCATAGGGAGAATCGGAGACTCGGTGAGGCGGGGGTTCTGATGACTAATGTTCCTACGCCTTTGGGTTCTGTGGCAAACCTTTTCAAGTTTGAGGATTTTGTCAAACGGATTACCCTAGATAAAGACACGGTAACGACTCTTCTAGACATCATGAGTGAGCGATGTTTTGACTATGCAGTCCAACTACTTGAGGCTGGTGCACGAGAAGTTTTCCAGATCTCTGGGGCTGAGGTCGTTACGCCGCCATTGTTCAGTCCCAGATACTTCGAGGATTTTGTCGTCAGATACGACCAGAAGATTACCCGACTGATACACGAGTACGATGGCCTCGTATACCTTCATTGCCATGGAAGAGTCAACGCCGTCTTGGAGATGATTGCACAAATGGGTGTGGATGCTCTCCACCCCGTTGAGCCTCCGCCCATGGGTAACACCACGTTGGACGAAGCAAAAAGAAGAGTAGGGAGCAAGGTCTGCTTTATCGGCAACATCCAGATCGGTGACATACTATACGGCTCAAAGGAGAAGGTGGACAGCGCTGTTAGGCAAGCCATCTCTGAAGGCGGACCGGAAGGCTTGGTGCTTAGCCCTTCAGCTTCACCATCGTGGATTCCTCTTCCTCAAAACGCCATGGAAAACTACATTCAGCTAGCGAAGACTGCTTTGGAGTACGGGAAGCTGCCGCTGAGAATCTAGCGGCGAATATCGCACGAGCGAGAGACTGCGAAATCATGCGAGTGCGCGCAACTCTAAGATTGGGAACAACACTAGTGACCTAGGAAAAGCTATTTAATGAAGCGGAAAGAAGAAGTAATGCGGGAGAGTCTGAGATGGCTAGAGACGAAAGAAAGGGACTATGGTCACCCTACAAGCTGTCCGCTGCCTTTAACAACCTCGCTCCTGCGTTTCGCATGGTTGATGACATCTACTATGTGGGCAGCAGGAGAGCCAGCAGTCACCTCGTGACTTCCGACGAAGGACACGTGTTGATCGACACTTGCTTCCCTGAGGAAGGACCATTTGTCTTGAAGGGAATACTGGATCTTGGATTCAATCCCAAGGACATCAGATTCATTCTGGTAACTCATGCCCATGTTGATTGTCTGGGTAGCGCGAAGTTGTTAGCTAGTCAGACGGGTGCCCGAATCGGCATGGGAAAGGTTGATGCGATGGTTGCAGAAAAGGGAAGCCCCGCCAAAATGGGTTTAATAAGGACCCCTGACACATCTCAGCTCTATAGAGTCGAGTTCTTCAAGGTTGACATGCCCCTAGAAGAGGGAGATGTTATAGAGCTGGGGGACAAAAGGATTAACGTTTGCTGCACACCTGGCCACACACCGGGATGCTGCTCTTTTGGCTTCAAGATACGCCACGAGAACAACGAGTACAATGTTCTCCTTTTTGGCGGTTCTGGCCAAGATGTCTTTGAAGACCGAACAGGTTTCGGCTACCCGAACTACCGGGGAACGCCTGAAGACTACAAGAAAACCCTTGATCGGCTGAAAAGCTTCCAAGTGGATGTCTGGTTAGGTGCTCAACCTAACCAGAACAGGACTTTCGAAAAGCTAGAATTTCTGCAGAAGGGGGTAAAGCCAAACCCGTTCATAGACCCAGAGGGATGGAAAGCCCACCTTAAGAGCCTCGAAGATGGATTAAGGAAATTCCTGTGATTCTGGGCAGAGGTCGACAGCGAACTGTGGCGCACTTGTTGCTCGAGCACCTCTCGTCTTAGGCATTACGAAATCTCGATACCTTGGATCATAGGGTTCTGTGCAAAACGGAGCTTCGTTTGATCGACTTGGCGAGGCAAGAAGACCAACCGTCCATCCTACAAAGGTTTATTAGATAATGAATCTGGTCTTGAGTTAGCTCAGGACAGAGAGAGGGCGAGCGAAGAGGTGGGAAGGTTTGAAGACCTTAGTGATCGGAGATATGAACGTAGACATAATCGTGAGAGGCGCTTCTGGACTGCCAGTACTAGGTCATGAGATTACGTGCAAGGCAATCCGAACAGTCATGGGAGGGTCAGCATCGATTTTCTCCAGTAGGCTTGGCCAACTGGGCGGCAAGGTAAGCATCTTCGGCAAACTGGGGAATGACCAGAACGGTAAGGTGGTGCTCAGAACTCTGAGATCCAGTCATGTGTCGGTAAGCAAAGTGAAGATCCTAGATACAATCCAGACGGGAGCGACGATATCTCTGTCCTATCCAAGAAACAAGGCTCTTGTCACGTGCACCGATGGTATCGACACAATAACCGCCTCGGATATTGCTCCCGAACTCTTTCGCGGATACGGTCACCTTCACATCTCGTCGATATACTTGCTAAGAGGACTGCTTAGTTCGCTACCGACGATCTTTGGAGAAGCTAAAGAGCAAGGACTGACTACATCACTTGACACGAACGCTGACCCCTTAGGGAAGTATGAGTACATTGATGAGATTCTGGACAATGTGGACATATTCCTTCCCAATGAGAAGGAAGCAAGACACATAACAAAGTCGGAAAATGTAACCTCGGCATTGAGAATCCTGAGCGCAAAGGTTCCAGTGGTTGTCATAAAGTGTGGAGAACGCGGCGCGGCAGGCAGGCGGAAAGACGATGTTGTGTGGGAAAAACCGATAAGGATCGAATCAATTGATACAACAGGCGCAGGGGACTCCTTTGATGCAGGTTTCGTCTACTACTTCCTACACAAGAAAAGACCCTTTGACGTCTCGGTGCGTTTTGCCACAGCACTTGGCACACTCTCATGCCTGTACATCGGAGGAGCTGAAAGGAAGATAGATGAATCCGACGTGCTAACCTTCATGAACCGCGGAAAAACACCGGGCGGTCAGGATGAGCTATCTTAGCAAGTTGCTGGCTCTACCCAAAACTGAGGGCATCAAGAAGGGAATTGCGCATACACCAGCTGAGATAAGAGCCCAACCACGGTTGTGGAAGGAAAACTTCGAGAGACTCCTAAAGAGGAAAGATGATATCTTGTCTTTCCTCGTCTCCAACACATTCTCGAAACCTAACCCAAGGGTCATACTTACGGGGGCAGGCTCATCCGCGAATGTTGGGTTATCGGTCCAGAATCTCATTCGTTACAGGTGGCAGCTCGATGTCGATACTAGGCCGACAACTGAAATAATCACTCACTGGGATTCAGTCATCAATAGAAACACGAACAATACAATGATCTCCTTTTCGAGGTCAGGGAACAGTCCAGAAAGCGTCGGTGCCTGCGTCTTGGCTGAAAGGCTCTGTCCTGAGATTAGCCACGTAATAGTGACCTGCAATGAGAGAGGAAGACTTGCTAGGTTTGGAAAAGAGAAGGGCAACGCACTTGTGCTTTCCTTGTCCAAGGAAACTAACGACAAAGGCTTAGCTATGACTGCCTCGTTCACAACAATGCTAGTGACCGCTCAGTTTCTAGCGAGTATAAACGATCCGTCAGAGTATGAACCCGCAGTAAGAGACCTTTCAGAAGCAACCGAGCTACTGTTTGAGGATTACTCAGATCTGCTGAAAGAGATCGCCGATATTGGATTCACGAGGGCCATGTTTCTAGGAAGTGGGTGCCTCTATGGTTCCGCTGTCGAATCCTGTTTGAAGCTCCAAGAGATGACTGGTGGCCACATAATCTGCAAAGCTGAGACGTTCCTTGGCGTTAGACATGGACCGGAAGTCGTCATGGATGACGAGACGCTAGTTGTTCTCTCCCTGTCATCCGATCCAACTGTCAGGAAATACGAGGTTGACCTCATGCGAGAGATACGGGCTAAAGGACTCGGGAAGAAGACACTTGTGATCTGCAACAAGGTTGATAAGGAGATAGAACGGTGTGCAAGCTATGTCATAGAATTCAACAGAAACGGAGTGTTCAACATCACGGACTTTCATAGGCCTGCTATGGATGTGACTGTTGGTCAGCTGCTAGGGCTTTTCAAGTCTCTGGCCTTAGGGTTGAAACCCGACAACCCAGGGAGGAGGGGGGTGATATCTAGGGTTGTGAGGGGTGTGAAAATATATGACAACGAAACCCTCAAGAAAGGGAGGTGATGAGAAGCAGTACGAAAAGGGGTAGAACCATGCGAGGATTTATTATTACTCGGGCCCGGCTTTTCCGCCAGACACTGATTCAAACGTCACAATTCTTGGGAGATACGACATAGGGAAACAGCCCACGATAGTAGCCTTCGACTATGGCCTTGGTAGGGCTTTTCTAATTGGCTTACATCCAGAAGCTGAGACTGACGGCCCTCGTAATGGAATAAGAGAGGTCCAAGAATTATGGAATAGTATCTCAAATTGGGAGCCTATGAGAAAAGCAGTTCTCTGGCTCTTGAAAGAGGTTTAGGAATCTATCTTGAGTCGCAGATTTCATTCAATGCCTTCAGGAAAAAGCCTATTTCCTCAGAAGTATTGTAATGAGCAAGACTGATTCGGATCATCGTTTGCTGTTTGTAGGTTTCCAGAGCTCGCGAGTAAAAGTCTGACGCACGTGTTGCGATGCCTCCTCTAGTCCAAAGATAGTTGACCACCTCGTTGTTAGGTATACCTTCAACCGTGAACGCGAATGTGGGATCCCTCTCGTCCAGACGACTTGGGTCTGTTGGTCCGTAGACTTTCGCCTTTGGCATGTATCTTTAGACCTTCAAAGTCATCGATCCCAAAGAGCACTGCCTCCGATAGTCCTTTTTCGTATTCTTCTATTGCTGTCATTGCAGCCTTTAAGGATCGTTTGCGTCCCGAGTACTGAGCCAGAGTGCCTTCACAGGGATCTTGGACTTGGTCAGCGAGCCAAACAAAGTAGTCTACCACACCCCGCATAGACGCAAAAAAGGACTGATCTCGGCTCCCCCACTCCCACTTGTAAGGAGGCTCCTTAGGAGACGATGCAACTTTATAGGGTTCAAGGGCTTCAAGCCACTCCTTCTTCCCGTAGAGGAAACTTCCGTGGGGGCCAAATAGCTTGTACCCAGAGAACACGAGGAAGTCGCAGTCCAAGGCACTAACATCCAACGGGCCATGAGCAATATGGTGAACTGCGTCAACCACGAAGTAAGCGTTAACTTCCTTGGCCATTTTCCCTATCTCCTCAAGAGAACTCTTGGTGCCGAGCACGTTCGAGGCAGCGCTGACCGTTACAACCTTGGTCTTGGCGTCTATCAAGCTCTGCATGTGCTCGATGTCAAGAGCCCCCTCCTCATCTAAGCGCGTAAACCTGACCGCCCGTATTTGCCGGCGCCTCTCAAGTTCCACCCACGGACTGATGTTGGCATAGTGCTCGTAGTCAGTGGTAACCAAGTTCTCCTTTCCAGTGAGTTCTTTTCCGATGGCGTAGCTTAGGCTGAAGAGCAGCGCAGTAGCTGATTCTCCCGAAACAATTGTGTCTGGGGATGGGGCGTTCAACAGATCTGCCACAGACTTTCTTCCATCAAATATCAGAGCCATTGCTTTTCTAGATTCGTCAAAGTCTGCTCCTACGTTGGCGCTACAGTTAACACGAGCTGCGGCTTCAGCCTCGGCTGCCCTTCCTAGAACAAGTGTACCAGTCCCGTTATCGAAGAATACTCTTTGTCGCCCATTGGAGTCAGTCGCTGCCCTAGGAAACTCAGATCTGATCTTATTCAATAGTTTCTTGTCAAACATCATACAAACTAACCTTCTGTCTGACTCTCCGTTCCCCAAAGCTCAGATTCCTCTAAGAGTTTCAAATGGCCAGGATATGCGTCTTTCGGAGATTCCCTGTTCTTTAGGTCATTGATTCTGACGCCTAGCCCGGCAATTGCGCTGCTGACCTCTGGCGCATTGAGCAAAGACACGACCTTTTGTTGTTCTACTTCGTGTAGCCTTCGAGCTGCAGTCCTATCGATTGCGACTCGACTGTCTGAAACTGTTGCTGGGTTCAACCAAACCAAACGTCTGCAATGTGCACGGCCGTTATAGTCATCGCAACTTCTATTTGGCGGCGATTATATCTTGAATGCTGGGCTACTCGACTGAAACCCTCAGTGGTTTCCATTA
>Ga0315312_1001789_pt1 | contig 15923 bp, 14 predicted proteins | sample TDP7_MG_FD_203629 | JGI IMG/M metagenome (GOLD analysis project Ga0315312, IMG submission 203629) | Freshwater sediment microbial communities from Lake Towuti, South Sulawesi, Indonesia - TDP7 | ecosystem: Environmental > Aquatic > Freshwater > Lake > Sediment | place: Indonesia: South Sulawesi... | reverse complement strand
CCTGATCGCGTAAAAGAGATCCTTCATCACTAGGAATTCTGAAGGGAAACCATAATGTCTTAGCCTACTTTTGACAAGATCCTCATCGAATCGCTTGATTCCAGCGTAATAGCACAAGACCGCGTCTGGATAATTCTTTGAGAAGTTGATGAAGGCTTCTAGAACGCTTTTCTCTTCGCTCGGGCTTTTTGCTATGAACTGTTTGAACGTGGGGGGGTCGGTCTTTACATACGCCCCGATCAGCCATATGAAAGATCTACGGGGATCAGTCTCAATGTCGAAAAAGATGAGATCCCCATCAGGAAGGATAAGCGGCCCTTTCACATTGGGTCTTCGCCTTAACTTGGTCCCTGCTTCTAGACTAGTAAGAACAGAACTTTCGGCCGACCTAGACCCGGATGCGTAAGCTACTATAATCAATCCTAGAAATAAGAGGACTACGAGAGCCATCAGAAACGATAGGTCCAGAAGTATTCATGCTCCTTGTGATCTACATAGGTGAAAATCTGCCTTTATTGATAAAACCCTTTTATCAAGAGGTTTGAGCGGATTTGATTTGGCGGCTGAGCAATATCTACTATGAAGAAGTTTCTCAATTCAACACTTTCCAGCATATATTGGAAAACTCTGGGACCCGGGAACCATGGGTATCTTTCAACGGTTATACGCGCTGAGCAGTAGCCTTCCCTAGCTTCGTTTTTGGAAAAATTAAAAAAATTCTCAGCCTTGAATGAAGGACTTTTCTACGTCCTCTTGCTCGTTTCTATCAGTTTGGCCAAAGTGGTTTTCATTTCGATGACTTCTATTGGGCATTCTTTCCAGTTGTTTTCCCAGCAGACGATTATGTCGCATTGGTTTGGGTCGTGTTGGTGATTCTTGAAGTCTAGGCTCTTGAATTCGAATTCTATGTCTACGGGCTCGTATTCTGTTTTTCCTATTCTTCTTCTGCCGAAGGCGTCTGGGAAGCCTTGCTGGATGCCTTCAATGTATTCTATGCCGAGTTCCTTGTGGTATTTGGCGAAGAGGAAGATTACGCCCTGCTCGTTGACAGGCTCATAGACTAGGTCAGGTATTTGACTTCGAGGACCAACTATCCTCAGTTTCTTCCTCCTACCTTCCACAGGAGGCCTTATGCCTGTCCTTAGAGCTTCCAAGCCTTTCTCGGTTACTTCATAGAACCCGGGTCTGGCGTCTCGTATGCAGCCCCATCGGACCAGTGGAGCAAGTCTACCAGCAACAATCGCTTTCGACAGGCCCAACTTGGCTGAAAGATCTGAACCGGTCCTGCGTTCCGTCTTCAGTTCCTCGAGAATCGTGAGGTATTCATTCTCTAGCCTCTTCATGGTATGACGCCTCGTGCGACTGATGCCTTCCGGCTCAAAGACTCTTGCTTGAGTAATCTCAGTAGCGAGGGCTGATAAGACTTGTGCTACCAAAATGTGATATCAGAATGTGTATCGGAAACGAGCATAGGAGAATCCGTTGTGACACCAATTGAGGATACCAAAGTGATAGAGGGAAAAGGGAGATTCGTCAATAGACCCACAACGACGGGCAAAAGGGTTTACGATAAGTTCTTCATCTATGTGCCGACTGAGATAGCAAGAGATGGATTGTTTCCCTTCCATGAAGGGGACGAGGTAACCATAAGAATAGATCCCAAAAGGAAGCGTTTGATAGTGGAAAGAGTCAAGTAAGCCAGCAAATGAAACAGACAGGCTGGTAGAAAGTCTTAGGCTACAGAAGCAGAGCAGAACTCATCACACGAGTGACAAGAGAGAAACTGTCTTCTATGCAGAGATAAGGTAACTCAAAGGAATAAAGACCAAGTCGCTAGAAGATTCATCCTTCTGATTGAGAATATACTGCAGAAGCGGTGACTGCTTGATAGCTTATCTTAAAGCCAGCTATTAGCATTAGTAGATTGACGAAAGTCTACAACTGAGGACTTAAGGAAATGAACTATTGGGTTTTCTCTACCACAAGCGATAGTTTTGAAGTTGTCAAGGGAAAGAACATCTGGGCTGTTGGAGATGGAAAGGGCGGTAAATGGTCAGTAAGGGTAGTCAAGTCTGATGATCTAATCGTTTTCTATGTGATCAAGGCTGGTCAGTTTCAAGGCGTCTATAGAGTAGTCAGTCCTTGGTATAGGAGTCAAGAGCTTGTATGGCCGGAAGAGAAAGCTGAGGGAAGGAAGACGGCTCCTAACGAGATCAAGGTCCAACCAATTGCTCTTGGAAACGCGTATGTTAAGGATCTGATAGATAGACTGCAGTTTATCAAAAAGAAAGATAGTCGTTGGGGCGCGTATCTCCTCGGCACTCCGGCAAACTTCAGGAAGCCTATCACACAGGGAGACTATGAGTTGATTCTGGATGCGGTTAGAAAAAGCGAGTCAACTCTAGCTGAATTTGTCACATATGAACCAAGGGAATCAAAGGAAGAATTGGTGACAGTGCTTCCGGAGAGTCTTCATAACCAACTTGTAATGACAATGCATTCGCTGGGTGAGATCTTTGGATATAAATCGGAGAGGGATGTTCAACTCCGCAAGATCAATCCAAGGACCCCGCCTGAGCACCGAAACAGAAAAGTAGATGTTATCTGGAAGACTGCGGAGAGTTATTCCCAATGTATTCCTATTGAAGTTCAAGCTCATGGCAGTATAGATGCGGTCATCAGGCGCCTTAAACTAGTTGAACCGAAAGCTTGGCGAATGATTGTGGTAGGGAACGAGCAGGATCTCAAGTCAATTTCATCCGATGTGGAATATAGTGAATCTAGGGCATTCGTTGAGAAACTAATCTATGTCCCTCAAGACAGGGTCCTAGAAGCGAAGGACCACGTTCCCGCAATTCACGGCCTGAAGGAACTTCTTAGGCTTCAATTTGAGGAGTAACGCTCAATCTCTCCGCGAAATTTCCAACAACGCCCTCAGTGAGAATGGTATCTTACGACAGTGGCAACGATCTTACCAATGAAGATGTCATGGTTGGGGAAAACGGTAATCCCAACTCAGTAGTCGAAAACTTAGGAAGGACACAGTGCCCGCATTGTAGGACCGACATGCGGACAGAACTTGAGAAGAAGCTTGGTGTAATCCCTCCGAAAGAAGTCTTCGTAGATCTTGTAACAAGATGAGTTGACTGAGGGTGCTGAGTTGTAGAGTGAGAAAAGAGTCAGTCTTTTCTGAGGCTTCTGATCTTCATCATTTCTTCGTAGAGCATATCATACAGCTTTGGAAGTAGCCTCTTGATCTCTTCCGTACTCAACCCCAACACCCTTAAGATTTCATTGTCGAGCTCTACTCTACCATGAAATCTCTGTTTGAATTGCTGTCTGAACCCCGGAAATTCAGTCTTTCCAAGCTCGTCAAACAGTTGAAGTAGGCGAATTTTCTGCATCTTGGTGAGCTGCTCAGGGTCTAGAACATGAGTGCTTGTGAGATCTTCAATTCTGATGTTGAGATACCTTCCTGTTGTCTCTTCCTTAAACATGAAGAGCTCAAGCAAGAAGGGCGTTGAGTTCATTGTAAGAGCCATGATTTTTGCGTCGTCTTGATTATGGACTCGAACGACCTTCATCTGATCTGAAGGCGCATAGGGCCTATCAGAGTAGAATGCGAGATGCGCTACGTTTGGAGAATACCAGTTTATTCTGTGGGCAACCGTAAGATTGGTCAGCCTGCTTTTGCACTCTGTCTCGAATCTCGACCAATCCAGTTCCTTTACTTTAAGCTTCGAAACTCTCATTACGTCTTGACACTTGGGATATGGACTGATTACGACGTAATCATGCAGGTCTGCGATGTCGAATTGCATCACGCCTGTTAAGGTTCTGAGTGATGGTAGGACTTTGTTCTTGTCTATGTAGACGTCTTCGCCGACGCTTTGGATCTTGCCATGTATGTATTTTCCTTTCTCGTCTTGCAAGATAATGAAGGCTTCTTCGATTCTGCCCTTATGGAAGGGACGTGTAAGAAACACTACCTGCGAGACGCCTTGCGGCGACGTGTGAAGACCTTCAACGAACCACTCTTCTCTAGGCTTGGTAAGTTTCTTCCCGCCTCTGTCAATTATCTTGCTCACAACATCCCAAGCAAACTTCATGTTTTTAAGTGAACTAAAAGCAACCATTGGCATAAGATGGCGTTTATTTCTAAGAAGCCAGTCATGTGTTATCCAATATAGGTCAAGGTCTTCGGTTTCGATATCCTCGCCTTCTTTCGTATTCTTAATGTGTTTTCCGGTACGGCTCGCTTCTTCTAGAGAGAGCATTTCAAGTCGTCGCTTTAGAAGAACCACACATAGTTTGTCTTGCGCCTTCGGTTCTCCGTTATGAATGACAAGAAGAATGTCTCGATATTCCGACTTCTCTGTGAAGCCATAGTTTTCTGTGCATTTGACTAGGTACTTCCAAGTGTAATTGCCTCCCAGCAAGAATTCGCGGAGCGGGAGACTAGCCTTTCCTCGCAACAGATTTATGGGAATCACGCAGGCAATCTTCCTGTCTGAAAATTTGGTTGCCAGTGCAATGAAGTAGCCCCACAGGCCGGCGGCTCCACCGGATATGTCTTTTAAATCATCGGCAAACTTCTTCAGTTCGCTTCTGTAGTCCTCAGGGAGTCTCTCTTCCTTAGTGAACGGAGGATTCATAATCACTACGTCCGTTTTTGAGAGATCAAATGATTCATTTGCTTCTTTTAGGGAGATTGCCCCTCGTTCGGTTGCTGAGGCAATAGTATCTAAGAGAGTTCTCTGGTATTCCTTGGCAAATGGCTCAATGGTAGCACCAGGCCTACATCTGAGCGAATCTTTTACTCCGACTCTCACCTTGTCTGTTGTTGCCTTAAGATTCTGAGAAGCTAGATGAATGGCTGTCAAATGAGCGGCAAACGGGACAATGTCTATGCCTGTTATATCCCTCTCAACGAACTTAGTATGAGTTACGAGTCTATCGAGTTCAGTCTTAGGGCCAGATAGCTCCATCTTTCTCCTATATGTTGAAACCAAGAGAGTCCCAGAGCCGCATGCAGGATCCAATACTGTCTCGTCAGGAGAATCGGTAACAAGTGCCGCTAGAATCTCCGCGGCCACAGGCCGCGTGTAGAAAGCTGCTAGGACCTTCCTTGTGGCAGGCGGCAGTAATTCATGAAAGATTCGGCCTAATAGGTCGTGTTTTACCCTTTCAGGACCAATGGTCTTGATTGCCCCAACGATCTTCCTCACAATCTCGTTAGCTCTGGGCGTGCGGGGAAAGCGCGAGATTACGTCCACCGAATAAATTGCTCTATAGTTGATGTCAGTGATCTTTCTGAAGTACCCTTGCAGTTCACTCAAGTCTGCTATGTCGTGTAATGGCGGCACGTTTCCACTCAACTGATTGTAGATGTGATAGAAGAGAATCTGGTTTACGAGTAGGTAGGCAGAAAGGTCGATGGAGGCCAGTTTCAGGTCCTCTTTCTCTACCCCCCTAGTTTGACCCAGTGCCAAAAAGAGGTCAAACTTGCCGACAACTGTGTTGACGAGTCGTTCTATCTCGACTTGGCTAAGCGCACGAAGATGCTCCGATAAGAGGGTTATTCCATCTCTTACTGTCTCAATTACAAGGTCTAGAGAAACAATCTTTTCTTTCCGTTGCACCCTTTCGGCCAGTTGGGTAAAAAGATTGACTGCTGTGATCCGTTTTTCCCTTATGAAAGCTTCCTTCCAATAGCTTGTAAGGACGAAGGCATCCAACTGGCTCTTCAGAGTGATATCTTCAAGCATCTCAGGAAAGATCGGTCTCCTGACCTCAGGAGCATATACAACTACAATGACGTTTTCCGTGCCAGCCTTCTGAGCGTAACCCTTCGCTTGAAGCACACCTTCAATCAGCTTTGTCTCCCATTTTCCAATTTTCACTTCCAGTATAAACTTCTCAGACTGATGCCAAAACTCAATGTCGAGAAACTCTCCGCCGAGATCGATTTCTTGAAGACTCGTGAATCCGAGACGCGATAGACAAGTAGACAGGTGCGGATACAAACTTCGTTCAGTTATCTGTTCCGACAAACCGTTCAGACCAACATGGACCCGTTAGGCTTCACTCTTACCTAGGGTATAGCCAATTATATAACCTCACGCAATAATGCAAGGATCGCTTCATTCAACAAATCAATCCTGCTCTCAATCGATATTTGGCACAGGCCATAATTTGACAGATAGGTTAATAGGTCTGCAAGCTTGGAAAACGCTGGTCGAGGCTCGAATAGTGGTTTTGAAAATTCTGGGATGCGCTATCTTTTCTCTATCCAGTTGTATTCGCAGTCTTTACATTGAAACTTCCTGTGAATCCTACCATACTTGGTCTTCTTCGGCTTGGTGACTTGACGAACATTCATACCACGACATCTAGGACAGACAATAGGCACAGTCGAAACAAACCCTCTGATATACGAACTTTGTGACATCTATCATTTTCGTGGTATAAGAGATACGTCAACGTGCAAGTTCCAGAGGAGCTAGCCAGAGAGACAGACAAACTGATAGACAGGAAGGTTTTGGGCTATAGAAGCAGAGCAGGATTCATCGTAGAAGCGACAAGAGAGAAACTGTCTTCCGTCCAGAGATATGGAAAGGCACAGTAGATAGCAGATGTCCCGTAATCAATTACTCAATTGCTGCATTCTTAATGGGATATGGCGAGTATATGAAAAGCCTCTCGCCCACAATTCATGACTCTTGTCTTTTGTGGTAATCTTCAAATAGTCTTCGTATATCTTCCTCAGTCATGCCAGGCGGTAAAGCTTCGCTTTCTTCTTCGCCCGTATACTTTTTTCCCCATGGACATTTGAATCCGCTTGGTGGGATGCATCTGTATGAGTGTTTGCATCCGCCACAACTTTCTATCAGAGCCTTTTTTCTCAGCTCTTCTCCGAGTTCTTTCCTTATATCTATTCCATCGATTTGCAACGAATAGTCTATAGCATCTCGTAGTCTGTATACGGCTCTATGAACTGCTTCTCTATAATATCGAGTAGTGTAATCTTCGAACTGTCTAAGTGTAGGTTCGCCCCACGAAGGGCTTAGATATTGAACGGGATTGACCAAGAAGAAGCCTTGTTTGTGAAGCTGGTCGATTGCCCATTTCCATTCTTGTTCAGCTCCGTCAATGCCCTTTGGTTTAGGTATGTATTTCAAGAAGATTTTGCCGTCTAGACGATAGTCACAAACTATGAATCTTATATAGCCAACAGAAACATCAAACTCTTCGCTCAATTGTCGTAGCGTGTAAGTTTTCTCATTTGGCGGGTTGTTCCTAAGCCATATTGTCAGAAGATAGTAAAATCTATTCGTTCGATGAATTTTCTGAAGACTACGAGGAACGTGAGGCCATGGAGCTTCTCTTACAATCGAATATTCATGGCTCAAACTTTGCACCTTTAAGATCTAGAACTTGGGTGCCCCTGAGCCTAAGTAACCATTCTTGTATCCTGTGTTGTAGTCTAGTCAGCATCTCGATAGCTCGTTCTTTTTGCTTCTCTGATAGCTCATTGAACGCGTTAATATTGACGATCAGTAATTGCTCGATTGGCTTTTCTATTCGTTCCATCAGCCATTGTCCTTGAACTATAGTGGCCATCTCAACCGTCGGAGTGACACCTTTTTGCTTTGCACGTTGAATGTCTCTTATGCGATCTTCGACTTCTTCTTCTGTAAGTCTGTATTGCTTTGCCTCTTTGACGACAGTTTCCTGCTCCTCCTTGCTAGGAAGTTTCTCCAGAATAGTTTCAGCCATCCTTGGCGTAATAAGCGACTTTGGCTTCAAGAGCTCTTTTTTCAGAGGCTCTGAAGCCCTCTTTAACACCTTGGACACAGTCCAAGCTTCCCTCACGCCTATCTCCTCTCTCGAAACCCTTTCGATGACACGCTTGCGTTCCTCTTCCTTCAGTCCTCTTGTAGCTCGTATAGCCTCGGTCGAAACCGCTCGACCCAGCCTTTCCCTTTCTCGCAGTTCCTTTGCATCGATGTCGCTAATGGCCCTAGTCTCAGTGATTCCAAGGGCTTTCGACAAATCCGCTTTGGACTTGAATCTGTCGCTTTTCCAAAGTTCGTGAATAGCATTTTCACGTTCAACATCGGCTAAATCTAGTCGATGAAGGTTTTCGATCAAGGATTCCAAGAGAACTCTGTCTTCAGCAGTATCTTTGATTATTGCAGGTATCTTCTTGACGCCTGCCATTTGTAAGGCTCTCCATCTTCTTTCGCCCGCGATTATCTGGAAGCCTTTACCATGTCTTCTCACTATAATGGGCTGAATAATCCCAGCTTCTTTGATCGAATCTGCTAGTTCTTTCAGAGATTCTTTTTCAAAGGCCTCTCTAGGTTGGAATGGGTTAGGGCGTATTCGGTCGGCGGGTATAAGATCAAACTGTAACTTTGAGATTTCCATTCACTTTCACTCTTCTTCAACTTTCTTCTCGGAGACTGTAGAAATTAAAGATTACGGCTTAAGGCTTGACCCCTATTCGACTGAACCTAAATCCATCAGTTCTAAGGAGAACGGCCTCCTCAAAATATCGAATTTCAATGAGCTAGACATTCCAGTCGACGCGCAGGTCGCAAGATTCACATTCTACACAGGTGTAGTCAAAATCAAAGGCCAAAGCTTTCAGGGATGCGTATACGAGGACCCGTTGAGGGGCATCATTCAAGCAGTCTGGCGCCGCGCCGCAAACAAAATGAATATCTACCCATGGAGGCTGGATGAACCGATATGGGCCATCGGTTCCAGCCTCTGCGCGAAATGGAACTGTCGAAGATGCCCCGTTGAAGACCTATGCGATAAGGTGAAGGGCTACAGGATCGCGGGCGGCAATCTGAGTTGGAAAGCCTTCGGATCCTAGAGCAATATTTCTTCTGAAGCTGGACCTATGAAAAGGAAAATTCGGTCAGGGAAATCAAAGTAATCCTAGGAGATGGACTCCCCTAACCGGCTATGGGGCTTCACCAGCTTCGTTTAACGGAAAAATAAAAAAATTCTGGGACCGTAGGACCACAGGGCCCTGTTTTACACACAAGCAAAAGCTCAAGGTGATGTCGACCATGTCATCTATGTCTCTTCCGTCACCTGTATAGGGTCTCTTCTCTTCTGAGGAAGCCGTTGGTTGCTGATGAGCATTGAAGCCAAAGCATGGCTGACGTTACTTTCTCGACTTGGCGAAGTAAGCCGCGTATTTTTTTCTTAATTCTTTCCGCTTGATTTCCAGTCCTTTGCCAGATATTGATATGTCTGGCGTGATTGAAAACTCCTTCTTACCGGAAATCGGTATCATTCTTGCTTTCAAGGCGTTTATGCTACCCGAAATCGCTGTTGTTGCATTAGTTGCAAGAGGGGTCAAATGTTCTATAGGAAACCACCCTGGTAGATTTTCAGGCTTGTAGAAAAGCCTCCAGTCTAATTCTCTTGTCACTTTATGTGCTCCAGCTGCTTCCCTTAGACCAATTTTGCCTTCGATTTCCTTGGCCTGTTCTCTTGCGGTTCCAACACCGAGGAATATCGGCTTTTTGCCAAGCTGAGCTCCGACTATCATAATTTCATCTTTATCAAGAATGACGTCAGCCTTAAACGGATTCCTTTCCTTTTTGAAAAGTCGCATTAACATAACCAATCAGGAGAATGAGGAAACGAGCTTCTAAAGGTTTCCAACTCGTGAAAACATGCGTATGCTGGTCATAAGAGGTCTATTCAGCTTTTAGAATAGGTTCTCACAAAGGGACAAGCGCTGCTATGTGTGAAAATACGATCTATGGGCAACGGGGATGATGCCTTCAGCACTCAGCAGCTAGATTACCAATCGGTATCGCCGAAGAATTCTTTCATGATTCTACGCTGTTCTTTCAAGCGAAGTTGCCTGTATAAGTCAAAGAGAGTTGGAGCTTCCTCTTTCATGCGCTCAAGGATGTAATCTAACCTATCAGGGAGGACTCCTTTCACTATCTTCTTGACAGGGAGCTTTTTGTCATCGATGACGCAAACCACTTCATCAACATCTGCAATATCATGCTTGTGATAAAGAAAGTCCGAAGCTCGCGTCTCCAATTCAACTCTTACCGGTTTCCCATCTCTTTCCATAATGAAATCAGGCGTCTCCGCCTGCGTCTGCGCCTTCAATATCCGGCTATATACCAGCTCGCGGTAGTTGCTTTGAAACCATTCCGCGAAATCAGTCTCAAACCCGAAAAAGCCGCCTAGCATATAGTATGATCTACAGAAGAAATCTACTACATCATATGGGTCAGTCCAGATATACTCGAGCAGAATTGTCTGTCTCCACGAATTTCTTTTCAGCATGGAAGACACGTGATCTATTGATGGCATATCAACTTCTTCGTTTGCAGGAATCTTTTACTGGGCAATCGAATTTTGGTGCTCCACAGATACCCAGCCCGTTATTCAAGTATTCCCTGAGTGAAATGTGATAAGTGCCTATAAGTCCACGAGAATATATGCAAGGTATTGAAACGCGCGAATCTTGATTGATGATTTTTATGAAAGCGTCTCCAAAGGCATACAAAAACCGAGAAAGGCCGTTGTGAATTCCTCTAAGATGCTCTTCAATATCATCTATCGAGATTCTTTCTGGCGTGCCTTTCCTTTTGCTTTTGGGCTTATTGAAATATCCAAGTTTTGTGTCATCAGAGATTCCGACAAATCCAGACAAGAAATGTGTTGCCTCTCTTCTGATAGAGTGAACTTCATCATACCAATTAGTCTTCTCAAGAATCTCGGTATAATCTGGGTTGATGTCACGTTCTCTAAGAAATCTGGATTTTTGGTCGAAAAATGAGTCGGGCAGGTTCCTTTCTCCGTATAAGAAATGGACTATTCTACTGATGTTTTCACACAATGAATAGATTGAATTGAGATAGTTCTCATACTCCATGGCCAGCTTGAGAAGTTCTATTCCCTCGATATATCCACTTCTGTTAACTTCCTCGAATTCCTTAATGCCCTTTGGGATTTGCTCCAAAACATCATTAAACAGAATACTCGCTATGCTCATCTTAGTCCTTATTGATACAGACCAACCAAAGGCATCTGGGATTCGAGGATCTCCTTTCATGAACAGCAGAAGTAGATCGATCTTTGGCAAAGTAGGGTCTTGTTTATGCAATATCGTGTAATCCCTGTTTGTATGCAATCAAGTTGCACCTATCCTGATCTGGAATTTGCGTTTGAGACATTTCTAGCCTTCGACAAATTCTTTAGGGTTTCGTTATATATGTTACAACGTCGGTGATGAAGAATTGGGAGAAGAGAAACCAGAAGAGCTAGGCTGGACTGTAGGTATGTATCCGAACCTACGGGACAGTGTATTTGGAACTCGAAACAATTTCCTTGAGACAAGACTGAAAGAAGCAACAGAAGACTACAAGACTCTATTCGACCCATCGCCAACTTCTGAAAACCTTGCAGAATACCTGAGAAAACTTCCCGTTCATTATCGAGAGTTGTTTCTAGACGTATCCAGATTCTTCGGAATAATCTACAACGAAACAAACACTCTACCAGAACATATTAGACCTTCAATAGTTCTTACGATGATGTTCTCGATAATCGAACGGCTGCAACAAGCAGAGAACAGATATGTGGATCTTGGCGATTGGCTTCGTTCAAGCGAAAGTAGGTCTCAACTCGCACATTTTATTATCGAGGGCCAAACGGATGCGGAGAGGATCTTCAATGGTGCTGGGAAACTGCTGGAAAAATACTACCAAACTTACGGTTCAGTCAGTGCCATTACAGATTTCTATAATATGCATTTTACAAAGAAGGATAGGCAAGAATTAGTTAGAACCTATCTAGTTCAGATGCAATATGTTAGCGGAATTTTCTATCGGAAACTACAGGTCCTTGCTCCGGATCTTCTTAAGAATCCCGCTGATGTTCAAAATGCGTCTAAGGTTCTTAATAGATCTCTGGAAGATGGTTTTTTGCCGCTTTGCTACGACATCCGCTGCTACATCGAATACGGTTCATGTTGGCCAGATCTTGGCTGTCGGCTTGATGATGATCTAGTTCTCAAGGAGAATCTAACCAAGGTCGTAAAGCAATTCGTCTACGGCTATAGAAATAAATTCGTCCATGACGCTCGCCTAGTGATCCTTGCTCAAGAAAGTCAAAGATCTTTCCATTCTGAAGTGCTGGATGTAGTCAAAGAAAAACCAATAGTTCATGAACTCAATTTGGAGCAAATTCTTAAGGGTTTCAGACTGGCGTTCAAATCCTTCTTTGATGAAAAGGTCAAACGGAATTTGGAAATTCATAGCGAAACGGAGTCTTGTCGCAATAGCAAAGCCTTGATAAATAGCACTTAATGTTTAGCTAGCCTTCTTCGAAGCCCTTTTACTCTTTCCAGAATGGCTAGTTGTCCTATTCCTCTTGCCAGATCATCTCTCGGGGTTTTGATTTCGATCGCTATCCTCTGGCCATCAGGTCCCGTCGCTTCCCCATCGACCTCAGTATTGCCCAGTCTTATACTTCGCATAGAGACTTTGAAGCCCAAACCCTTGTAATGCCTTTTGACTGCCCACTTCAGAAATCGCTCGCTCAATTTATGAGAGTTCCTTCAACTTCTCAGGTGAGAAGTCTATGTAGTGGCATGCCAGAACGCGTCTAGGCCCCTACCACAGAGGAATGGAAAAGAGTTAAGCAATTATACAAGTAGCAAGCGACAGATCTTATTGATGAAGATGGGAGATGCTGAAACTCCTGAGCATAGTTCGCTCAAACAAATCGTCAAGGATTGCCTTCTAAGATGGTTCGAAGGCGCATCTCTCAAAGAATATATGGTTGCGGGTCATATCGCTGATGTGTATGCGGTAACGAGGGATAGTAAAAGAATACATGCCGAAGTTGTTTGGTCACAAAGTCAGTTCCTTCGAAACCTTATTGCACTACTTGTCTCTGATGCACATGTAAGATGTATGATTTGCAGCCGAAAAGTACTGGACATTTCTGGAGCTTACTATGAAAAGGTGAGGTTGGAAGAGCTAAAGAAAGGAATAAGGTTCACAGAGGCTTTCGATGCCGACCTGATTCTTGAGAATCAGCACGAGAATTTAGAACGTCTTCACGCTTCTTTAAGACAGCTAACGGATCTTGTTCCCATAGAGCCCTATCCTTCCTTTCCCCGTTCCTACTGGTATGTTGATAACAATCTAACTGCAGATGTTGTCAAGGAATTGAAAGAACCTTGGGAAGATCGCTCCGTCATCTCCCGAATTTTACTTCTAGAGCAAGAATATTGCAGAATACCTTTAGAAATAGACAACGGAATGATACGGTTCGGCCTTTTGGAAGAAGAACCATTGTCAAGTCTATCGTGGAAAAAATCGCGTAAATTGGTGAAGATTTTTGGAAGATTTTATGCGCCCTTTGGAATCGAGAAGGAAACTATGGTCCAGTTCGTTTGGGATCCTTGTTATTCGGATTACCTTGAGATACAGACCTTAAGCGTGCATATTCATCCCGACTCTATAGGGGGCAGTAGGTTGGATGCTCCTTTGGGAGTTGAACAATGGCAGAAACCTAGCGTATTTGTTATTGGGTTAGTAAATGAGCCCGAGAGATGGTGCGCTCCGATGATTGAACCTTTAGCCATTTACAGGAGCGAAGAAGAAAGCGAGATGTTTCATTCCAAATTGGTTGAACGAGTCTCGCAAACACATACACAAGGCGAGGCTACAAGGGGGCTTTACGACTTCGGACCGCAAGAGACTGATAGAGCCAGAGAAATCGCGAAAAAAGAAATCAAGTCTCTGCTCTTGAGAGAGTGCTGGGAAAGACCGGTCCGCAAAATTCTTGACCTATCCGAAGTATTGTGGCAAGCGTCTGGTTTTCTGAAAACAATCGAGATGGAGGGAGACAAATTAAACGAAGAGGCACTTAAATCAGTTCTGTGGGGTTTTCTGGGATCTTCGCGCGTTGAATTAGAAGCGATCATTCACGAGTCGATTTCGGAATTAGAAAGCATTGCAACTCAGTTCAGATCTCTCCTGATGGAAATCTTGAAGCTATTCAAAGTAGAGGTTGAATTTGACAAAATATGTGATAGACGAATGAAATTTTATCAGCTTCAACTCAAGATGATTTCTACGCTGTCCGAGTCAACTTTTAGAGTCTTAAAGCAACGAGGTAAAGTGTACAAAGTAGAAGTGGACATGCCGATTGACGGACAGAAACAGAACATAGTTTTAGAAGGTTTGGATGAACTACAGGTCGGGGTTTTGCAACGTAATGCGATAGAAGAGCGTTAACTGCAGGAGCTAGTGAAGATTGAGCTTTCGCTCGAAGACACCAAAACTTGCGAAGTCGTAGAGTGGTCTTGTGACAACGATTATAGGATCACTTCGAATAGAATCATGAGAAGTTTTTATTATCGCTTTCTTCCTTATTCGATGCCTCACTTTGCGAATCAAGAATTCGATGCCCTGATCCTTATACAAAGGCTTTACCAACTCGTGATTTAGTCGTCAATGTCTTTCGGCCTCTTTCCAAATGTCGTCCTCCTTCCTTACGGAGATCGCGCAAAGATCTTCAGTAGGCAACTCAGCCCTGTGAATAAGGGTGGACTTTTTGAAGTCACCGACAGAACATGACAAGTTGCCCATGCTCCAATTAAAGGCTACGCTTGCTTCTTCTTTCAGATGTCGCACTCAGCATAAGCTATATTCTATCTGCAGTATACCTTAACTCTCCTCCAATAAGTTCAGGTACGACAAGGCTTACTAAGAATCATTCTCGGTCAAGAGGAAAAAGAGGGGATTTGCGGGAGACATTGCCGGCACAGGAGGACTTCAATACGCGCCCTAAGCGCTTGTGGGAGAGTCGAACTGGGCAAATAGAGCTAATATACAGCAAAGGAGAATAGTTCGAGTAGAATTACCATGAGACGGAGAACGATAGCCGCCATATTTCTCATCGGCGTTGGGATTGTCGGCCTCTCATTAGGGTTATTTGGATACTATTACTCGCAAGTAGTATTGGAAGATTGGGGGGAAGCTCAGCTCGGAGCAAAACAGTGCATAGGATATAGTTTGCCAAACCTTTTTGCCGATGATGTTTTAACTGTTCACGCAAAGTGCGAATTAAAGTTTCTAATAGGTCTTTGCATTTCGGATAAATGGGATCTCTACCAAAAAGAGAACGCAGAAGACTTGCTGGTCTTCAGCCACGCCGTCACTTACAATGATGAAGAGTTTAGTCACACCATTCGACAAGACAATTCGTATGTTCTCGCGGTAAGAAATAGATTTTCTGCCAATGGCACGGCGAAGATATTCTACACCGTAACGCGATACCCATACCGAACATGGATTCTTAGCTATTTTCCATTATCTGTAGGTGCTACGGCCATGATATCTGGGGTTGCATATGCTTTGATGCTAACAAGGGAACCAAAACGCTGCCCGTATTGTGATAGAGAACTCTTAGTGAGAAAGGAAGAAGGCCAACCTGATAGCTGGTATTGTCCGTACTGTCGGAAGTTTCTGTAACCAATGATTTCCGATGTCTATGCACCTTTTGAATAGGTAGTTCGGACTCGAAGCGCAGAAGAATACAGTCAGAAACAATCTCATCAGACGAATCAACCCAGCCAAGCAATAGATACAAAATCTTAAGGAACCTTGAAGTCATAGGCCTTTTAGATACGGTTTAGCTCACCCTATTCGCTCAGGTTCTGAAAATAGGCTTCTATTGAAGAATTTTGTAGAAAGAAAAAGAGGGGATTTGCGGGGGAAATCGCCACTTCATGCTGTTATAATTCTATCTCTTCGATTCGCGCGTCTCCTGACCTACTGGGAGCGCGATAAAGTACAATTTGCTGAGACGGAAAGAACCAATCTACGTGGATGTGGATGCCTCGACTCACTCGT
>Ga0315312_1001788_pt1 | contig 15925 bp, 12 predicted proteins | sample TDP7_MG_FD_203629 | JGI IMG/M metagenome (GOLD analysis project Ga0315312, IMG submission 203629) | Freshwater sediment microbial communities from Lake Towuti, South Sulawesi, Indonesia - TDP7 | ecosystem: Environmental > Aquatic > Freshwater > Lake > Sediment | place: Indonesia: South Sulawesi... | reverse complement strand
TGAAGGAGAGACCTTGAGGTCCCATCCCGTGTTTTCTTTGATCTGTTCTATGCTAACTCCAGGGTGGTATGAATCCAGATACATCTCCTTCGTTTTGACATCAAAACGCAAGACCCCCATCGTTGTCACAACCGCACTTGGCCCGCCTATTAAGCCAAGTTTCTCTCTAGCGGCTGGTTGGTCTAAGTATCCGGGACTTGTCACGAAGTCCACCTTTTCCACAAATCGTCTTTTTTCATGGGGAGCAATGAGGATGACTCGTTTTGCCAGTGCTGCTATGTCGCAGCCTCCTCCGCTTCCTGGAAGTCTCACTTTGGGTTGTTCGTAGTCTCCGATCACGGTTGAGTTGATGTTGCCGTATTTATCGATTTGAGCACCCCCAAGGAAGCCCACGTCGATGAATCTTCGTTGGAGAAGGTAGGAGAAGGTTTCAATGAAGTTGTATACTCCAGCGCTTCCGCTTGTAAGTGTTGGGTCTCCGATAGACAGAGGCAGGCGCATGGGCCTGGCGGAAACAGTTCCCGACTCATAGATTAAGACCAGATTAGGCGCGTGGGTGCGCTGTGCAAGAACAGCGGCCAGTTGAGGTATCCCTATCCCCACAAAAACGATTTCTCTGTCTCTTAATTCCCTCGCAGCAACAACAACCATTAACTCTTGAGGAGTGTAGTCTTTAGCGTATCTTTTCATTCACTGAACCTCCTATCCATAATAGCCGTAGTTAACTGGGAAGCTGTAATAGGGCTTTACCATGAGTTTCAGGATTCTTTCCGCCCCCAGCTTTTTCACGTATTCCCTTCTGTTTTGAACTCCGTAAACCCACTCGTTGAGAAAGGCTTCCATGCCCTCAACCGTTCTGGTTGCTTGGTCGTATTCTATGTAGGAACTGTTGTCTCGGTCGTAGTAGCCCTGTGTGTAGGAGGGGTGGGCACCCCAAGGTTCTTCCATTACCGCATCAACATGGAAGCCGGGAATTATGGTTCGATTTGGGTCTCTGCGAACAGTTTCTTCGTCCACTATTTCTTCGACGGAAACAATTACTTTTTCACTAGCCATTGCAATTTCCCTGTTGGAGCCAAAGATCCCCCACATTTGAACATTTCCTTCCTTATCGGCTCTCTGAGCATGGATTACGGCAACATCTGGATTTACGGCTGGGACGAGGCAAAGTTTCTTTCCTGTGTATGGGCAATCCATGGTCTTCAGATCCTTTCTATACCTGATCAGGTCTGAGGCTGCGATTCCGGCGCTGATTGGGATGAAGGGTATTCCGGATGCTCCCGCGAAATATCGGGCCGCCATTGTGAAGTGAGTATACTCCTCGTAGGTTAGGGGTTGTGGAATGCCTTTTTCAACAGCTCTTCTGAAAGCATGGAGCAAGCCGACCCCTGGGTTGCCCGCCCAGCTGAAGATAATGTGTTTGACGCAGCCAGCTGCTATCATTTGGTCTACCAGTAGGTCTGGAGTTTCCTTGCAAATTCTAAGGTTCCTTTTCTTTTGTCGGATTATTTCGTGTCCAACGGCAAAAGGTATGCCGTGTGTAAAACCGCCGAAACATACGAGATCGCCATCATTTACGAATTTTTTGACAGCCTCTTCTGTTGGTAATACTTTGCTTTCTACTTTCATTTTTTCAACAGCCCCGCGTACTGCAGAATTGTTGGCGTGCCGTATTTAATAGTTTTCACGTTTCGTGTGTTAATTGAAGAGAGAGTTTAAAGGTCTAAATTGTTGGAATATTGTTGCAATGCCACGTGATAACAATACTTATATTTTTGTCAGATATCAATCGTATTGGTGAAAAGTTTTGAAGAATCATGGCTGGATTTCGGCTCTACTGATTCTTTTGGGATTAACAATTTGCGTTCCAATTCCAGTGGTTTCGGTGACACCTGTACCGCCAGTAGTACCACCCTCTGGAACATTCGAAAAATTTGGGCCAAGGGTTTACGACCTACTTTACCTCCCGTGTGGCGACCCGTTAAGGGAGGCTACTGCACTTGAGAATGAAGAGATCGACACGATGGACTGGCCAGTGCCAGGGGCATACGTGAATGATTGGCTCGCAGACCCTGAGATTACTATGGGAAACTATTCAGAATGGGAGATCTGTGGATTCGCCCTCAACAACCAGATGTGGCCTATAGGCCACGGAACAATGACGCCTGTTGGTTGGACCGGAAACGAACCCGCTGTACAGACAGGGCACTACTGGATTAACTATACCTGTCAGAGATGCTTAGACACTAGAGAGTTTAGGAGGGCTCTAGCCCACCTAGTTGATAGGAACGCTATTGCCACCCACATGATGGGCTTCGCTACAGCGGTGGAGACGTACATCTTTCCAGATATCAAAGATTGGGAGAATCCTGCTGCACCGAGATACGCCTATAGTCTAGTTTTGGCCAAGGCTCGCTTAGACGCTGGGGGCTTCAAGGACTACGACGGAGACAAGAAGCTGGAGTACCATCCTGTTCCGGCTATCAGGAATGCTTGGTCGCGTGGGCAGCCTGCTCCGGCTGGCACTGAGGAACTGCCTATTTTGCAGATGTGGATTAGGGTTGACGACCCTGACCTGAGGTATGCAGCTGAGCTACTGCGAGACGAAATGCTCTTGCAGGGGATCCCCCTAGATGCTCACTATGTAACCAGGTCAATGTATTATTACCACGCATGGGTCGCGTACGACTACCACATAATCCCGACTCGTTGGCGTTTAGATCGAGAGCCCGACATGTATTACCATCTTTTCCATTCGGAGAAAGACACTTACTCCTCTGCGGGCGCAGACAACAACGTGCGCTACCACAGCCAAGAGTTTGACCCAGTGGGTGAAGCCCTCCATACTGCACCAAACCTAACAGCCGCTATGGAGGCTTGCTATCAGGCTCAGATGATCGTGCATAGGGACGTTGCGGCTATACCCGCCTTCACGCCTGTGGGATACACTGCCCACAGAACATATTACGGAAACTACCCTGGCGAGGAAAAGTACGCGGGCAGAGAATGGGAAGGGTTCATTAACGAATTGGGAGTGGGGTTTAGTAACTTCTGGTCGTTCCTCAACGTACATCCACAAGGCTTTGAGAAGGGTGGGACGTTAAGGCAAGGGATGTCAGGTGACATCGATGGTTTCAACCCTGTTCACGCTGAATGGTCCACTGACTGGCTTGTCCTCAACGAAATCTACGAACCCCTAGTAAAGTATCACCCATACAACGCAACCGAATACGTGCCATGGTTGGCTGAGAGCTATGAAGTTGGAACATGGGAAAAACCTGGAGTGGGGACATGCACCAAGATCAGATTCCATGTCTTTCCCGCGCTCTTCCACGACGACGAAATCGTTGACGCCTACGACGTTGCCTTCACCTTTCAATACCTGAAAGATCAATTGTCCATAGCTTGGTATTGGGCCGTGATAGACTTTGATCACGCCGAAGTTATAGACCGCTTCACCGTTGACATCTTTTATGATTGCCAAAGCGTCTGGGCGCTAAGCTGGTGTAGGGTTCCCATACTTCCAAAGCACATATGGGAAGGCAAAGATGCCTCTACCTGGAACCCCGAAGACCACGATGCAGTGATAGGCACTGGACCCTTCAGATGCCTCAAAGACTTGGTTGTGGGTAGACCCGACCACGTGCCCAGCGAGTACGTGCACCTAGTGACAAACCCCACTTACTTCAGGAGGCTCATTTGGCCAGACGTCTGCGACAAAACGCATACACCATCTGTTGTTGACGGGTGGGTTGACCTAGACGACTTCATGGAAGCAGCTATCCATTTCTTTGAACGCGAAGACCCTGACGGGAATTGGCCTAGCGCTTGGGGTGAATACTGCGACGTGAACAAGGACGGCAGAATAAGTCCAGGGGATCTCTTGGAAATTGGCATCCACTACGCAGAACCATGGCCACCGGAACGTTACGTGGATTGCTGACGAATTGGCAGTTGCTTAAGACCGACGAATAGGATTAGCGGAGTTTAGCCCAAACTTAACTTAAAGCCTTTTCGTTTTATGGCGCAAGACTCTGCCCGGAAGAAAACCTTTGTGTTCACCCTTCTCTATCACTACTTCCCCATTCACCAACACGTACTCTATGCCTTCAGGATACTTGTGTGGAAAATTGGCTAACGGAAACGTGTACGGATAACGACTAGTCGCCCTATCCTTAATCCTGTTTATATCAAAAACAACAATGTCAGCCCACGCTCCTTCCCTAATCAGTCCTCTGTCTTTTAGCCCTAGCTTCTGAGCTGGAAACGAAGTCATCTTTCGAATAGCCTCTTGAAGCGAGATAACCTTCTCCTCTCTAACATATCTCTCCAGAATGTACGGATACTCCCCATAACTACATGGAGAATAGCCATCAATTTTGCCGAGAGCCCCATAAGGCGCATAGGCGGAGCCGTCAGTTGAAACCATCATCAGATGGAACTTCAACACTGTGCGAATATCATCTTCACTAATATAGTTGAAGAGGGCGCTTGCCTCATCTTTTTCTTCTATCAACAAATCAAAATACGCATCAAATGGATCTTTTGTGCCTTTTATCTTAGCGATTTCTTCAAAGTTCTTTCCTATCAAATCTTGGTTTTTCTTGCATCTAAACAGAAAGATGCGGTCCCAGCGCCCGTGCTTTACGAGTCCGCAGTAGCCTGGCCCAGGACACTTATCCTCCACTATTTCTTTCTTGATCCTTTCACGAATCTCCGAATTCCTCAGTCTCTCAATTACCTTTTCAACCCCGCCTGCTTGAGCCCACTGCGGAAGTACATAACTCAACTGAGGATTAAGGTCTGTGTGTGCGTCATTGTCCATGGTGACGTCAACGCCTCTCGCCCTAGCTTTCTCGTACAGTTCGAACATCTCCAACAACTTTCCTGAACCACCCCATTTGGGACAATTGTGGGAAACTTGGACTGGCACGCCTGCTTTCTCGCCGATTTCTATAGCCTCTTTCAGGGCCTCTACTATTGTCTCCCTCTCACCTCTTGTGTGAGAAGTATAGATGCCTCTATATCTAGCCACTACTCTGCAGAGCTCAATCAACTCAGACGTATCGGCAAAACAACCTGGCAGATACACTAAACCAGTTGACATGCCAAAGGCCCCGTCCTCCATGGACTGAGCAACCAAGTCTTTCATTTTTTCCATCTCCTTAAGTGTTGGCGGTCTGTTGTCAACCCCCATCACCGCCATCCTAACTGTTCCGTGACCCACGAGAGGAGCAACATTCAAGGCTACTCCCTGCTTTTCCATTTGATCGAGATACTCTCCAAATGTTGACCAGTTCCATGAAACTTCTTTTGCCTCAAGGCCCCACTCATCCTTCAGAAAATTCAAAGTCTCCTTAATTGCGGGGGCAGCACTACCGCCACAGTTGCCTATGACTTCTGTTGTAACGCCCTGCCTGATCTTGCTTTCAGCTCGAGGATTTATCAACAAGGCTAGGTCTGAATGAGAATGTATGTCTATGAAGCCTGGAGAAACCATTAACCCAGTAGCGTTGATGACCCTTTCAGCCTTCATAGTATCCAGTCTGCCAACCTCTGCTATTTTTCCTTCTGAAATGCCAACATTCGCCCGAAACCATGGATTTCCCGCACCGTCGATTACGAAGCCATTTCTAATTACTAAATCGAAGGTCAAAGAGAAAACCTCCCTCTTGTTGCGCTATCAACTTTAACGTCCTTAAAAGTTTTTTCTTTAAGCGTTTAAAAACATAAGTGTCTAGTGAATAAGTTAGGATAACGTAGCGAGCAGGTTCAGAAAATAATATATTAATATGTTTACGTGCAATTATTCTGTGGATCAAATTGTTGATCGAAGAAATGAAGAAGAAATTGAGAGAAATCCGCGCTAGAGACATACTGGTAGTGATGGGGTGGGCTGCCACCATAACACTGATAACGATGATAACTGAGTATGTAAAAACTCCACGCCATGGTTTTACCGAAACTTACTTCGGTGTATTAGACATGGCAATCATCTTGGCCGCGAGTCTAGCTTTCGGCATATTCCTAGTTGATCCTGTAAAGATTCTTTACAGAATTATAGGAACGATCTCTTTATCCCTCGTAATGTCGGTAATCTGCTCGTCCCTCTACGATCTGTATGTACTAGGACTCGGAAGATACTTTTCGGATGTCGTTCCTGGTTGGGAATGGGAATGGGTGACTTGGCTTGCTTTCTTTAGAATCTTTAAATTAATGTTCCCTGTGGCTACAATTCTTATTTTTGCCGGAGGAATGGTTGGAGGCATTGTAAGCGAATTAATGTGGCCCCACCGCGGCTAGAGAAAGAGAGTGAAAAAACGTAAAATTGTGAGTCTCGGGTTCTCATATTAGGGTCGCGAGTTGTGTATAGACCGTTGAAGATTTAAGAAAAATTAGGGGAATCACGATCTTCACAAAATTTTTAGGCTCTTCCATTTAGATATACAGCGATCAGCCATGGTAAACGTAGATAAGGTTAGTAGATACATTGATGCCCACTTGGACGAGCACATAAGCAAAGTTCAAGATTTCCTACGGCAACCCAGCGTTTCGGCAGAGAACTACGGAGTCAGAGAGTGCGCTGAAATCCTGAAGGGCTACCTAGCAGACCTTGGATGCAAAGACGCTAGGCTCATCGAAACTGGAAGCTTCCCCGTGGTTTATGGCGAATATGACGCCCACGCCGAGAAAACTCTTCTCGTGTACTTGATGTACGACACACAGCCCTTTGCGGGCGAGGAGTGGACAAGCCCCCCTCTAGAGGCCAGACTAGTTGGCATCGAACCGTTTGGAAAATGTGTTGTTGCAAGAGGAGCAATAAACTCCAAGGGACCGCTTATGGCTTTCCTTAACGCCCTAGAATCTATTCTAGCTGTCGGAGAAGAAATCCCGGTAAACCTCAAGTTTGTAGCTCAGGGAGACGAAGAGCTTGGAAGCCGAGAATTCGCCCGATTCGTAGAGGAACACAAAGAAACGCTAAGCAAAGCAGACGCCTTGTTCGGTCCAGAAGCCAGCCAAGATGAAAAGGGAAAAGTGTTCGTAGGACTGGGATGGAAAGGAATCGAGTACGTTGAGCTTGAGTGCAGCGGCAAATCTTGGGGTAGAGGCCCAACAGAATTCGACATACACAGTAGCGATAAGTGCTGGGTCGACAGCCCAGTCTGGCGGATGATTCATGCACTCGCAACCATGACCTCGAAGGATGGAAACAAGATCCTCATTGATGGCTGGTATGACAACGTTAAGCCACCGAGCAAGGAGGACTTAGAACTCGTCGACAAACTTGCGGAGACATTCGACGAAGAATCAGCAAAGCGTGAAATGAAAGTCAAACGATTCATGAACGATTTGAACGGAAATGACCTTCTCCTCCAATACGTCTACTCAACCACGTTGAATATTGATGGAATTTGGGGCGGATACACGGGACCAGGTTCGAAAACTGTTCTTCCTCATAAGGTTACCGTGAAAATTGACACCAGACTCGTTCCAGACCAGAGCCCAGAAGAGATTATCCCAAAAATTCGCAAACATCTCGATAAGCATGGGTACAAGGATATAATAATTAGGCCCATGGACCCCTACGACTGGTCCAAAACAAGCGTCAAAGAACCCATAGTTCAAGCCACAATCCAAGCATACAGAAAACTTGGATACGAGCCTGAAATTTGGCCCATGTACGCTTCAAGCGTCCCCTACTACTTATTCAATCGTAAACCACTGCGTCTGCCCTTCATCGACGCTGGACTCGGATATGGCGGAAGAGCTCATGCTCCAGACGAATTCTTTGTTATTGAAGGAAATGAAAGAGTTGCAGGTTTGGCGGGATCCGAAAAATCCTTTGTGGTTATCCTTGACACCTATGCGAAGTACAAGTTTAGACAAAGTGCAACAAAACGCCAAAACTAGGATTCTTAAGCAGAAATGAAGTAAGAAACACACGTGTCTTGAGTTTATAGGTCTTAAAGAAAGCCAGCGTTCTAACTCATGATTTCAGCTTCTAAAGCTTTTAGCAGACCTGCCGACAAAAATCTTAAGTATTCAACGCGTTAAAGTGGGGTAGAAACAGGCAAGAGGAGTTAAGTATGTCTAAGTTCTCTTTCTCCAGCGGTCCGGCGCTTCAACTGCTGTCCAGAGACGATATTGAAGCCATTCACCTAGCTTCTATGAAACTCTTAGAAGAAGTCGGTGTCATGGTTTACAATGAAAAGGCGTTAAAGTTGCTCACTGACGCGGGCGTTGAAGTTGACTTCGACAAGAAGCTTGCGCGTATTCCACAGCACCTCGTGAAGGAGTCTCTGGTTAAGGCACCATCGACCATTAAGCTTTATAGCTGCAATGGAAAACACGATCGAATTCTTGAAGGAAACAGAGTCACCTATAACCCCGGTTCAGCGGCACTGTTTATCCTCGACTCTGATACGGGTGAAGTCAGACGCCCCTTGTCAAGAGACTTGGCTGATTTGGTCAAGTTAACTGACGCCCTAGAATATGTACAGGCCCAGAGCACAGCGCTGGTGGTTTCAGACGCTCCTGAAGCCATCGTTGATCGATACCGGCTGTACATTGTTCTAAAGAATTCTCCCAAAACAATCATTACTGGCACCTTCAGTATCGATGGACTTTACGACATGAAGCGAATGCTTGAGGCTGTGGCTGGTGGAGAAGAAGAGTTAGCTCGGAAACCCATGGCAATTTTCGACACCTGCCCTTCAGCGCCGTTAAAGTGGAGTGAGCTCCTTTCTCAGAACCTGATTGACTGCGCCAAGTTTCGTATACCAGCTGAAATCCTTCCAATGCCACAGCTGGGTGCCACGGGACCAATGACGTTGGCAGGGTCTCTTGTTCAGCACAACGCAGAGTTTCTTAGCGGTCTCGTGATGGCGCAATTAACCAATCCAGGAGCCCCAGTAATTTATGGCGGTTCACCAACCACATTTGACCAGAGATACCTCACGGCTCGTCTCGGAGCCATAGAAACCATGATGCTCGGTTGCTCCTACGCCCAGATTGGAAAATACTACGGGTTGCCAACCCACATGTACCTTGGACTCAGCGACACAAAAGTTGTTGATGCACAATGCGGTTTTGAATCTGGAATTGCAATAACCCTTGGAGCACTCGCCGGAATCAATGTGATATCTGGACCGGGCATGCTAAACTTTGAAAACTGCCAGAGCTTAGAAAAGCTGGTTATCGACAATTCGATTTGCGGGATGGCCCTGCGATTGGTGGATGGCGTCAGAGTTGACGACGAGACAATGGCTGTCGACCTAATAAGAAAAGTTGGTCCAGGCGGAAACTACCTAGCCGAAAAACACACATTGGAATGGCTTACAAAAGAGCAGTATATACCATCTGAACTGGTTGACCGACAAGAGTCCAAGGCATGGAAAGCAGCCGGGTCTAAAGATGTCGTTAAAAGAGCCAGAGACATTGTAAAGAAGATTTTGAGAGAACACAAGCCCGAGCCACTACCGCCCGACATTGAAAAAGATTTGAACCACGTCATGAAAGACATAATGAAGCAACACAAGATATCGACTTTGCCTTTAGTTCCCTGACAACACGCTTGGGCTTATGGGCTATTTTGCAACCGTCTTTGTTGCTCCCTTGATTGCTTCAAAAGTCTTGCCGAGATCAGCCTTCGTGTGGGCAAGAGACGTGTAAAAGGGTTTGCCCGGCTTAACGTAGACTCCCCTGTTAATTAACTCGAGATCGAAGTTCACGCGTTTTTGAGCGTCAGCCTTAGCGGTGTCTCGATAGTTTCTAATCTGTTTCTGCGAAGTGAACAGGCACTGGAACATAGAGCTCACACCAGTTGCTTGAGCAGCAATCTTGTAATCCTCGAAAGCGTCATTCATGCATTTCTTAACCTCTTCAGCGACCCAGTTTATGTGCTTGTATACTCCTGGCTTTTCAAGCACCTCAATGGTGGCTAAACCTGCGGCAAGTACTGCTGGGCATCCACTGAAGGTTCCGGTGTGGAACAAGTGATCGTAGGGATACTTAGATCCTATGGGAGACATTACCGCCATAATTTCAGCCTTGCCAGCGAACACGCCAGCTGGAAGTCCGCCCCCAACAATTTTCCCTAGGGCAACCATGTCTGGAACTACCCCAAAGTATTCTTGAGCCCCTCCGAGACCTAGCCTAAAGCCCGTCATAACCTCATCGAATATCAACACTATCCCATTCTCTTCGGTTAAAGTCCTTAAACCCTTCAAAAAATCTATATCTGGCGCTAGGAAGCCTCTGGCGACGGGTTCAAGAATTATGGCTGCTAGCTCCTTCCCGTGTTTTTTAATTAGTTTTTCGGTGTTAGGCAGGTCGTTGAATGGTAGGATCACCGTGTTTTCAAGGATATGTTGGGGGAGACCGGCGGAATTTGAAACTGGGATGGGTGCGTTCTCTGGGCCTGCCTGGTTGAGTGGTGGTGTTATGCTTATTGTTACAGAATCGTACGCCCCGTGATAGTGGCCTTCAAACTTCGCTATTTTTTCCCTTTTTGTATATGCTCTCGCTGCTCGTATTGCGTGTAGGGTGGCTTCTAGTCCAGAGTTTGTGAATCTAACCATTTCAGCGCATGGAACAAGGTTCTTTATCTTGTTCGCCATTTTAGCTTCAACTTCACTAGGGGTGCCGTACACCGTGGTTCCTCCCTCGTCAAGCTGTTTTTTGACCGCCTCCACAACTATCGGATATCCGTGTCCAAGGATTAGGGGACCGAAACATAGACAATAATCAATGTATTCGTTGCCATCTACATCGTAGAGTTTTGACCCCTTAGCTTTCTTCATGAAAATTGGGTATGGATCAAAGTATTTTACGTTGGCCGTTATTCCGCCAGGTAACACTTTTGATGCTTTTTGCCAGAGCTTCTCAGAAGTAGGCGTGCGCTTTCTATATTCAGCTTTCGGATTACTCATGAACTGAACACCGTTTATTGGTGTATCTTACCAGCATATTAAAACTTAGGAAGATTTTATCTAATTTTAACGGTCTTTGCCACGTTTCGTCCAAGTGTTCTTGCAAGTTCCAGAGCGCGTTGATCCTCTGCGACGGGAACCTGTCCATGCACTCCTCTAAAGGGCCACTTTTCTATTGTCACGGGTTTCATTTGCAACCACAAGCAGAACTTTTCCAGATGCTCCTGTAATGGCACTGCGCTGTAGGCGTCTGAGTATGAGGTGGTGAGAAGTCCAAAAGGCTTACCTATCAACGGAGAAGACATGGAAGGGTTTTCGCTACGAGTCATGTAGTTGACGCAGTAAAGCCTCTCAATAAACGCCTGCAACCTCGAAGGAACAATGAAATAACGGGGAGAAGCAATCAAAATCCCGTCAGCAAGTTTCATCTCATCAAAAACCATTTGGAGGTCGTCTTTCAAAATGCATTTGAACGGTTCTTTTCCACAAGTGCCAGCTGGTCCGCACACGGCAATACACGGCTGGATCTTTAACCCAGCCAACTCAACTATCTTGGTTTCAGCGGTTGGCTCCACCTCTTTTACTCCTTTCATAGCCTCTTCGAGCATTCTATACGAGTTTTGACGCTTCGTGTGAGAACCAGAAATTCCAAGGATTTTCATGAATACAACATGGTGAGTTTGCAGCTTAAAATTTTTTGTTTGCACAGAATTTGTAGGTCAACGCATACTGCTGCCCTTCAGGATGACCCAGCTAGTTGGGTCACTTTTTCTTCCACGTATGCCCAAAAGTCCCTTTCTATTTTTTCTAACACTTCTTTAGCTCTCAAACCCCGAAGGACGAGATAGCCCCCACCAAACATTTTCGTGAGCAGCCCCAATCTAATAGAACCGTTCGTGCGTTCGCTGGCTATGAGTTCCACCACAAAATCGTTGGGGTTCCCAAAAATCTTCACCGTCATGGCGTCACGCATATTGCGAACACGTGGTGGCGCCCATAGAATCGTATACTCTCCCGCCGACTCTTCTTTCTTGGTTGAAAAGCCGCGGTCCTTAAAGAAATCTTCAACGGATTCGCTTAACATCGCCAGATTAACGTTCTTTTCAGTCCATCGCCTTTGCATTCTCAAGCCTCCGCCCAACATGCTCCACAACTCAACTCGATTTAAGAATTTCGCTCGATTCACTCGTTGTCAAACTTAGTTGCTACGTAGAGGTGTGATCTTGAATGTCTGTTTTAACTAGAAAAAGGTTAAATAGATTTCATTAGATGAGGAGAAGAGTAAGAGGAGAATTAGGAGTTGGTCTGATGAAAAAAGAGATTATAGATAAACTGATGAACTCTGTTACAAGTTGTGACGTGGAAGGCGCAGTAAAAACAGCTGAGGAAGCCCTCAAAGCTGGCGTCGATCCTGTTGAAGCCATCGAGAACGGACTTGCTAAGGGAATACGGGTTGTAGGAGACCGATTTGGGGCTGGAGAGGCTTTTCTAACAGAACTCATGATTGCAGCGCAGGCCATGAAACAAGCTTTGGCAGTCTTAGAACCCGCCATATCCAAACGCGCAAAGGCTGCGAAAAAAGGCCTAGCTAAGGTCATGATCGGCACTGTGGAAGGGGATATTCACGACATTGGAAAGACCATTGTAGCCACCATGTTAGCCGTGGAAGGCTTCGAGGTAGTCGACTTGGGCGTCGACATCCCCGTGGAAACATTTGTCAAGAAGACAAAAGAAGAAAAACCCGACGTCGTCGGAATGTCTGCTCTGATGACGACTACCATGATGAAGATGGCGGACGTGATAAAGGCTCTTGAGAAGGAGGGCTTAAGGAGAAAAATCAAGGTAGTGGTGGGTGGAGCACCAACATCAAAAGAGTGGGCTGAAGAAATAGGTGCTGATGGTCACGGCGGAGACGCGATGGAAGCCGTGAAAGTCACTAGAGAATTGGTGAAGGCCTCCTAAGTTTCAAGTACAACCTTGGCGAATATAAGAGAATTTTTCCATAGAACCGGAGAGAAGCTAAAGTGTGGGGCTTCCCCAGAGAAACCCAAAGGATAAGCTTTTCCGTTTTATCAAAGGATGATCTAGAGGCAATCCACTGGGCTACCCTAGACATCTTGGAAACAACGGGCATCAAAATTCACAGCGAAAAATGTCTCAGAATTTTGGAGGAAGCAGGATGTCCCATCGACCACAAAAATCACTTGGCACTGATCCCTTCCCATCTCGTTGAGGAGGCGCTAAAAAAGAAGGCAAGATCCATAAGACTATGTGCTCGGAATCCCAAATATGACGCCAACTTGGATGGCAGGCACGTTTATATTACAACCGACGGCAACGGAACTAGAACATATGACCCTAATACTGGACAGATTAGAGCATCGACAAAAGATGACATCGCCAAGTCTGCAATCATCGCAGATGCGCTTGATCAGGTCCACATCTATTGGCCCATGGTGAGCGCACAAGACTTTCCTGTACATACTAGACATTTACACGACTTGGAGGCATGCTTCGCCAACACAGGGAAGCATGTTACATTCGAAACCACCATGCGACCTAAGGAAGCTCTGTACCAAATAGAGATGGCTACAGCGATACTTGGAAGCAAAGAAGAACTCAGAAAGAGGCCCATAATGTCTTCTCTTCACTGTACGAACGCGCCTCTTCAACTTCATGGCGACTGTATCGAGGCAGCTTTGGAATTCGCCAAGGTCGATGTGCCAACAATGTTTTTCGGAATGCCCCAACCGGGAGCGACAGGTCCTGTTACGCTTGCTGGATCGATTGTTGTTAATAACGCTGAAGTGTTGAGTTGCCTCGTCATAGCCCAACTTGCACATCCAGGTGCTCCAGTGATCTACGGTGCAGGAATAGCAGCCTTCGACATGAAAGCTTGCATGCGTGCTGGAGGAGGACCAGAACACGGACTGACCGGCGCCGCACTAGGTGAGTTGGCTAGATACTATGGCATGCCCGCCATAGTAGGCGGATTCGTTTCAACGGCGAAAACTCCTGGAGTGCAGGCTACCTATGAGAAGTTTACGAGTGGATTCCCTCAAGTTTTCTCTGGCTGCGACATGATCGCCGGAATTGGACTGCTTGACGACTGTACAACTCTTCAACTTGAACAAATTGTGATCGACGCGGAAATTGTAAAAATAGTTTTCCGACTCGCACAGGGCATAGAAGTGAACGATAAGACGCTGGCTCTCGACGTAATCCGGAAGGTTGGGCCAGGCGGAAACTTTCTAGCCGAGAGGCACACGTTAGACCACTTGAGAAAGGAACATTTCATACCAGAGTTAACTGACAGACGGTCCTATGAAGCATGGCTCAAAAATGGCGCAAAAGACCTTGTAGAGAGAGCAAGAGAAAAGGTGAAAACGATACTTGAAAAACACCGACCAGAACCGCTGGAGAAGGACATTGCAAAGGAGATCAGAGAAATCATAAAGAGGGCTGACAAAGACCTTTTGCAATAAACTTATAATGCCTACTAGACAGCATAGTCTCGCGTCTAATTTAACGCCTTTAAAGTAAAAGAGGAATAACCTTGGTAAGGAAAACCTTTGCGACACAATTTTGGCAAGGCAACGAAGCTTGCGCCGAGGCAGCCATTGTAGCAGGCTGTCGATTCTTCGCTGGCTATCCCATCACTCCAGCCAGTGAGATTGCCGAGCACCTGGCGGAGAGACTACCACAGGTCGGCGGAATCACCATCCAGATGGAAGATGAGATGGCTTCTGTTGGCGCAGTCATCGGAGCTAGCTGGGCTGGAGCTAAGACAATGACAGCCACTTCTGGGCCTGGCTTCAGCCTGATGCAGGAACTCATAGGCTACGCGTTTATGACCGAAACTCCGTGCGTCGTTGTAGATGTTCAGAGAGTCGGCCCAAGCACTGGTCAGGCTACAAAGGTTGGTCAAGGCGACGTGATGCAGGCGCGCTGGGGCACACACGGGGATTATGCCTCTATAGCCTTTTCGCCTAACTCCGTGCAAGAAATGTTTGATCTAACCGTCCGCGCCTTTAATCTTGCTGAGACCTATCGAACGCCTGTGGTTTTGTTGGCTGACGAGATAGTGGCGCACATGAGAGAGCAAGTCGTCATTCCCTCATCTGACCAAATACAAGTAATAAATCGGAAAAAGCCGAAGTCAACGGATGAGGCATTTTTCAACGGTGAAGATATAGCGCCTATGCCATCGGTGGGCGAAGGCTACAATGTGGCCGTCACAGGATCAACTCACAATGAATACGGCTATCGCTTTACTGCAGAGAGAGCCGTCCATGAGAAACTGGTTAAGAATCTGATTGGAAAGATCAGAAACAACACCGAGAAAATCGTGGATTATGAGAGCTACAACATTGACGATTGCGATGTCGGCGTCGTCTCCTTCGGATGCACCTCCCGAGCAGTATACGAAACCGTTGAGCTCGCAAAGGAGAAAGGCATCACTGTCGGATCTGTTCGGCTGAGAACCATCTGGCCTTTTCCAGAAGAAGCCGTGCATAACATGACCAAAAACGCTAAGGCTATTGTTGTGCCAGAACTAAACATGCAAGAAGTGTTTTACGAAGTGGAAAGGGCGGTTCACGGTGCTGTTCCAGTGTTCTCAGTAAACAAGATTGGCGGTGGAGAGATGATAACACCTGAGGAGTTGTTAGAAGAAATCGTTAGGAGCGTGAAAAGGGTTGACTGAAACCTTCACTATCCGAGAATACTTAAGGGACATACCGTTTCCGTTCTGCCCAGGCTGCGGCTGCTTAACCGTCATGAATCGCTTTCTTAGAGCGGTCTACGAACTCGGTCACAAGGACCTAAGCAAATTCGTTTTCTGCAGTGGCATCGGCTGCTCAGCGTGGATTCCGTCTCCCCACTTCAAAGCTGACTCAATCCACACAGCGCACGGAAGAAGCATACCTGTCGCAACAGGCGTTAAACTTATGTGTCCAGACTTGAACGTCGTCGTGTTCGGTGGAGACGGAGAC
>Ga0315312_1001787_pt1 | contig 15927 bp, 13 predicted proteins | sample TDP7_MG_FD_203629 | JGI IMG/M metagenome (GOLD analysis project Ga0315312, IMG submission 203629) | Freshwater sediment microbial communities from Lake Towuti, South Sulawesi, Indonesia - TDP7 | ecosystem: Environmental > Aquatic > Freshwater > Lake > Sediment | place: Indonesia: South Sulawesi... | reverse complement strand
TTTCAGGGGTTGAAACACCTTCAACTCTTAGGGCTTTGATAGATGAGATGGAGAGGAGAGATGTCCCTATACATAGAATAATTTCAACGGTGCAAGGCTCAACCTTGTTAAGTAATGATGAGATGGAGGAGCTTGCAAGACTGGCAAAGGAAGCGAAGCTAGAAGTCATCATAACCCCTGGACCACGAAGAGGATGGGATTTAGGTGCACAGTATAGGACGCCGGAAGGGAAAAAATGTGGAGGACGCATAAGAGGCTCAGATAATCTGGCATATTTGATTGCGGATATCAAGAGGTCTATCAATTTTGGTTTCAGAGGATTCCTTGTATGGGATGAGGGACTACTTTGGCTTTTGAACGAGATGAGGAAAGCGGGTGATATTCCTAAGGACGTCGTGCTTAAAGTTTCAGTTTACGCGGGACATGCAAATCCAGCGGGAGCTAAGGTCCTGGAGATGTTGGGGGCGAACACATTCAATCCCGTTGGAGATCTAACATTACCAATGTTAGCCGCCATAAGAGAAGTGGTCGATATTCCACTCGATATATATGCCTACGTATTTTCTTCATTCGGAGGAATGAACAGATTCTGGGAATCGCCAGAAATAGCCAGAGTGGTCGCACCCTGCTATTTCAAGTTAGAACCCGGTGAATCTGAAGATGCTATATACAACCCCTGGACAAGTGAGGAGTTCCATGCAGGGTTTATACGCCGGAAGGTCAGGTTTGCAGAGATCATTCTCGATATAATTCAGAGAAGCTACCCTGAGGCTAGAGTATCTGGGGTGGGGGCGAAAGATCTGGCAGTTCCAAGTCCTTAGTAAGTATTCCACTACCCATTAAGCGGATGATAGAATTGGAGAAAAACTTCATCTCCGATAGAGCTGGTAGTGTTTCAAGATCTGGCATTCGAGTTATGTACGACCTCGCCTTGGGATTAAGGGATTTGGTACATTTAGATATTGGTGAGCCAGATTTCCCTACCCCTGGATACATAATCGAAGGCGCGAAGAAGGCGCTGAATGAGGGATATACGCATTACACACCCAACGCAGGTTACAGAGACTTGAGGGAGAGGATCGCGGAAAAATTGTTAGAGGAAAACAAGATAGAAGCTGACCCTGAATCAGAAATAATCGTTACAGCTGGAGCGATGCAAGCCATATCGTTAGCAATACTGGTCGCAGTTAATCCTGGCGACGAGGTAATTATTCCTGACCCGGGCTACGAAAGCTTCGAGAGGCAAGTCAAATTCGCCGGAGGTACGTCGATCCCTGTTGAAGTTAGAGAAGAAGAAGAGTTCAGACTAGTACCTAAAGACGTTGAAAAAGCCATCACGAAAAAGACTAAGATGATTATCATAAATACGCCTAGTAACCCAACAGGGTCCGTGATGAGTAAAGCAGATTTGGAGGAGATCGCCGAACTCGCTAAACGATACGACCTACTTGTACTCTCAGATGAGATTTATGAAAAGATATTGTATGATGGAGCTAAACACTACAGCATCGCTTCTTTATCGGAAATGGCAGATAGAACCATCGCGGTCTTCGCTTTCTCAAAGACATACGCTATGACCGGATGGAGGGTAGGTTACGCCGTCTCCAACAAGCAGATAATTGAACAGATGACTAAAATTCAGGAATTTTACGTTACATGCGCCTCATCTATTTCACAGAGAGCAGCCTTAGCAGCTCTAGAGGGCTCTCAAGACTTCGTTAGAAACATGGTCAAAGAGTTTGAAAGGAGAAGGGACTTCCTGTACAATGAACTAAGCAAGATTAATAGAGTAACCTGTGTTAAACCAAAAGGAGCCTTCTACTTATTTCCAAACATTGTAAGGACGGGAATGCGATCTCAAGAGGCTGCTAAGTTCTTACTGGAAAGGGGGAAAGTAGTGACTGTTCCCGGAAGGGCATTCGGCAAGTATGGCGACGATTATCTTCGCGTGTCATTCGCAGCATCCATGAACAACCTTCAAATAGCCGTGGAGAGAATAGGCGCCACCCTAGGTAAACCCTAAAGGCAATAAGAAGATCTCCTAAAAATAGATACAGCTCCTCCCTTGCGAGCGTAGTCTTGGAACGAGTCTATGAAATTTCAGTACTAAACGCAGAAAGCGTCAGGGCCGACGCAACTATTGACGTAGTAAACGCTATGCTCCACACCTGTTCCGTTTCTCTTATGTCCTTGAAGGCTACGTGGAGTCAAAAATGTCGGCCGGGATGATTCTGGATTAGCTATATATTATCGGAGGCTGGACATTGTAGCTGGTGTTGAATTTGGCGATGCCTAACTACAAGATATTCCCTGACAGTGAGCTCCGTCAAAGGCTCGAGAGAGCCAAAGAAGGGATGGCTGATAGGGGGCTTGACGCCCTCTTCATAACCGATGGAATGAACTTCTACTACTTCACAGGAGGATGCCCTCCCTACTCGAACGCTAGGCCGCATATAGCGCTTCTGCCTAGAGATGGAGAACCTCTACTTGTTGTTCCTGAAGTCGCTAAGGAAGCCTTGAGGCTTGAATCTTGGATCCCCAACCTCAAATCACACTTGATCTTCGGTGCTCCCATAGAATTGTTGAAGGAAGCCTTCACTGAGTTTGGGTTGGAGTCTGGAAGGATAGGTTGTGAGTTCGGTAGGGAGCAGAGGCTCGGCATATCTTACAGCGACCTTGAATCTTTGAAGGCATCTCTGCCTAATGCTCATTTCGTGGACGCTTCAGCCCTCCTATGGGATCTCAGGATCGTGAAGTCGAAGTTGGAAGTTGGCCGCATAAGGGAAGCTTGCAAGATCACGGCTGAAGCCCTTGAATCAGCCTTTAAGAAGGTGAGAGTCGGAATGACTGAGAAGCAGTTTGCAGACATCTTCTGTAGTGAGGTAGCTAGGAATGGAGGTTTCGCTCCCTTCACATTCATCAACTCTGGACCTGAAAACTACAACTACCTTCTCGGGCCTTCGGGATTTCCGTCTAGGGTTTCTGACCAGAAGTTGAGGCGAGGAAACACGCTCTATGTGGATGCTGGATGCAGCTACAACGGGTACTGGTGCGACTTCTGCAGGATCGCGTCTATAGGGAAGCCTTCTAGAGAGCAGATCTCCATGCATGAACTGGTAGACAATGTCACCCAAGAATGTGTGGACATGGTTAAGCCAGGTGTGAAGGCTTCCGAGATCATAGAGTTGGGCTCAAAGCTGCTGGAGGAGGCTGGTTACCCGCTTAAGGGTGAGGCTGGAAGGATGGGCCATGGGTTCGGCCTCGCGGTTACTGAGCCTCCAAACATATCCTTCGACGACCACACAGTCCTAAAGCTTGGCATGGTCTTCACGATTGAACCCATGGTGGTGATGAAGTACGGCTGCTTCGCCCTAGAGCGGAACCTAGTTGTTACAGAGAGTGGATGTGAAGTCTTATCCAAGATGTCGACGAAGATGCGGAGGATCTAGTCAGAACCGTCCACAACTCTATCCTTCCCTCACCATTCATGCAAGAAGGGGAGGATGGAGTAGACCTTTGTAGCTGCCGCTACATCTTCTATCCTTACGTTGTCTTGAACTGTGTGGGCGAACCTCTCTTCGCCAGGGCCGAACCCGACGGTCGGGATTTCGGCCTTCTCCGCGAAATACCATCCGTCTGTGGCGAAGGCCCATTTGGTCAGTTCAGGGTCCCTACCTAAAACTTGTTTGACGGCTCGCCTCAACAATTTGACGATCGGCTCTTCGGGGTTGGTATAGAACGATCCGTCTATAGACTTCATCTTCCTCGAGATACCTGTGTAGCTCACATGCTCCCTCTCAATTATCTTCGATTCAGCTTGAAAGTCTGAATCTTTCCTCTTTAAATCATCAATCAACCCTTCGATAAATTCGAGCACCTTCTCTTCTGTGAGCTCCGGTATAGTCCTGAAGTCTAGAGTTACTTTGCATACATCCGGGATCACGTTCTCGATGTTTGGGGTAGCGGAGACAGCGTTCAGGGAGATTGTCGATCTGCCTAAGAAAGGATTATCTGGAAGGCTTTTGGAGGCTGATTGAAGGGCATCAGCGAATTTAGCCATCTTGTAGATGGCGTTCACCCCTCTCTCAGGGGCGCTTCCATGAGCGCTTTTCCCTTTAAATGTGACCTCGCAGAAGAAAGCTCCTCTATGCCCCAGAGCGATATTCAGGTTTGTGGCTTCCCCAACGACGACTGCACTGGGCTTCAAGCCGTCCACATCTATGAGGTGGCTTACACCTAGAGCATCCGAATTCTCCTCCATAACAACGCCTGCCACTATAAGGTCGCGTATAGGTGTCAGCCCAGAACTCTCTATTATGGCTCCAGCCATCACCATGGAAGCCAGCGAGCCCTTCATGTCGCTTGCGCCTCTCCCGTAGACGACCGTTCCACTTGACCCAAACTGAGCCCCGTCAAGAACCTTTGCTGAGTAAGGGTTGATCATGCTTCCGGGAGGCACAGTGTCCATATGGGCATCGTAGAGGAGAGGCTTCTTCTCCCCTGAACCCCTTATTATCCCAATGACGTTGCCAACAGGATCCACTGTGACTTGGTCATAGCCGAAATCTTTCATCCTCTCGGCTAAGAGTTTGGCTATAGCGGCTTCATGGCCGCTGACGCTAGGCGTCCTTATTGAGTCCTTTAGCAGTTCGATCAGCTTGCTCTCATGAAGGTCTGCTTCTTCTTCCAGTCTTCGCTGAACTTCGCTCATGTTGAACTCCAACCTTAAGCAACCTTCTGCCACGTTTCCTCCTATACAACTTTCTGTCACGCCATCAAAGCCTACCATGATAATATGTCTACTCGCTTCCAGTTCCTTCATGTGGCTGGACAATAAGTGTTAACAATCTAGGGAAGTGAAGCTACCTGTCAAGGCATTATTCTCAAGGATAGAGCAAGCAATATGAGGTTGCTCTTGAACTCCTGGGGCCTCTAGCTGAAAGAGGCACTCCAAAGTCTAGAGGCAGGCACATCACTTTTTGCCCCAGATGTGGGTCGTTTCTCGGACCATTCTCCAAGTGCGGTAAATGTGGTTACGAGTCAGATGATGCCACTTTTCTGTAACAGATGTATTACTGGAAGGAGATAGAAGATTGAAGCCAGCGGTATGTGGAAAAGTCTCCAGTAATCCCCGACGAAAGAACTTGCATACACTCAAAGATTCTGAGAACAAAGCGGGATGAACGTAAAAAATGTGGGTTAGAGGTTCTAGGCCTCTATTCCGTTTCAGTCTATCTCTGAAGGGGTCTCTTCCTCGCCGGGCGGTTTAGGAGGCCCCGCTCCCTCTTTCGTCTTTCCAGAGGCGATGACATCATCTATCCTCAGTATCATTGTGGCTGCTTCAGTGGCGGACTTCAATATCTGTTCCTTCACGGCAAGGGGCTCATATACGTCGATCGTCGTCATGTCCTTGACCTTTCCTTCCATGACGTCGACTCCAGCTGTCTTCTCGCCTTTCTCATGGCGCGCCCTCAACGCGACGATTATGTCGATCGGATCTAAGCCAGCGTTCTCAGCTAATGTCAACGGTACAGCTTCCAAAGCTTCAGCAAATTCAAAGACGGCTAATTGTTCCCTGCCTGAGAGTTTCTCAGCCCACCTCTTCATTTGAGAAGCAAGTTCAACCTCGACGGCTCCTCCGCCGACTACGACTCGTGGGTCTCTGACAACATCTCTTACAACGCACAGTGCGTCGTGGATCGATCTCTCAGCTTCATTCACGATTCTTTCTGTTCCTCCTCGGACAAGTATGGTCACGGCTTTCGGGTCCCTGCATCCTTCTATGAAGGTCATCTTGTCGTCGGCGATCTTCCGTTCCTCGACGAGTTTGGCGAATCCCAAGTCTCCGGCTCTCAGGTCTTCAACGTTCGTCACAACCTTGGCGCCCGTAGCCTTCGCCAGTTTCTCCATGTCTTTCTCGCTTGCTCTCCGTACGGCTAGGACGCCTTTCTTGGATAGGAAGTGTTGGGCTACGTCATCTATTCCTTTCTGGCAGATCAGGACGTTTGCGCCTGAAGCAGCTGCCTTCTCGACCATGCCTCGTAAGATGCTCTCCTCCTCATCTAGGAAGGCTTTCATCTGCTCAGGGTTCTGTATATTGATCTTAGCGTCGAACTCGGTCTTCTCAACCTCCAACGCGGCATTCAACAACGCAACCTTCGCGTTCTCCATGCGCTTAGGCATACCGGGATGAACAATCTCCTTATCCAAGACTACGCCTTGAATCAAATGCGTGTCGGTAAGCGACTCACCAGCCTTCTTCTCAACCTTGATGTCATCAACCTCAGCCTTGAAGCCTTGAGGCGTTTCTTCAGTAACTTGAAGGACAGCTTTGACAGCGATGTCGGCCATAAAATCAGCGTTCTCTCTAAGAAGTTTCCCTGCTTGAGAAACAGCTGCAACCTTCTTGAGCATAACCTCGTCTTTAGGGTCAACCTTAATCGCGACGCCCTTGAGAAGGTCTAAGGCTTTTTCAGCGGCTCTCCTATAGCCATCAACAATCACCGTTGCGTGAACATCCTTCTCCAGCAAGTTCTCAGCTTTGCTCAGAAGCTCCCCAGCCAAAAGAACAGCTGTTGTGGTTCCGTCTCCGACTTCGTCGTCCTGTGTCTTTGAGACTTCGACCATCATCTTCGCAGCTGGATGCTGGACATCCATCTCCTTCAGGATCACTGCGCCGTCATTCGTTATTGTGACATCTCCGAAGCTCTCGACAAGCATCTTATCCATGCCCTTAGGTCCAAGCGAGGATCGCACCGTCTCAGCGACAACCTTCGCAGCAGCGATATTAGCCGATTGAGCCTCCCTACCTTTCGCCCTTGAAGTCCCTTCCCTCAAGATCAAGACTGGTTGTCCACTTATAGTCGCGGGTATAGCTTCAGCCAAGAGTTAAACCTCCAATGCTAGAACCTTGGAAATTTAACTTTTTTATATAAACCTTGCGCTTATTCCTCTCCTCCTGAGAACGCTGACAAAAGTCTTACTGTCCCATTGGAAGGGGATCTCCTCAAATCGAACTAAGGTCCTCTCCAATGATTCTTTTGAGAAGTATCCCTAAGACAATAATTCGCAGAATTTCATCCGACCTTTGGCGGCTTTCAACCAGATGGGTATATTAGGGAAGGTGAACAATCAAGTATCGAGGTGGGATTTGTGGAGCTGAATCCGGGTCTCCTAAACGCGGTCGAACTCCAGATAGAGAGCGTTATCGAATTGATTCCCATGGTTATAATCGTGATATTTCTGTTGATAATACTAGGTAGCGCGATTAGGGTTGTCAGAGAATACGAGAGAATAGTCGTCTTCAGGCTCGGCAGACTCTTGGGAGCGAAGGGCCCTGGAGTGGTAATCGTTCTGCCGGCGCTGGATAGAGTGAGGAAGATAGATCTCAGGCTACTTACACTAGATGTTCCTAAGCAGAGGATAATCACAAAGGACAATGTGACTGTGGACGTTGACGCTGTCGTATACTTCAGAGTCGCTGAGGCTGTTCTAGCTGTACTTAAAGTCCAAGACTATGTGCTCGCGTCAAGCCTACTATCTCAGACAACTCTAAGAGACGTTCTAGGTCAAGTTGAGTTCGACGATTTGCTTACTAAGAGAGATGAATTGAATAAGAAGCTGCAATTGATCCTCGATGAAGCGACGGATCCATGGGGTATTAAGGTTACAGCTGTGGCGATAAAAGATGCCGCGATCCCTGAAAGTATGCAAAGGGCTATAGCGAAACAGGCTGAGGCGGAGAGAGAGCGGAGAAGTCGAGTAATAATGGCGGAAGGCGAACTTCAAGCTGCTTCAAAAATGACTGAGGCCGCATCCTTCTACATGAAGAACCCTTCAGCTATGCGGTTGAGAGAACTGCAGACATGGACTGAGATCGCACGAGAAAAGAATATGATCATCGTTACTGAAGGCGGAGCCACATCACTAGGAGCAGTAGTAGGTCTAGCGAAAGAGGCGGCGAAAGGCAGACAGTATGAACAAAGAGAGTAGAGTAACCTTCACGTGGTTACTACTCACAGCTGTCCTCGTTGTGTCAACTCTACCGTTTGCTGAGTCGAATCAGCCTCGGGTATTGTTAGTTGAGGTATCAGGCTACATTTCGCCAGCGACACAGGACCACGTATTCAACGCGATTAACGAAGCCTCACGGCTTGACTGCGCCGCTGTACTCATGACGATAGACACGTTCGGTGGATCAGTAGACTCGATGTTCAACATAGTCGCCAGTATGCAGAGATCACGAATCCCAATAATAGGCTTCGTATACCCCGCAGGCGGTCAAGCGCTCTCAGCAGGAACGTACATACTCCTTGCCAGCGATTACTCAGCCATGGCGCCTTATACCACAATCGGGTCGGCTCAACCCGTGATCGGAACGACGCCTACAAATGAGTCGAAGTACGTGAACTTTCTCGTTGAGAAGATGGTAGGCTACGCGCGGCTTCACGGCAGGAATGAGACTCAAGCTAGAAGATTCATAACAGATAACGACAATCTTCTCGCGGAAGATGCTTTGGGTCGACATGTAATTGAGGCTGTAGCCTCCAGCCCTGAAGAACTTATGGCGAAGGCTGAAGGCGCAAAAGTGAATACGCTCTTTGGAGAAAGAACTTTGAATGTTGCTGGAGCCGAGATCATTCGTTTTGAGCGCAGCGTCAGGGTCCGGCTTCTTGAAGTCTTCACAGATCCGTTAATTTCAAGTTTGATGATTGGAATCGGTTTCCTAGTTTTAGTCCTTGGTTTGATGTCCCCGGGATGGGGGGCCGAGGTCGCGGGGATAGTCATGTTAATATTGGGTTTGGCAGGGCAAGGCTTCAACGTCAACATCTCAGCGCTGGCGTTAATGGCTATAGGTTCTGCCTTACTCTTCTATGAGTTGAAGACCCCTGGTTTCGGCGTCATTGGTATAGGTGGAATGGTAATCTTCGCAATAGGAATGGGCTTGATTGTAACGTATCCGCCTGAACCCCTACTGGTCTCTCGAGAATGGGTGAACGTTTTCATTTGGACAACACTTGGCGTGATGTCCGTTGCTGGAGGATTCTTCTCGATTCTCGTTTATAAGGCAGTTCAAGCGACGCGGATGAAGAGGCGTCTAGGTGGGCTTCCAAAGGGCGAAGGCAGAGCTGTGGATGATCTTGGCCCAGACAAGCTTGGCTATGTGGTAGTTGAAGGCGAGTATTGGAAAGCGAAAAGCAGAGAGCCTGTTCCTTCAGGGAGTCGAGTTCAAGTCACAGGTGCTGAAGGTAAGATTCTAACAGTTGAAAAGAAAGAATCGTGAAAGGCGCTCCTCCGAGTCGAATTCAAAATCTTCTTGATCTCTCTTCGACTTCGCTTGAAGTCCGTTCCGCGCTTGCCGGGCCCTACTTTAAACCGAACGTAATTTAAGTCTCATCAATTCTCTGATAAATGTTCGAGGGAGGCTGCTTGCCAATCATTTCTAGTAAGGATGTCGAAACAGACGCTATTTTTACGGCAGCGAAACTGATGGCGGCGAGCGCTAGAACAGCTCCTAAAGGTAGAGGCGTCGACCGAATAGCGACAGCGATAGTTTCAGGTGACGAGAAAGAGCGTATAGCTGAGGCTATGGAGAGGAAAATGAGGGAGAAGAAGAACCCTATAACGGCTTTCGAGCAAGATGCGAAGGCTCTTAGAAATTCAACTTGCGCTCTTCTTATCGGCGTAAGAGGAACGATGCCGAAGAAACCTGAGAATCCTCTCAACTGCGGCGCGTGCGGTCATTTGAATTGCGCAGAGTTCATCAAGGCTGAGAAGAAGCAAGGAGAGGACTTCACGGGGCCTGTCTGCATCTTCGAGGCTATGGACTTGGGAATAGCGGTTGCATCTGCTGCAAAGACCGCGAGTGAACTGAACGTCGATAACAGAATAATGTACACTGTGGGCGCTGGTGCGAAAGCAATAGGGCTATTGGACGCGGATGTAATCATCGGAATACCGTTATCGACGACTGGGAAGAACATATACTTCGACAGAAAGCCTTGAAATGTTAAGTATACGGCTAAACACCGCTTCGAAACCTGCGCTATTACGAAAGTAAAAAACTAAATGCTCTGTAATGGATAGCCACAAATGTCAAAAGGACCGTTCACACATGAAATGAATGAAACTCATGAGCTTCTGGCTTCCAGTAATTGCAATAGTCACTTTTGTTCTATGTCTCGCTCTATTATACCTAGACTATCGTGACACAAAAGACCTACAGAGAGTGCACTCTGCGGAGCCTGTTTCTGAAGAATGGCAAGTCGAATATGACGAAGCGAATGAGGATCGAAGACACTATACGAACCTGACTTGGCAGTTGCCATCCGCTATCTTCGTTGCCGATGGCCTAGCAATAGGATTCGCATATTCAAAAGATTTTCGGGGCGGTGCTCCGTGTTGGGCGCCTGCTCTTCTACTTATTGCCGCTTGCATGTTCAATGTGATAATGTTTCTTAATTTCTGGAAATTCGGATATCGATCCTACTCGCGGTTACAGAGAATCAAGAAGATCGAGCAGGAAAAGGGGCTAAGAAGGATAGGAGGCATAGAACCAATTATAGTAAGGTGGGGATCTTGGAGATGGATGTCGTTATTAATAGTGGGTCTGTCTGCGATACTCTTTGAACTTGCACTCTCCTCATTGGGTATTTGAAAGTGTGTATGTATATCTCTTTAAAGACGTTTGAATCGTGAAGTGACTCTCGTTGTGTTTGGCTGCGATTGTGTATCTTGTCTTGGGTTTGATACTTACTGTTTTTTACCTGCTTCTTCCTCTTCCGGAAGGCACTCAGCGGCAGCTTGAAGCCAAAGATAAAGATGCCAAAGATGAATTGACACCGGAATCCAAACATAGATTGGAACTGGAATACGAGACTTTTAACTTGGAACTTGCCAGAAGAGGGGAGCAGTTCATAATCAGCGGGAGCATATTCGTCACTTTGTCCTTTCTTATACTGGCAGAAGCTTGCATGCTGACGGCTTGTCGTCGAATCGTATTGGCTTACGCGTCTCTGATACTCTACGGCCTTTGGTTACTTGTGTATGGATATACCACCACACGACTGGACCGACTATCTTACATAAGAATTCGCTCCATAGAGGAGCTACTGGGAATCCAAGTTCATAGATATGTCTTCTGTCAAGCGCCACGGCAGGCATTATGGATGAGGTTCAGACGAAGATTTTGGGCGATAATATTGATGTTGCTATCTGTCGCTGGATCACTTGTACTGCTCTTCTAGCATTATGTAAAGAGAAAGATCCTGCCGCTAAACTATTTTTCTTTTTCGCAAATTCAGATCTTAAAGAGTCTGCTGTACCGCGCGTTTCTCAATAACACGGGTTGGTCCATATCTAGGAGCAGAGATCGGCTTCACCTTTCTCTCGGTGTAGAAAGGCTTCCCAGAAGATTCGGTTCAGCTCTTCGCGTTTCAGCGGCTGGACTCGTCGGCGGCCGCGAAAGTAGGCGTGTCTATTCTCAAAGCTTTACCTGAGGAAATTGTCAAATGAGAATATGCGTAATGGAGAGGGGAATTGTTTGAAGCTCCGTTATCTGAATCATCGTGGCGGTTGTCTAGGATACGTATCTCTCGATCTTAACAGCTTCCTTCCTAGCTTCCTCCAAGATTTCTGTTGGAGTGTCCGGTAGGATCAAGTACCTTATGTACTTCATACTTGTTTCGAGATACCTGATCTGTCTGCTGATGAACTCAATCGTCTCCTTCAATTCAGGATCGGGATGAGATGCCGCTTGCGGTTATAAAGCCATTATTTAGGAACTCGACAGGTCGGACATCGATACAGTCGCAAACCGACATATGCTTGAAAATCGTCAGAGTAGCTGTATTCGGCGGTGTATGCCGCTTGATTTCAGAGTGATTCAAGCTCTCATTGAGTTGCCGACATCTACAATTGACTAGCGTTGTCTATTTCAATATGAGGAGAAGGGGCCGTCTTTCGTGCGGCTTTCAGGGCAGCATGTGCTATATAGCCGATTCTCGATTTCTAGTGGCTTCACATGCGTAAGCAAAAGCTAATAGTCGGAACACCGTAGAAAGGTCGTCTATGACTATTCTGCGGAGAGGAATACTGAGTCATTCTTCACGAGGAAGGCTACCTGCCCCATGGCACTCTATCTCCGATCTTTCCGCTTTTATGTATCTAATGAAAGTCTCTAGAAAGCACAACATAAGCTCCAGCTCATTTCTCAAGAGCTTCTTGGATGCTTGGAATAACAGAATCGCAAAGTGCGGAAGTATCTCTGTCAAATGCCGAGAAAAGAGAGAAGACTACGGAATCTTTCTAATTACAAAGGACAGAGTGGTTCTCGGGCAACTCAGGCTGGATAAGCTCATGTTGAGAAACCTGCCTCATGTTGATCTCCCCATTAGCGAATCTATCCGGCCTGTGCAGATAAAGAAGAGCATGGTATCCAAAGGGAAGATGCGTATCAGCGACTTGGTAGCTGGAACCAGAGGGGTCAACTTAGTGGCTAAGGTAGTTGAGAAGTCTGACCCGAAGACGGTGTTCTCACGGTTCGGCAGCATCCTCCTCGTGTCCAACATAACTGTTTCAGATGCAACTGGGTCGATCAAAGTATCGCTTTGGAACGATCAGATAGGGACAATTTCTGTCGGTGACAAGGTTAGAATTGAGAATGGCGTTGTCAAAATGTTCAAGGGAGAGATGCTTCTAGGCGTGAGCAAGAAATTTGGAAAACTGAGTGTCTTGAAGTAGGTGATCATTTGGCCAAGAATGAGGAGAAGTCTAAACAGCACGTTCAGATGAGATGTATGGCATGCGGATACAAGTTTGATAGTAAGTATGATTACTTACCTGACGTTGGCACGTTTAAGGTTGGAGATGTATATAGGAACTACATCCATTGCCCCAGGTGCAAGAGACGCGTTGATGCCAGAGTAGTCTCAGTGAGATGATCACTCAGCGTCAGACAAAACAACAGTTCTTATAAGAAAAAGGTGGAAGAGTTAGAATTCTCTCCCAACAGATTGAAGGATCTATTGAACGACTTCAGCTGTAGCAAACCTATTTGCTACTCTCGTTATTCGGACTTTGACGTGTTCTCCAACCTTCGTCTCTGGTACGAAGACGACGAAACCCTGAATTCTAGCTAAACCTTCGCCACGTCTACTGATCTCTTGAATGTCAACTTCGTACTCCTTGCCCTCTTCGACAGGGGCTGGACCGAATCGTCTTGGACCGAAACTCCTGCTTCTAAAGCTCAACACATTCACCTCTTCGTCGATGTAGTCGGTTGCGAGAAAAACCTGAGACCGCAAAACAAGGGCCTTAGCTCTCTTCCCGTAAACCCAACTTGCCAGACACATGTTCTATCATATGATATAAACCTTGCGAGTCTGTCGTTCTCAAATCTTCTCCTTAGGTATTCGTCAAAAAAAAGGAGGTTAGGTCAGCAACGCAGTCAGGAGGCTGGAGACTCCTTGGGAGACAACAGCCGCTATCGCTATTACCACCGCCGCCATCATCAGTCCGACAGCAACAGAATCTCCAAATCGCGCTACGGAAAAGGAAATCCCGGTGAATGCGATGGTTCACAAGAGTCTCATCGATTAGAAGAGGGCTACGGCCTCATCCTTAAGCTGGACCGAGGGGAAGTTTGTTTACACTGTGCCTCTTCATAATCTTTCTTGCTACGTCGTCCAGGTTCTTCTCGATATCCGTTGGGAGAGGTTCCGGTTTATGATCCTCAAGTATTGTTTGAGCTATTTCTCTGGCTCTTTGAAAGCTGTCTTTTGACCCTAGCTTCTTCCAAAGTTTCAAATCCTGTCTATCGACCAAGTCTGAGGGAACGAAGAGTTCCTTCTTAAACCATTCCAACGTATGCTTGTCGGCTAAGTAATGTCCTCCAACGCCAACTTTCCTGATAACATCAACGGCGAGAGTTTGATCATTCACATCGATGCCCCTTATGAGCCTCAAAGCCATTCCACAAATAGTGTCATCAATCACAAGTTTTTCGAAACTTTGACAATTCTCGAAGTTCAGCATGCCTGGGCCTGCTATCACGTTTATTCCCGCAAGCGCACCCAAGACTATGCCGATTCCAGACTCAAACCCAGATTGAACGTCAACTATCTTCGCATCGCTTAAGCCTAGATACATATGGGTCGGCAGGCCGTAGTACTTTCCGATCTGAGCGTATGCGCAACCCATCATAATGGTTTCTATAGCGCCTAGGCGGGCGGTGCAATGGCGCATGTCAAATGTCGTAGGTGAGCCGCCATAGATTATGGGTGCTCCCGGGTTTGCAAGTTGCGAGATAACGAGGCCGCTGAGGAATTCCGCGTTGAATTGAACAAGTGAGCCAGCAAGCGTTACAGGTCCGGTGGCGCCGAGTTGCGGCATTGGAAGAATCTCAGCCGGAATCCTATACTTGGCACAATCGATCAGATTTTGAACAATGAACTCCCCCCACTTCAACGGCGCTGATGGGCACACGTCGAAGATCGCCATCGGTTTTCGAGCCAATTCTCTCTCGCCTCCAACAATGGAAGCGAGCATATCCTTCATATCGTACAGGCCGTCTACACTGAAGGTCCCCGTGATTATCGTCTTCGGCGAGTACTTCAAAACTATGTACAGTCGATATCGATCCACAATCGCATCCGGGACATCTGAAACCACGAGCGCTGTGCTCTGTGCCTGTATGTGCTCCAGCGCATCGGTTAACCGCACGAAATCAGCCAGATCTCTGGATACTGGCCGCCTGACTTCACAAGTCTCAGAGTCTAGGAGATAGTAGGCTGCTGAGCCTGGATTATAGGTAACTCTGTTACCTTCAAGCAGAAGGTCGTGTTTTCCGTCGCGACTATACAGCCTTATAGTCGACGGTGCTTTGACCAGAGACTCCTTGACTAAATGTTGTGGGATTCGCGCAATCTTTCCAGTTGCATCGACATCTGCGCCGGCATTGGCAACAATCTTCAAGGCCTCTTCACCTTGGATCATTACACCGACTTCCTCCAGAATCTTCAGCGAGGCCAAATGGATGGCCTCTACCTCATCTCTCGACAACAATTGAAGCGTAGGCTGATTTGAGAACGACAACTTTGTCATCGCTACCCTCCTGTCTCAAACACCTTCTTCAGGGCGGTTCCCTAATGGTCTAAACTTAGTTGTGGTTTCATACATATAAAATTCGTACCGTACGGAAGTCGATGGTGAGAATTGCTGAACGCTCTGATCACGCATTCTATGTGACTGCATAAGCATTAAGTTTCAGCCAACGCAATATTGGCTCGAAGAGTTTTGATACCTAGACTGGAAATATTGTCAAAAGACGAAATCTACGACATTCACTTAGCAACACTTCAAGTACTCGAACGAACCGGCGTTAAGGTGGATGACCCTAAGGCATTAGAGATGCTGAGAGACGCTGGGGCGACTGTGGATTCAAAGACGTCCGTGGTCAAGATTCCGGAACATCTCTTGAAGGACGAAATCAGAAAAGCGCCGAACTATTTCGCTCTGTACGGACGTAACACTAGCTACAAACTTCGATTCGAACGTGGGCGAACATACTTTTCATCTCAAGGGACATCAGCATTCGTTGTGGATTTTGAGACCGGGAAGCGTAGAAAAGCTGCCCTTAAAGATGTGAAGTCTTTCTTCATACTTTCGGATGCTCTGGAAAACATTCATCATGCATCAATGGCTGTCTGGCCTAGCGACGTTCCAGAAGCGGTTGCTTATGCATACGTTTTGCTTGAAGGTTTCAGAAACGCGACTAAAACGCTGGACGGGTGCAATTATGGTGAGAGGATAGCTATCGATAATATTGAGATAGCCTCTGTTGTTGCGGGTGGGAGAGAAGAGCTAAGAAAGAACCCTAGGCTTCTAGGCTTCGTCAATCCGGTCAGCCCACTGGAACACTCCAAGGAG
>Ga0315312_1001785_pt1 | contig 15940 bp, 16 predicted proteins | sample TDP7_MG_FD_203629 | JGI IMG/M metagenome (GOLD analysis project Ga0315312, IMG submission 203629) | Freshwater sediment microbial communities from Lake Towuti, South Sulawesi, Indonesia - TDP7 | ecosystem: Environmental > Aquatic > Freshwater > Lake > Sediment | place: Indonesia: South Sulawesi... | reverse complement strand
ATGAGATATCGAAGCTTGTGAAGGAATACGATGCTCTACTCCTCGTCGACACAGTCACCTCACTAGGCGGATGCGAACTCAACGTAGACGAGTTGGGAATAGACATCTGCTACAGTGGCACACAGAAGTGCTTGAACTGCCCTCCAGGTCTCGCTCCAATAACATACAATGAGAAAGCGATGGACCTCGTCAGGAGTAGGAAGACGAAGGTTCAAAGTTGGTACCTAGACCTCTCTTTGATCGAGAAGTACTGGTCTGAAGGAAGGGTCTACCATCATACGGCGCCGGTCTCAATGATCTATGGCCTACGTGAGGCGTTACGGATAATCCATGAAGAAGGCTTAGAGAAAAGATGGGAGAGGCATAGAAGGAACAGCGTCGCTCTGATAAGGGGGATTGAAGCGATGGGTCTAAAGATGCATCCTCCCGAACATAGGGCTCCAAGTCTCAATTCAATAGCTATCCCGAATGGAGTTCCCGACCTCGATGTCAGAAAGATGTTGCTCAACGATTTCAACATCGAGATCGGAGGCGGTCTAGGCGTCTTAAAAGGAAAGATATGGAGAGTCGGCTTGATGGGCCTCAACTCAAACGAGAGAAACGTAATGGTCTTCTTGGACGCGCTTGGAAGAATCTTGAGGAGCAAGGGGTATCCCGCTGACCCTGTCAAAGGTATCGAAGCTGCGATGAAAGTCTATGGCGGATGAACTGGCAAGCGTACATCATCTGAAAGCGTAGAGAGCGAGGAAGATAATAGGCGGCCTACCGGGGTCCTTGAGGTCTAGTCTATTCCTACTCTAGCAAGTACCTCTCTGACCTCATTTCGCGCCTTCTCATCAAGCGGTAAAGATGGCCTTCTAGGGTAGCCAGCGGGCTTCCCTAGGTGATTCATCGCCTCCTTGATGGCGCTTATCTGATTGAACCTCTTCACTAAGATGTCGTTCAAATGAAGTAACTCCATTTGGATCTGCCTCGCTCTTTCAATCCCGTTTCGCTTGAAGTTATTGTAAAGGTCTACGCAGAGCCTGGGTGCTACATTAGCGATCGCTACGACTCCGCCTCTTCCACCCATAAGGAGGCAAGGAAGAATGAGGTCACCCGTGCCTGCAAGTATGGATATCCTGTTGCCTACTCGTTGTATAAGGTCGGAGATCTGCCCGATCGAGCCTCCTGAATCTTTGACGCCGACAACTTGGCTATATTCCTCAGCCAGTTTCACAATTATATCCGGATCGAGATTGTATCCCGTGAATTTTGGAACATTGTAAACTATTACTGGAATGTCTGTTGAACTGATCACGTTGGAGTAATGTTCGAAGAGTTCTCTGCTGTCAGGCTTGAAGTAGTATGGTGACACGATGAGCGCAGCGTCAGCCCCAACATCCTTAGCGTCCCGAGTTAGAAATATGGTTTCACGGGTGCTAGGTGCACCTGTACCAGCTATGACAGAAGCCTTTCCATTAACCTCTTTGATAACTATCTGCAAGACCCTACGCCGCTCCTCCCTCGTCATACATGGGCCCTCACCGTTACTGGCGCACGATACAAGGCCAGCGCATCCAGAATCCAGCCAGAAGTGAACTAGGAACCGAAGAGACTTTTCATCGATCTCTTCATTCCTCAGAAATGGCGTTATATGAGGTGGGAAAATTCCTTCCAGCTTCAACTGCAATGTTAACGACCTCAAAATCGCTCTTATTGAGAAGATGGCGCTTTTTAGGGTTCCCCTTCTGATATATCTATCTGTTCGCTTTTTCCGCTGTGTTGCACGATCGGACCTTTTAACCCTACATGATGCGCACACAAATTCTTGAGACGTTGAAGTATCTATAGAGGTCAATATAGTTTGCAATCTCGTTCTTTTCAAACCTGCAACCACAATCTTGCCGAACGGAAAAAGAAACGTCGTCGTTCCGGCAAGCTCAGGAGCGCGGTAGATTGGCCATCGATTTAGTTAGTTAAATGAAGCTCTTGGAATCGCCACAATATTCTTGAGCGCTCTTTCTCTTTCTTTGAAATCGGGACAAAGGGCTGCTGAACTCCTGCGAAATCCCTTGGAGTGATTGAACTTTGATAGGGTCTGCCGTCTCATGAAGTGTAACGTATTTCTTTCTTACGGCGTTTGGTGAAGGGGATGATCTTAGGGATCTGTTTTGCGTACAGCTCGTAGTCCTCGCCAAAGATGGCTCTGAGCTCTTTCTCCTCGAAGGGGGCTACCACAAAGTTGAACCATAGTAGGAGAAGTATTGTCGAGACGAGCAGAAAGCTGTGGTCAAGCAGCAGCCACCAGCCGAGAACCAGCAACACAACACCAGAGTATAATGGATGCCTAACATACCTGTATGGGCCTTTCACCACAAGAGGCTCGGTCCTACTTGATCGCTCCTCTAAACGGACTCTACTCATCACTTTCGAGAAGCTCACATATGTAGAGACGAGGATATCTACAGGCCTCCTATATCTGAAGAGCCAGCCAAAGAAGAGGAAGCTTGACAGAAGTATGAGCAGACCAATCAAACGGATGGGAAGTGGAAAGTTAAGCTTTGGAGGTATTTGAAAGGCAATCGTCACTAAGTAGCCCAACGTGAAGAACGCCATCACAACGGTGAAGACAACCAACGGAACTAGGAGGATAGCTCTAGTCTTCGTTTCCGACATCCTTCGACCTACATGAGCAGCCAGCTAGATAAGTTTGTGGTGAGGAGCTTTTCAACGCAACTACGCTTAGTCCACTTTCCTACGAGACAAAGGATCTCTTCTCTAATGAAGCGAGAAATTCTCTTCCGCAGAGCCTTTCAGCCTCATCCTTCATTCTCCTTAGAGTTTCATCTCCAAGCCCTGTCGACGCCTCAAGTCTCTTCAAATCATACCTGGCGAGATCTTTCACCAGCATAATCTTGTTTCTAGAGAAGTCTTCAACGTACTCACTTTTGAGCGATGGCAGAACCGTTATCGGGTATAGAGCCCTCCTATCGATTAAGCTCTCGAGCCCTTCGCCCTCGGGATACCTCCAGCATAACAGCCGTATGCCTCTACAGCGAGCGAAAGCTTGTGCATCAAGCGAACTCTTGGTGTTGCATACGAGCCAAGCTTGATCGAAACTTCCGCATTTCCCGTGTTCCCATCCTTCCTTGAGGTCTAGGAACCTCGCGTAGGTGTACATCACCTCTTTGACGCCTGTGATTATTCCCGGAGCGTTATGGTACTTACACTCGATCATATGCGTCTTCGACACAGACCCAGCCTTCTCCACTGCGATTATATCGAGCTCATGTTTGACGCAGAAGCCCTCCACGATGGTGCGAAGCTTCGTCTCGTAACCATACTCTTGAAGCAGCTCTCCGATATACGTCTCAAATGGGAAGCCGGCTGGACCCAAGCGCATAAGCGCTTCTTTCAAACTGTACCGCGCAGCAACCTCAACTCTACTCGCCTCCAGCAGCCGCCTAACCTCATGGTAGATCTCTCTCGTCGATATTCCTTCGTAAAGCATGCCCTTGATTTGGTCGGCTATACTCTTGGCCAAGGCCGGTGAAGCTCCCGCTCGAACGCAAGCCTCGAAGACCTTCTCCGAATTGAAAGGCTCGCGTTGTCCGGAGGCTTTCACGATTAACAGTTCCATCGGATATCCATCCACCCGATACTCGCATTTCACTCGAGGGTTTCTTCATCATCTATCATCCGCAGAGATATATGCAATCGTTTTTGACATCATTCAATCTCTGAGGGCAAGGAACTCGACTCATTTGCGAGGTTGGGCAACAATGAAAACGTTAAGAAACTCGAGAACGATAACAATTAGGGTTAGTGCAAGTGTCATCGAAGAATGTGACAACTGTATCCGTTATTAAAGCCGATGTCGGCTCACTCTCCGGCCACCATATAGTTCATCCCAAACAGCTAGAGTTAGCAAGGCAGCAGCTGGAGCATGCCCGCGAACAGGGTTTGATAGTGGATTTTCATGTCACACATTGTGGTGATGATCTGGAACTTATAATGAGCCATAGGAGAGGAATGAACGACGAGAAAGTGCATGAATTGGCTTGGAACACATTCAAGGAGGTCACCGAGAAGGTCTCTAAGCCGCTTAAACTCTACGCAGCTGGCCAAGACCTACTCGCCGAAGCGTTCTCCGGCACTGTAAAAGGGATGGGTCCGGGGGTTGCTGAACTGGAGTTCGAGGAGAGAGCAAGCGACCCGTTAGTAATCTTGCTTGCAGACAAGACCTCGCCGGGCGCTTGGAATCTGCCGCTCTACAAGATCTATGCAGACCCCTTCAACACAGCTGGATTGATAATCGATCCGACTCTTCATGGCGGCTTCATCTTTGAAGTCTTGGATGTTCGTGAAGGCTTATCGGTCAGGCTGAAGTGTCCCGAGGAAATTTACGATCTTCTGGCACTTATCGGAGACCCTAACAGATATATCATTTCAAGAGTCTTCCGGCACGACGGCTTGCCTGCAGCAGCCGCAAGCACAGCCAGACTTTCAGTCATAGCGGGGCGTTACGTTGGAAAAGACGATCCTGTCTGCATAGTGAGGGCGCAACATGGCCTACCTGCCCTCGGCGAGATCTTGGAGGCTTTCGCTCTTCCACATCTCGTCCCTGGATGGATGCGCGGTTCACACCATGGTCCACTGATGCCGGTGAGTGTTGATGATGCTCAGAACAAGTGCACGAGATTCGATGGTCCTCCTCGGGTTGTCGCTTTAGGCTTTCAAGTATGCAACGCTACTCTAATCGGCCCGGCCGACCTCTTCAACGATCCAGCCTTCGATGGAGCTAGATCCAAGGCCAACGAGGTCGCTGATTACCTGAGGATGCACGGCCCATTCATCCCACATAGAGTGGGCCCTGAGGAGATGGAGTACACTACGCTCGTGAGAATTCTGGACAGGCTGAAGGGCAGGTTCCAGAAGACGGAATGAACAGGCGGAAACGGTCGGGTGAGCCTCAAGATTTCCTCGAGGATGCGGAAACCGCTAAGGTAGTGGTTCGCCTGTCCACATCCTCTGGAGGACTTCGAGCACGGCCTCCTTCGTCAAGGGGCGGGGGCTGTTTGGTCTGGGCCAGTCTTTGATGCAGAGTTCAGCGAGCGTACTGAGCTTCTCCTCTGGAACTCCGACCTCCTTTAGCGATAGGGGTATGTTCAGGTCTTCAACGAGTTTTCTAACTGTGCGGACAGCTTTCTTCGCAGCCTCCTCCGCTTCAAGCCCGACAGCGCTCTCATCCATGGCTATCGCGATTAACGCTAGCCTCTCTGGGATTGTGGAGAGGTAGAACTCCATCGCGTAGGGAAGCGTCATAGCGCATGACTGGCCATGCGGCACATTGAAGATTGGAGCGAAGGTCTGTGAGATGCTGTGGCCGATGACGACCCTCGCGTTTGTCAATGCGATCCCTGAGATGGTGGCTGCAAGGTGCATAGCTGATCTCGCTTCTATGTTGCTTCCTTCTCTGTATGCGGTTCTTATGTTCCTAGCGATCAGGTTGATCGCTTGGAATGAGAGTGCATCTGTTAGGGGTGAGGCATCCGTCGATAGGACTGCTTCAACAGCGTGGCTCAATGCGTCTACACCTGAGTTCGCTGTGATCTTTGGGGGCATAGAGAGCGTTAGCGCAGGGTCTAGGATGACGCTCTCCGGAACTATGTTCCGGCTAATTATGCTTCGCTTCTTCTCCCCGACCTTTAGGACTGCGAACTGTGTGACTTCACTTCCTGAGCCCGAGGTCGTGGGGGCGCAGATCAACGGCGCGCTTCTGGATTTGACAAGGTTCATCCCTATGTAGCTCTCGACTCGGCTTGGGTTCGTTAGGCTTAGCGCGGCTACCTTCCCTGTATCCATAGTGCTTCCTCCACCAACAGCTAGAACAGCGTCAAACTTCTTGCTTCTCGCAAGTTCAGCGACTTCTTCAGCTAATGCTAATGGGGGTTCAGGCTCAACCTTATCGTAAAGGATGAAGCCTATCTCAGCGGTTGCAAGCTTCCCTTTGACCTTTGCGAATGTATCTGTCTTCGCTATCAATGGATCTGTGACTAACAGAATGTTTCTGCTGTTGAGTGCTTTAACTTCATCAGCTATGTTATCGATCGAGTTCAATCCGAAGATTATTCTCCTCGGAAAGGAATAGATCAACATACGGGAGAGAAGCTTCTGAACGCTCAATACTTTGTAGCCTCCACAGATGCCTCTATAAACCTGCGATCAGCGTATAAGAACTTCCATCAAGATTCTGATAGATCGTTGCTCATCCAGCCCGATGCCCATTGGCAACGAACATCTGAGGCGAAAGGAGGGAGGGTAGTTTTCAGTTTCTATACTCCTTCCAGAAAGCTAACGTGGCGGTGGAAAGCTGGAAGTTCTAGCTTCTCCGCCTCTTGACTGCGAAGACTGTTAATGCTACGGCTGCTAGAGCTAATCCTATGTAGGCGCCAGTATCTCTGCTTTCCCTGCTGGGATTAAGATGCCTCCGACAGGCCGAGTGGGTGGAGACGCCAGAACTATATCACTCCAAGTATCTAATTTGTTCCACGCAGCGCCGATAGGCCAGACATTATGGCGACCATCAGACTCATCGTAAGGTAGGCTATCCCATCCCAAAGGCGAGGAGAACCCAACTGTGCCATCTGGCGACGCGCCGATCATGCTAAGAGGTATCCGGATTTCGTATATTCTATGATCGGCTGTAGGTGATTTCCACAGATGGAAAACCCCCATTTTCAAAACATAACTTTATCTGACGTAGAGAACAGAGGCGGTGCGCGCTAACCTTTCGAGCTCGTCGATTGGCGTAGGATGTCTTTATGGCTACAGTAAGACAAATAGGCTGGCTCTACAACTACGATTGCCCCGGAGTTCAATAGAGATTGGAGAATGCAATAGAGACCTTCGACCTAACGAAGCAGTTCAAGGATCTCACCGCTGTTGACCGCCTAAACGTGAAGATCAAGCAAGGTGAGATCTTCGGTCTGCTTGGACCCAATGGTGCAGGTAAGACTACAGCTATTTCAATGCTCTGCACCATTCTGAGGCCGACTGAAGGAACAGCCACGGTCAACGGCTATGATATACTGACGAAGCCTGACGATGTTAGGAAGTCCGTCGGCATAGTATTTCAGCAGCCGAGCGTAGACGACATTCTTACCGGCAGAGAGAATCTGCGTCTCCACGCGATGTGGTATGGCGTTCCGAAGGAGATACGTGATGAGAGAATAAACGAGGTTCTAAAGCTGGTCGGACTTGAATCCAGACAGCACAGTCTCGTCAAGACCTACTCCGGAGGCATGAGGAGGCGCTTAGAGCTTTCGCGTGGACTCCTCCACCTTCCCAAGGTACTGTTCCTAGATGAGCCGACTTTGGGGCTGGACCCTCAGACACGTGAGCACATATGGGAGTACATTGAGGATATGTCTGAGAAGCGTGACATGACGATCATGCTGACGACCCACTATATGGAGGAGGCTGACAGGCTCTGCAATAGGATCGCTATAATCGATCAAGGGAAGATCATCGTCATGGACGCACCTGAAAGGCTGAAGCAAACGGTTGGCGGAGACATCGTCTGCCTGAAGACTGGGGCTACTGATACTGAGCGGTTCAAGAAGATAGATAGCGTCAGCAAGGTTGAGGTTAAAGATGAGTACATCGTTTTAACCGTCAAGAATGCGAGCGAAAACCTACAAGAGATTCTCGATGTTGCCGGGAAGATTGAGAGTGTGGAGATCAGGCCTGCAAGCTTGAACGATGTCTTCCTAAGCTACACTGGCAAGGAGATCAGGCCTGAGACTGGTGAAGGCGGGATCGTCCAGAGGATAATGCGGGAGAGAACATCGAGATGAGTCAAGTCGAGGGGATCTACGCTCTCTGGCTTAGGGAGTTTAAGGTCTTTACACGTGAGAGGTCGCGTGTCGTAACCTCAATCTTCACGCCTATACTCTGGATATTCGTGTTCGGAGGAGGCCTCGGCTCCGCCGTGGATATTGGAGGCGTCAACTATCAAGTCTTCATATATCCAGGCATCTTGGCGATGAGCGTTCTCTTCAGCTCAGTCTTCTTCGGAGTCTACATAGTCTGGGATAGAAAGATCGACATACTCAAAGCGGTTCTTGTGGCTCCACTCTCAAGAACATCTATCTTCGTCGGCAAAGTCCTAGGCGGATGCACAGACTCGATGATTCAAGCCCTCATCATGCTGTTGATAAGCTTCGCGCTTGGAGTCTACCTTTCTCCCTCAGCCGTTTTACTGGCCATTCTACTCCTCTTCCTCTTGGCTCTGAGCCTAGTGAGCACCGGGCTGATAATAGGCTCACTCATGGAGAGCCCAGAGGGATTCAACATGATCGTCAGCTTCCTCGTCTTCCCCCTATTCCTCCTCAGCGGCGCGCTCTTCCCATTGGACAACCTCCCGCTCTGGCTCAGAGCCTTAACCTACATCGACCCTGTAACCTATGGAGTCGATGGTCTAAGAACGGTCACCATAGGAGTTTCACAGTTTCCGCTATATGTGGACGTAGGAGTTCTGGCGGGATTCGCAGCAGTAATGTTCACGATCGGGACAAGAGCTTTCGAACGCATGAAATGAGAACGGAGAGTATGCATGCGCTGAGATATAAGTCAATTCTATCAAAATAGAACATGAAGAACTAGCGTTCAACCGAGCTGGGCGGGGCTGGTTTGATTTTTGAAAAGGTAAAGTCAGAAGGTCTGGCGCACAATTCCTATTTCATCGCCTCTCAAGGTGAAGCGGTGGTAATAGATCCTCGCCGAGACTGCGAAATATATGTTGAACTTGCACAACGTGAAGAAGCAAGAATAAAGTATATACTGGAAACTCATCGCAACGAGGACTATGCCGTAGGCTCCATTGAGCTAAATTATCTTACAGGAGCAGAGGTCTTTCATGGTTCAGGATTGAATTGGAAGTATGGAAAACTGCTCAAGGAGAAGCAGGAGTTTCAATTCGGCAGTCTCAAGTTGACCGCCCTTCTGACGCCAGGACATACAGATGAGAGTGTCTCCTATGTTCTAAAAGACCTCTCCTTGGGCGACGCCCCCATAATGGTGTTCACAGGGGATGCGCTCTTCGCAGGCGAGGTGGGGCGGACAGACCTCTATGGCCCAGAGGAGGCTCCCCGATTGGCTGCAAGTCTTTATGAAAGCATCTTCAACAAGATCCTTCCCTTAGGCGATGAAGTGCTCCTCTACCCAGCCCATGGAGGAGGATCGATCTGCGGAAAGAATATCATCGACCGGGGGCAGAGTACACTGGGTCTCGAGCGTAAACACAACTCTATACTGCAGGTCAAAGGGAAGGAAGCTTTCGTCAAATGGAAGCTTGAAGAGAAGCATGAGGTTCCTCCATACTTCCGCCAGATGGAGAGATACAATCTGGATGGCCCACCTTTACTGAAGACTCTTCCAAGACCGTCAGTTCTAGCACCTGAGGAGTTCAAGGAGAAGACTGATGAAGGAGCGGTAATCGTTGATACTCGTGACCCAACCGCGTTCGGCGCGGCTCACATAAAGGGGTCCTACAGTATCTGGTTGGAGGGCTTACCTATCTTCGCTGGCTGGATCTTGCCATACGATAGGCCTCTCCTGCTCGTTTTAGAGGATAGCCTCTATCTAGAAAGGGCTGTCCGCTACTTGATCCGTCTAGGCTACGACAAGATCGCTGGTTATCTCCGAGGCGGATTCGAGAATAGAGGAGCTGGGATAGAAGATTGGTACAGCTCAGGCTTACCAGTTGAGCATCTAAACCTGCTTTCGGTTCATGAGTTGAAGAGGAAGATTGACCTCGCTGAAGATGTTCTTGTGCTAGACGTTAGAAGCGATGAGGAATGGAGTGAAGGACATATCGAAGGAACTCTCCACATATATGTAGGCCATTTAGAAGATAGGTTGAGCGAAGTCCCGCGAGACAAAGATGTTTGCGTTCTTTGCAGTATCGGGAATCGCGGGAGTCTGGGCGCAAGCATCTTACTTCGAGCAAGATACTCAAGAGTATCTAACATTCTCGCCGGCATGACCGCATGGAAAGCCAATAACTATCCAACGTCCTCCCAGCTTCAACTATGAACTCAGAAGAACCGGCAACTGCACTAGTCTTACACTAGGGGATCAACCATCAGGATTGAAAGATAAACACAAACGAAAGAGCTAACAGGTGCTTCTTAAGCCTATTACTGTTCAAAACTGACCGCTGTGCGTGGAGCCTTTGACGATAGTAATAGATGATGCAGGCGTCGGCGATCTACTCGCAGGCATCGTCGTCGGAGCTTACCGCCTAGAGACCGGTGAGTTCGCTTACGATCTAGTTGACGTGAAATTCTTCCAGCGCCCTAGATTCGCCTCGAAGCAATATCTATCGGAGTCCTCTCGAATAGTCCTCCGCCTGTTGGAAAAACTTCAACGAAGAGAAGGAGAGAACATCCGGATTTGCAGAAGCTACGTATTCGAACAAGCCTACAAGAAGCTGAAAGAGAAGTACGGTGTGGACGCTGTTGAATTGAGCAAGGTAGTCGGTAAACCACAAGAGTACGTAGAGACAGCTTACTTAGATGAGTTGAGAAACTTGGGGTATAACGCGATCGCGAAGCGAGAGACGCGGAGAGCGAAAAGCTTCTTTCATATGATGAATTGGGTTAAGAGAAATCCTTCACGCTGGAGATTCGCTAAGACCGGTTGGCCGCGATTAAGGAACTATCGCGCTTACAAGACGTTCTATCACGATCATCGTATGCAGCGATGAATTCTCTAACGAAGTTATTAGCGTGCTTCTCCGTGCCCCTATGCTTTCCTCCTGTAGTCCGCAGGTGATGATAGAACTCGTGAAGGATTATTCGAGGATCGAACAGGCGCTCTCGACCTGCCACATATATCGTCGCCTTCGAAGCTAGATAGCATCCAGCCCTCCCTGTATGCCTCTTAGGCATACCAACCTCAATTCTCGGCGTTTCGACCTTGAAGTAGTCGCTTAAGATCTTCAAGGCTTCTTCAGGTCTCCCTTCTAGAATTGAAGCGACGACAGAGGCCTTGACAGATTCGTCTCTTACCGTTCTTTCCACCTCGTGTAGCTGGCCCAGGGCTTGCCAAGTCGTTTAGACGTCAGGAGTTGTGAAAATATGAAGATGACCCCAAGAGATAAATCGTATCCCGGCTTGACAGATTATGAAATTGTCTATCGGTGTCAGTCGTGTCTGAGACCAAGCCAACTGAGTACAGCCTGGCCTACGCGCTTTCACTTATCGTCTCGATCTCGCTAACGATACTCTACGTTGTCGGGCAAACTGACTTGGAGTTCATGAGGATCTTCTCGAATATCGCTTTTGCACCCGTAGCATTTGTACCAGTTGCTGTCGCACTAGAAACATCAAGAAGGTATAGATGGGAGTTTGAAAGCAAGCTTGGCTTCATATGGTTGACATTTCTCATAGGTCTCTTCTTCTGGTTTCTCGGTGAGTTGGTCTGGGCGATCTATGTTCTAGGATTCAAGATCGATGTTCCTTATCCCTCGGCAGCTGATGTCTTCTATGTGCTCGGATACCCTGCATTCATCTACGGATTGATCATGTACTTCATGGGGTTCAGGCCAGCGTTAAGTTTGAAGACTGCAAGGTTAGGCTTGCTTATAGCAGCTGTCGTAATCATCTTGACGGTTGGTCTTCTTTACACTCCGATAATCACTTCATCAGAAGAGCCTGCGGCGATCTCTCTAGACATACTTTACGTCACGTTAGATTTGATCATCTTGATCTTCTCGGCTGAAGTGTTCCTCCTAACATTCAGCTATCATTCTATTCTGGGGGGAGGCTTATGGAAAGCTTGGCTCTTCTTGGCTGTAGGTGCAATCCTCAATGCCAGTGCGGATCTCCTCTTCAGCTACTTGACTTTGATCGGCGTTTACTACGAAGGACATCCTTCAGAGCTATTGTACTTGTGGGCCTACGTAGCCTTCTGTCTAGCTTTCTATGTTCACGGCAAAGAATTGTAGCACCATGAATGAGCGAATATTCATTCTAGCTATCGTGTGACATCTGCATGGACCCTATCTCGCATTACTTGTTTGCTTGGCTTATTGGAAGGAAGCTACAGATTGAACGCGTCTACTATAGGGTCCTCGTCTTTAGCGGATTGCTTCCTGATATTGATATTGTTTCAATTGTGTTTGGAATCGAGTATGCAAGAGAATTTCATGGAACGATGACCCATTCCATATTCATGGCGCTCTCACTGGCTGTAGCTTTATCTCTTCTGTCAAGATTGATCTTTAAAGTCGAGTTTTGGAAAGGTAGTGAGTATGCGCTCTTGGGTGCAACGAGCCATATCTTCCTCGACATCTTCAATGTAAGTTCATTCGCTAAGTATGGGGGAAGATTTCTATGGCCCATGTATCCTAGTAGTCTATTCCTTAGGGAGTTTATAGCCCCTGAATACGCGAACGCAATCTATCTTGCTATTTTGCTGCTGCTACTTCTCGGAGGAGGCTATTTCGTCATCAAGAAGATCTATCCCTGGAGTATATGGCTCAAGAGATAGAGATTGAAGGCTCCACCATTCTTGAGTGTGCCTTGCGCCATCCTCATGGTTGATGTGACAAATTTTACGGTGAACATCTAGATTCCAAACTAAACAACTGCGATGTTTCTTGCGATCCCCGAGCCTAGGCTAATATTTCTCTAGGAACCAGACCTTATCGAATTCCTTGATCTGTGAGACTGTCGTCTCAGGCTTCCATACCACACGCATCGCAATGTCCTTAGAGATATCGACCATCTTGTAGAACTCAGGCCATATGAACGCGGGTATCGTGTACGTCGCTAATGCAAGCTTACTCGCAGCCTTCACGAACTCATTGTACTTCTCTTTCTTTATGATGTATGTACTATCGAATGTATACTCCAACCTGTCCACTTACTCCGATCGAGAAGGTTTGGACCTCAAACTCTATTAATGCTTTCGAAATCCCGGAGAAATGCTAGTTCTTCCCTTTTACCTCTCTCAGCGCCAAGAATACCGCGCCCATAGCAGGCTCAAATCTAGGAGAGGCCAATCTTGCTCTAGGCATGACCTTCTTGATCTCTTCTTCAAAGGGCTTAAGAACGTGACTGCCAGCCTTGAAGACGCCTCCAGTCGTATAGACTTCCACATCCTCATTCTCCATCCCTAAAGCTCTGGCTATAGCTATCGCATGAGATGCAAGTTCTCTTCCGGCTTCAGTAATTATTCTCTTTGCCACTGCATCTCCTTCATCAGCAGCCTCAGCGACTAAAGGAGCTATCGCGGCCATCTCGGAGATACTCATCCTTTCCGCGTAGACTCTCTGCACCAGATCCTCCTCCACGCGAAGCTTCAGCATCTTCATTATCTTCTCTGTAAGAAGGGTCTTCATTTCTCGGCCGTCATACGAGCGTAGGAAAGCCTTCAATGCTTGACGGCCTATCTCATGGGCGCTTCCTTCATCTCCTATTATATTGCCCCATCCGCCTACACGCTTGATCTCCCCCCGCTTATTCAAGCCTGCTGCGAATGATCCTGTTCCAGCCTCAACGATCAAGCCTGGTGCTCCACCTGTGGCCCCGTATAGCGCTATCACCGAATCGTGGACGACAGTGATCTTCTCACAGAGCTTGATCTCCTCTTTAATGAACTTCGGAACAATCTTCCTGTCGTACGGTGAATCCAGACCAGCCATACCGAAGCATGCAACCTTAAACCTCGATCTTCCCAGTCTAGCTTTAGACGCTGCCCTCCTGATCGCTTGAAGCAGAGCCTTCTTCACCGCGGAGGCGCTGACGTTATGATAGTTTGATGGGCCGCTTACGCCTCTTCCAAGAACCTTCCCCTCATTGTCTGCTACTATGCAGATGGTCTTCGTTGCGCCTCCATCGATGCCTGCCACATAATCCAAGACTATCAACACCATTGATACTATTGAATATCATAGTAGACGTTGAATCTGAGATCCGTCTTCACTATATTCTTCAAAGTGAAACGCCCTATCTCAGATATGTTCTTTAAGTGTGTACCTCCGCAGGGTATGGGTTCGCATCCTTCTATCGCAACTATCCTGAAAGACTCTAACGCTGGTAGACGATAAATATTCGGAGCTTCAGGCGCTCTCTCTTTCAACTCTTCATATGAGATTGTCTCAATCTTGACAGCAGCACCTTCCCCAATCAAACTATTTTCAGTCTCCTCAGCCTTCTTCAAGTCTTCAATCGAGGGTGGCTCACCTTTGTAGCCCACGTAGCATTCATCCCCGAGCCATGAGTCCGTTGTCTCAACCCTCTTGCCCGTAACTGTTGCCAAGCAATGGTCGAGGAGATGCCCCGCGGTATGCCTACGCATCAGAAGATAACGCCAAACCCAATCTATCTCGCCATTCACTTTCCCAGCGCTAGGTGAACCTTCCAGAAGCTTACCCCAATGTACAATGACGCTTCCAGCCAACATCGCTTTCCTAACCTCAATCTTGAAGCCTTCTCCTTGTACGACGCCTCTATCTGAAGGCTGCCCACCGCTCTTCGGATGGAAGATTGTTCGGTCGAGAATCGTATAGAAATGCTTCTTCTCATCGGGTTCCAAGCGCACAACATTCGCTTCGAAAACTTTGAGATAAGCGTCGCCCCAATAGAGCATCTCAGTCTCAGCGATTCCTCTAACCAGTTCTTCAAGCCTCATTGAAAGCCCTCTTCAACATTCAAACTCTTACTTACGGGCTCAAGCTCGATAAATCATTTATGCGGAAAACCTTCTTTCCTTCTGGCAAAAGATAAATAAGCGAGAGCCGCTCTCAAAGAAGAAGGCTGCATTCAAAAACGTGAGAGAAAATGGGGAAGACTTCCACAGGGCTCTTCGCGGCGAGGAAGCTGAGGAGGAGACGTAAGAAGCTCAGGTGGAAGTATGCCCCATTCAAGAGGCGAATGCTAGGGCTAGACTATAAAGCAGACCCGCTGCAAGGCGCACCTCAAGGACGCGGCATAGTCCTAGAGAAGGTTGGAGTAGAGTGCAGGCAGCCGAACAGTGCTGTTAGAAAAGCCGTGCGCGTCCAACTCATAAGAACTGGGAAGGTTATCACAGCCTTCCTGCCGGGAGACGGTGCTCTCAACTTCATAGATGAACATGATGAAGTCCACATTCAAGGGATAGGCGGAGCTGAAGGAAAAAGTATGGGCGATATTCCCGGCATAAGGTTCTCAGTGTTCAAGGTGAATGGCGTATCACTTCAAGCTCTGCTAAGCGGCAAGAAAGAGAAGCCAAGAAGGTAGGCTACAACTAGTTCTCCAGCCTCTATAATAGCGACCGAAGTCACAATCGGTTTTTTATTTCAAATCCTGCATATCACTAGCCATGATCCGTAAAGTAGAGTGAACAACTTATGCCAAAGATCTTGGATGTTTGGCCTACCGCCACAGACCTTTTCAGAGAGCCGCACAGGAAGTTACTCAACAGCTATGTCTCCAAGGGATTCGAGGTCGATGTAGCAAGAATCAAGTATGGAACCCATTCCATAGAGTCATATTTCGATGAAAACTTCAACGCTCCATATATTGTGGATGAAGTCGTGAAAGGTGAGAAGAAAGGGTACAACGCAGTCATAATAGACTGTTTCGGCGATCCTAGTGTAAAAGCAGCTAGAGAAGTTGTGAAGATCCCGGTGGTTGGTCCAAGAGAATCTGCGCTCCACCTAGCATGTATGCTAGGAACAAGATTCTCAGTCATCACTGTTGGCGGACTACCTGTAACGAAGCTTCTTACGTCGAGCATACATGAGCTGGGCTTCGGCTATAAGTTCGCCTCTATACGCAATACTGGACTTATGGTCCTTGACATCGATGAAGACCAGAAGATAACTATAGACCGCCTCGTCAAGGAAGGTAAGAAAGCCATCAAGGAGGACGGAGCTGACGTTCTTGTTCTAGGTTGCACAGGCCTC
>Ga0315312_1001784_pt1 | contig 15950 bp, 20 predicted proteins | sample TDP7_MG_FD_203629 | JGI IMG/M metagenome (GOLD analysis project Ga0315312, IMG submission 203629) | Freshwater sediment microbial communities from Lake Towuti, South Sulawesi, Indonesia - TDP7 | ecosystem: Environmental > Aquatic > Freshwater > Lake > Sediment | place: Indonesia: South Sulawesi... | reverse complement strand
GTCGATAGAAAAGGGAAAGCGGGTTGGGGAATATGGACATAATGACAATATTGACGTACCTACTATTGGTCTTGTCTGCGGTTTTCTTAGTAATGCTAAGAACAAGAAGAAACATATTTCTCGCAGCCGGAACGGTCTTACTGGCGACAAGCTTTGCATTGTTCATGATATATCTCAAATATGCAGGTCCCGAATCTTTTGAAATGTTATGGATTATATTCGCTTCCCCGATAATTTTCATAATATCTCTAATTCTACTTATCGTTGGTATGATAAAGAAATGAAACATAAAGCTTCTAAGGAAGCCATGGAACTCGCCGACTATCGGTTCTTCTCATTCAAACCTTGAGGAGTGAATGTTTCTATCAGGAGTCTGTTTCCTATGCGTGGCGGTATGGCTGACTGCGAGTACCTCCGAACCTTAGACGACCCTCATCCAAGCGCTCTCTTCTCGCTCAAACCATCTTCAATCTCAATGAAAGAAGAATTTAGTTTCATATCGATGGTAGCGGCTTATTCAACATTTTTATCGTGAAAAATTCTAATGCTGAAGATTTTTAGTAGAGTGCGCGCGTTGGCATTCGGTAGCCCATCATTTCCCTCTGATATTTGGAAAAAACATTCCTGCTTTTTTCTTGTATTCCCTGTATTCATCTCCAAATACTTTTTCGAGATTTTTCTCTTCCCAGAAGGATTCGATTACTAAACCAATAATCAGAATTGGAAGTAGGCAAAGAGAATAGACAGCGGCCCAAACTAGAGACCAACCTGCAAAAGCACTGATGAACCCGACATTCGCAGGATGCCTTATGATGCTATACGGCCCTGTTGTAACGATTCTTTCTGGGATAATTCCGCCGTGAAATTCTGTCTTCGAAAGCTCTCTAGTCGCAACGAATATGAGGACTATTCCAAAAGGTACAAGAATCATTCCTATGACGGGCAGGAAGATAGTATCCGAAATTCTTGGCTGCTCAATCAGTGGTAGATAAATAGCAACAAAAAACGCAAGAGCCCGTGCTAGTGTCGAACCAATCGCTAAACCCACCAGTGGAAGGCTTATCTGTTTACCTTTCGCCTGCGTCCTCCACGTTATTAACAAAGATACACAAATTGAAAACAAAAATGCAGAAACCCAGATTTGCTCAAACGTTTCTATCTATCCCCTTTCTAAATCCATTTCCTCCTTGTAATCCGTTGGAGTTTGGATAGATAAACACTCATAGGCATAGCGAATAGTTTCAGGTGCCTCAAGCCTTTTGGTCTCCCAGCGCCTAACCGTTTAGGTTGGGACCTGTGAAGCCCATTTTCTTGAGGATGGCCGGGCGAGATGAAGTCCGGATCGTTAAACCTGTTTTTGTGAGAGATGGAAAGCCGATTCCCGTTTGGGAATTGGTTAAATTAACTGGCAAGATCGGGGTCGCGAAATCCAGTTCGAGATCGGAAGCAGCGAAGAAGGCCTGGGAGACGATCAGGCGAAAGCAAGGGTTAGGATAGGCCATGAGCTGGCCTAAATTCCTCTTCTCCCGGGACCGGATGAAGGTTATCCAGCGGTTCCTCGACTACCAGAAGAGACAGTTTGAGCGAGTTCGCCTCGGAGTCTTCGAGCTGGCGCTGCTCATCGAGAAGGCTTGGAGCAGCGGCATCGACAGCGAAGAGATCGACGTATCCCTGAACTACTATGAAGCGAAGCGCGAGCTGGAGGAGAAGAGCCGTGGCTCTCTGGCGCAGGACAATCATTAGGCCCTCAGGCGTCGAGTGGACCGACACTGATGGTCTTGAGACTTTTGTCTAAAGACGATGAACAAGCTGAGTTGGAGATTTACAAGAACCTGAAGGCATTCATGCGCATATGATATTGTTAAATTGGGAAATTCCTTGTTTCAATGGCGTAAAACTCTTGAAAAAGTTTTATTACTGAACGCCGCAAGACGTTGGTGCCCGAGGATGGTGGATTCTGGGTCGCATCGACGCGGAATCAGTGATATCCATCTACGCGATTGAGCTTTGCTGAATGGTAGGGTGAGTCGTTTGGGATATAAGATGATTAGGAATTGGGAGAGAGAGCCGAAGGAACCTTTACGGGAGAAGATCAGTGGAATCTTCGGCCGCAAGACACCTCTGAAAGAGAAGATCGTTATGTGCATCTACCGCTTGAAGACTCAGAAGACCAAGATAGCTGACTCAGGCGCAAAGATGCAGCAACGCGATAGAGACTACTTCAACAAATGTGTTACAGCGCAGATGGCCAAGGATTCTGCGCGGGCAGCGATGTATGCCAACGAATGCGCAGAGGTCAGAAAGATGGCAAAGATAACTCTACGCTGTGAACTCGCTCTCGAACAGATAACTCTAAGACTGGAGACCGTGCAGCAATTCGGCGATCTAGCTGCTATGATGGGACCTGTTGTCGGTGTAGTCCAAGCGATAAAGAATCAGATTCAAGGTGTTATGCCTCAAGTTTCCTATGAGCTTGGCGCGATAGGCGAAACCTTGAATGGCGTGGTGATAGAGGTTGGTGAAGCCACGGGTTCAGGCTACGACATCTCAACGTCCAGCGGAGAGGCTCAGAGAATATTGACTGAGGCGAATACTATAGCGGAACAGAGGATGAAAGAGAGATTTCCCGAGTTGCCTGCAGCGCCGGCTATCCCAACAGCACTATCAGAGCAGGCTGGTGTACTGCGGTAGGGAAACCGAATTGAAATTGCGAATTGGGTTGACTTGGTGAAGGTGTTATGGCGGATATTGTGGAAGACGTTATGACTGAAAAAGTGGTTACATGTACGGCTACTGCCGCCATTTTGGAAGTTCAGAAGCTTATGGTGGAGCATCGCATAAGTAGAGTTGTGGTTGTTGACGCGAAAAATAAGCCTATCGGCATTATGACGCAGAAAGATTTCGTAAACTTTCTGCTTGCTGACAAATCTGGGCGAGGCCTTGAAGAGATACAAGCGGAAGAAGTCATGAGTAAGGATCTTATCACTGTTAAGCCTGCTGCACTGATATCTGATGTTGCAGAAACTATGATTAGAGAGAAGATAAGTTCACTAGTGGTTGTTGATGAAGACGGTGAACTGAAGGGAATAGTGACAAAGGCCGACCTAATCATGTACCCTCTAGTGACAAAGCCCGGGATTTACAGCGTGCAAGAGTTTATGACAGCTAATCCGATAACAGTCAAGCCTTCACATCCCATATTCCTAGCAGTATACTTGATGTCTGAACATAAGATTTCACGAGTGGTAGTCACCGATAAAGAGAATAAACCTGTTGGGACCATAACCTTAGCTGATGTGACAATGATAAGCAATCTGCTCAAACCTGCAAGAGAGTTGATGGAGGGAGAACCCGTATTTACGAAAGGGTTCGCCGTCCTCCCAACAGGTATCCATCCCCTTGCCGCAGGAGACTTCATGACAGCGCATCCTATATGTATAAACAAAGATGCAGACCTTTCTGATGCAGCTAAGCTGATGACAAGACACAACATCAGCGGCCTGCCAGTATTAGACAATTCAGGGAAACTTGTGGGAATAGTGACCAAATCTGACCTAACACGAGCCATAGCCTCCATAAGAGAGTAGAACTCTGCTCGCTACTAAATTCTTCCACGGATGGCGTGTATGGCATATGATATTAGAGGAAATCGCCTCAGGAATAATCTCCGGACTAGTATATGCACTGATATCATCTGTATTCATCATATTTCTATCCATGATTTTCAAGTACTTTACAAACGAGAAGTTTCCTTGGTTTATCAGCATCATAATGGGCTTAGGCATCGTTGGGATAAGCGGTGGGCTACTCGCCATTCTAGATGAACCTACTCCACTGTCGGTCACCCGCATCATGGTTGCCAGCCTGATTTTAGTATGGGCAACCAATGAAGGGGACAAATTAGCCGCTCGCCTTCCTAGGAAAAAGATGCATTTGATTTCGTCGCTGGGAGTAATTGGCAGACAACACCATTTGGTGTTGAAGGTGCCTGATGAGCGAGATATTAACGACATTCCTGGGAAACCTCGTGTTAGCTTAGTGGTCAAGAAGGAACTTTCGGGCAAAGAGTTCCTGATGCCCGCTGACCTGCCGACAGAGGAAGTTGTGAATAGGGTTAGGCGAAGGCTTCTCGCTGACTGGGGTCTAGGTGACGTTGAACTGGAACTGGATCACCAGGGCAGATTCGCCTACTTCGCCATCTCAGCCAAAGAACAGGGACTGAGCGGGGAGCTGAAAGAAGGATTTGTAGCGCTACCTGTGAAGTATAATGAAGCGCCCAGCGGCCTTGCCTCCGGCGACATTGCGAGGATCTATTCGAGGAATGATCTCTTGATAGACTCCGTTGAAGTTAAGGGAGTGAACGAGAGCAGTAAGACCATTACCCTAATTCTTGACGCCAAGGACCTTGAAAAATGCGTCGGGAAAGAAGTCACTCAAATCGTAGCTCTCCCTCGAGTCAGGGAAAACTTGACGGTCAAGGAAGTTATGACTCACAATGTTCGCACAGTCAAGTCTGACGCAAGTCTTGGTGATGCTATCTCCCTGATGAATCAGCATAGAATAGGTTCAGTTATAGTGGCGGAGGCAGATAGGGCGATTGGAATTCTTACTGACGGAGATGTTCTTCAAAGAATCGCGAAAGGCCGTTTAGACATCAAGTCAACGAAGGTTAGGGATTTGATGTCAGAACCGATCATTCAGATCTCGGATAATTGCTCTGCAGATGAAGCATTAGCAATAATGAGGAATAGGAACGTGAAGAAACTTCCGGTAACTTGTGAAGGAAGACTGGTAGGGATAGTTACCAGCAACGACATCTTCAGGGCCGCGTCATTGATATCCTGAGTTGCCGCGGAGTCAAATGGAAGCGACGACGCTATTTCCTACATTTTGATGAATGTTGTCGCAAGTATCGCTATAAGCCCTACGAGCTCAAGAAGACCTGAGAACTTAGTTCACATAAAGGAAGAACTGCTCTTAAAATCGGTTCGCAAGACAATCATTTATTCAAATAGCTTTTAGGGATCCGGATAGACGGTTTCAAGCTCGGGACATGTCTATTCGAGACGAACGAATACGTTTCTCGATGTCGCATATAGTTATTATTCAGATAGCTGCAACATATAGCGAAGCATGATGAGAACAAGCCACTTTCTTAGAATTCCTACTGAGCCGATCGATGTTAATCCCGATGAGAAGATCTCAGATCTGCTCAAGAACATGAGTCACACAGCCTTTCAGGGAAGAAAACTGGCCGAGATAACGGAAATATGGGTCAGGATGCTCAAGAAGAACTGCGTTATCTGGATGGGCTTGGCGGGAGCGATGGTCCCAGCAGGCATGAGAAAGGTCATATCATACTTAATCAGACGAAGAATGATAGATATACTCGTCACCACTGGCGCAAATCTGTATCACGACACGTTTGAGGCGACAGGTCAAAAGCACTACGTAGGCTCGTCCGGACTCAACGATGTTCGACTGCGCAAGTCTAGGATAGACAGAATCTACGATGTCTTGGCAGATGAACAGAAGTTCTACAGATTGGACAATTGGATTCAAAAACAACTCTCAACCCGGCTTCTCGACGACAGGCCCTATTCTTCTAGAGAGGTTCTGGAGAAGCTTGGAGAACTCCTCGAGGAGACAGCGAAGGAAAAACATTCAATCATACTCGACGCATACAGAGCTAAAGTCCCAATATATTGCCCTGCGCTGAACGATAGCGCTTTGGGATTCAGTTTGATGTTCGCAAATAGAAGAGATGGAAGGCACATTATCGTTGATGCCTTGAAGGATGTACATGAAACCGCTAGGATCACCGAGAAGGCGAAGATGACCGGCGTCATCTATCTTGGTGGAGGAGTACCGAAGAACTTTATTCAACAAACCGCCGTTGTTGCGAGCTACCAGACGAGACATGACAGAAGCCACAACTTCGCGGTCCAGATAACGACGGACATGCCAGTCTGGGGAGGATTGAGCGGATGCACATTCGAGGAAGCTCAAAGCTGGGGCAAGATCGCCAAGGGCGCCCCGATGGCAACCTGCTACTCAGACACCACTATCGCGTTGCCAATAGTGGCTCAAGCCCTTGCACAAAGATTCCGAAGATTGCGTAGAACTGTACCTTACTTCGACTGGAGCACAGGTGATCTGACGATCCATTACAAGGCGATCAGAACATAGACGCATGCGCTCAAAGGATGCACTCGGGCTGAAACAGTTCTTACGCGATGCCCTGTCGTTCCCAGTGTGGAGGCCGCGCTGGGCTAGGATATCATACAGCGTATGCCTCTGCTATCTAAATCATAGTGCACCTGAGGCAGCCGACGAATATCAAAGAACAAGCTGCTACAGTAGTTGCATCTGGAAAGCAGAGCCGCGGGCTAACCATATGCGTGAACCCTAGCCGAAGACCCATCACCACAACGACGGAAATTGAAACAAGTAGAGTTCAACTTCCATGAAGTGTAAACGAGGTTCACCAATACTCCTCTTTTGGTCTCGACCTTGTCCGCTTCTTTTTCTCTACCACAAAGACCGACTGCTCAGGCTCACTAAATGTCGTTACAATTTTTTGCGATACCTCGCTTACGTATCCGCATCTTGAGCAGGCGAATGCAACCGTATCACTCCTCTTCTCTGGAATAAGAACCGATTTACAACGCGGACAAAACTCCATTAATCGCCGCCTCTCAGCTTTGCCCTAAATTCTAGTTGCAAGCCTCGTCTGTGGCTGAGAGTCTTGTTGCTACGCTGATTTCAATTAGGGAGCATGAGTGGTCGATGTTTCTTTTAGCTGAAGCCTGAGCTTTCTGCTTTGCATTAGTTGATTCTGAAGGTTCAACTATAATTAGCTCACCTTTCTTCCTGGCTGGGATAAGATAGAGCAATCCCCAAAACGTTTTTACATAGGCGTTCTTTACCTCGATCTCATCTCCGACAGAAAACTCTTCTATTTGATCGTTCCAGAGCGGTAACCTAATAGAGCCAGATGGGTCAGTTACCGTGGCAACACAGAGGCGTATAGGATGGCCATTATCTCGAGAATATTTCAACACTACCTCCGACTTCCCAGCGACCTTGACCCTCAAATTTACGTTCTTCATCCCTCTCCGAAGCTCTTTGATCGATGATGGCGGCTTGTCCGGCCCCTTAAAGGGTTGAGCATTCTTAACTAGCACAGAGTATAGGCTCTTGGTCTTGGCGAGGTTTTGCCACACCTCACTTCTCAATCTCATCTGAGCGACTATTTTCGATTCTCTTGTTAAGAGAAAAACCGCATGGTCCGCAGCTCTATTACGGAGCACAATCTTCAGGGAGCCGCATGTAACAGTGCTTTTCTTTTCCGCCTCAATAAAACTGTTCAAAAGCTCATAAGGATTAATATCATGTTCATTCGAGAGGTAAACAAGGTATCCTAGGCTTCCATGACGCTTCCATGGTACTTCGATACTTGATCGTTTCCCGAATACCCTCAATTTTCATACTTCCGCCTCACAGACACACACTAAAACTGCGAGTCATGGTGATCGGCAGCAACACATATATTACTTTCGGTCTGTGCCCAGAAAATCTTCAAGCTTATCTGATATGAATGAAGGATGCAAAAAGATCACGGGAATTGCCATCGCTCTTATACTGCATAGAGCGGCCATAAGACTAGGATACTCAGATACCTCTCCAATTCAGCTATGAGTCCAGTTAGCACGAGGCCGCCAAGAGTACCCCGAGGATGTCTCATGAACCAAATGTTTATGAGAATTGTGTGCTCCTCATTAGACGTTAGTTCAGATCGTCGGGTGCGCATATATCGCAGCGGATTTACAAACCCCATGAAAAAAATGGGAAGTTTTGGCTATGGCTTAGAGTGTGCCTAAAAAGCCTTCTTCGCCGATTTCTTCTTGGCTTTCTTCTTCGCCATCTCTTCTATTTTCTCGCTGGAGCTTAGCTCCAAGAAAATATAGTAGACGCTTCTTACTAATGAGATTTTCACCCTCAGCGGGAAATATAAGCACACAACTTAGTAGCTCTCTATAGCTTCCAGTTTCGCGGGCAGATACTCATCAACTATGTAAGTCAGCCCGTATCTGCTGAAGGCTTCTTGCTCTGCATTCCTTCTGACTCTTAGGAAGTTTTCTATCTCTCTTCCAAAGTTCGCCTTCGTATCGAGGGTCTTTCTGCAGCTCGTACAGCCTTTTGATATCAAGGTTGCTGAGTCTCTCACTAGGAAGCTTGTAATCTATAATATCTGAATTGTGAAGCACTATACCTTCAATTCCACCAACAAACATGTGGTTATTAGAAACTTCAACGTCGTATACATCTAAAGGCGATTTTGTATTCAAACGTCTCTTTTCCACTAATGGAAGAAGTACAAATCTATTTTCAAGAAGTGTTTCGATCGTTTTGAAATTCTCATAAATATTGTCGGAGATCGTAGGTAAAGTCTCTACAAGTTTTGCATAACCGATTCTTCCACTTTCCTTGTTAGTGAAAAGTTTATTATGAATCCTTGTCCGTTTCCCATATGGCACCCGACGTTTTATCTCGAAGAATACTCCACATTCGACATCTGAGAAAAATGGGTGAAACTCGAACTCTTCATGTTGTATGTTAACCAGCGTCGGAGGCGCTGACTAGCTCTCTTAGCTTCTTGCCTCTTACGCGTGCGAGATTATCCTCTATAATGCCTAGCGAGACCTTTTGTTGATCTATCAGAATCTTTGTTCTTGGGGAGAGGTAGGTTACATCTACATGACCTATGCATTCTGGAAAGCGTCTGCTGAGCGATTGCTCCCAATCCATATGATCTGAGATGTCTGGATGAGTGCTGAAAACAAGGGCGTCGTAGCCACCTATGCTAATTCTCAACACCATCGACACATGCGGGTCGCTCTGAAGGGCAGCAGTAACTCTATCACGAGCCTTCTTTATCTCAACCATCGAATAGACCAAGACGTAGTTCGGTGGGCAGAGCAAATCAGGAAATCTGCACATAGGCTCAAGTATCCAACCCTCCTTCAGCAACTGGTCGACGCGCTTCGAGACAGTCTTTCTGTGAATCCCCAGCTCTCTACTCAGAAGGTTTTCATTTAATTTGAAAACACCTCCTGATACCAGATGCTTGAGAATGCTGAACTGGAACCTCTCCAGTACTAACCCGTTGACCTCGATTCTTCCTTTCTGATCAATCTCAGCCTCCATCAGACCGATCGCAGCACTCGGATCGTACTTCAACATTAACTGGTTGGAAACATAGAGGGAACTTGACGGAAACCTTGTCTCTCTAGGAGGTATCTTTCCTTCCTCTGTGAGCGACTCTCTCCACAGCTGGTATGTCAAGACATCTTTATGATAGATGAAAAGGAGGGTGTTATACTCCGCGCGCCTCGACCAGTAAGCAGCGAATATATGCTTGTCTTGAGCAACCCAATCACGAATAGATTTCTCATCGGGAAAGTCCGCGCGAACGATGACGAGCAGAGGGTACTGCCTATAGAGTCCCATAAAAGGGCAGATCGACGGGTTGACAACCTTATGTTCCAGTAATTGAAGAACCTCTTTTCTAATGGTGTTCCGATGCTTCCGTAAGAGTCTTGACAAAGCGTTGACGTTTACGCTTACGGATTCGCCGGATACCAAGCTTTTAAGCAAGAGAAGGTTCGTCTCGTCCTCTAACAACTCTGCTGAAGATGGGTGAGCAAAGATCGACGGAATTGACACGCCAAACCATCTCTATGCGTCAATTGCGATATTTTCGACACGAATTTATAAAGGTAATGTTGCCCTTCTCGGCTGACCCTTTGTTCAAAGGAGAACAGGACTAGGCTCCACTTGTGTGCATTCTGCTCTTTTTTCGTCCGCGTTTTATAATTGGGGTTTATTTTGTCCCTGGCCTGTATCGTGTGCGGAGATCGAGACGGAGGAGTTGTCGTGAGCAAGATGAAGGTAGTTCTTCAAGAAGTTGCAGAATACAGAGCCCGAGAGCTACTTGAACAAGTCGATTCCTCCGCTTTCCCTGACAAGTGGGGACCGGAGAAGGTACTTCATACTTATGATCCCAAGAGCGGAGTACGAGGAGTACTTGTCGTTGATAACACTGCTCGGGGACCCGGCAAAGGTGGCATCCGAATCGCGCCAGATGTAACGGCCCGCTTGGTGTTCGGTCTTGCTAGAACGATGACATGGAAATGCGCTCTGGCGGATCTTCCGTTTGGTGGTGCTAAAGCTGGGATAAGGGCTGATCCATTCTCAACTGATAGGATCGCGCAAGTACGGACCTTCGCGAGAGCAGTGGCTCCATATGTGCCAAGCCAGTGGATAGCCGCGCCTGACATGAATGTTGGCGAGAAGGAGATGGAAGCTTTCGTCAAAGAGGTAGGTGATCTCAAAGCAGCGACAGGGAAACCCGTGCATCTTGGAGGTATTCCTCACGAGACAGGTACTACAGGATCGGGTGTAGGCGTTGCTATTGAAGTCATGCTTGAGCGTGTCAAAGGTGAGATACCTCTGCCCAAATCGTTACATGATACCAGAGTGGCCATTCAGGGCTTTGGAAATGTTGGATCAGAACTCGCCAAGTTTCTACACGCGAAGGGTGCACGGATCGTTGCAATATGCGACTATTGGTCGGCAATACATGATAAGAACGGTATAGATATCGCGAAAGTCGCAAGATTCGCTTATGCCAAGAACGAGGCGCAGTCGGTTGGGAGCTTCAAAGACGCGAGGAAGATCCCTCGCGACAGCATCTTCGACGTAGACTGTGACATTTTCGTTCCGGCAGCCATGGGCAATGTAATAACTATGGAAACCGCTCCTCGGCTCATGGCAAAGGCTGTCGTTGAGGCCGCAAACAATCCTACAACCAGCGAAGCCGAGAAGTTTCTTCACAAGAAAGGTGTTCTAGTACTGCCTGATATTCTAGTGAATGCTGGCGGCGTGATCGGATCATATGCAGAATACAAAGGAAAAAGCGTAGACGAAGCCTTCGGTCTGATAGATTCAAAGATTAGAAAGAACACGGAACTAGTCTTAGGTCAGTCTCTTCAGGCTGGGACCATCCCCAGGCTTGTCGCACTAGATATCGCGATGGAACGTGTCGCCGAAGCCATGGCGCAGACTCATATCAACACAGAAGGGAGGTGAAACATGAATGGCGAATATCATTGAAGAGAAGAAAGTCAAGATAATACTTGCCTTGGATCAGGCTAAGGGTCCAGCACCCATAGGCTACATATCCAAAAAGTCGGCTATAGAGGACCCACTCGAACTCCTGCAGCAACTCGAGAAAGACGGCATCGTCTGTTGTCTACCCTCCAACTCATGGTCTCCAAGCAACGCGCCGCAATTTGAACTCACGGCTAAAGCAAGGAAGCTCCTGCAGCAACTCATCGCCACTCGGCTGGAGCAACTCATCGAGGTGCAAATCTAAAACTTCAACGACTCGCAACTAGACAACACACTTGATCGATACACTTTTTTGCTCTCTCGCAAGCTCTGGCGTATACTGGAGCGTCTGTCGGGAGATTGTGAATTAGTTCTATATCTATATGCAATTGGGATTAGTTCACGTGATGGATTATGACAAAAGATGTGATGCCCAAAGATACGGTAAGCTCTATTATGACAAGAGAAGTCCTAACCGTCGATTCTTCTGAAACTATTAGAACTGCTTTAAAAAGGATGGTCAAGGAGGACGTGGGAAGTCTCATTGTGACGGAAAGTGGAAAGGCTGTTGGGATAATAACCGAGAGGGATGTGACACGAGTAGCGGCGTCGAGTAGCGATCCCAGCTTCTTCGAGTCGAAAGTAGGGTACCTCATGAAATCGTCATTACTAGCAGTTGGACCTGAAACCTCGATCTGGGATGCGCTTAAGATCATGCTGAATAAGGGTATCAGAAGGCTCCCGGTGATGAGGAACGATCAGCTTCTAGGCATTATTACAGAGAGGGATATCGTAGTACGGGTTTTGAAAGTCGCCTACGAGCCTGACATCCCCGAAAATCTCAGAAAGCTTATCGAGAAGCTCGAGAAGGGCGAGAAACTCTGAGCGATTCAATTGACTCCATCCAAAAGTTTGCTGGATTGCGATCAGGCAGCTCAAGACCACATTCTCGCAGCGCGTCAAAGCGTCTCCTCCACTTTCCTGATTAAGGCTTCAAGCTCAGGGTCCCGCGTTTGGCGGTAGATCGGCTCGAATCTTTTGAGCGCTTGAGCTAACTGAACTTTAGTTTCATGCTTGAACTGAGAATCTTGAGTTCTCTCTAGGATTCCAAGTAGCCTTTGCAATTCTTCTCTTGCAACTACGAGTTCAGCTTTCTGGAAGACAGCTATATGGACCATTTCAGGTTGAATGATGTTGATGGTGGTTCCGTTCTCAGCCTTGACGAAAGAATCAAGTCTAATCTGCTTCTCATTCTCTTCAACCCACTTCCGAATCATAGGCGTAAGGATGTCGGATGCGCTTAGATGGAAGCAATCAAGTAAATATTCGAATCTACGCTTCAGTTCCTCAGGCAGCTTAAAGTACTTTGAAACTTTCATTCAACAGCCTCTGTCTGTCCTCTGTCTTTTGTCTTTTGTCTGTCTTGTTCAAAACAACAAAACAAAACAAGGGTTTCTCCAATGGAAATCAAGGTCATACTTTCTTTACGCGCCCCTTGAACTCCGGACTGGCAGAATACATCCATTGATTAGCTTTCTGCTGACGCTCAAGGATCCCTTTCGCGCAGAGGTCCTCCAAGGCCTTCTGCACCGCGTCCCGAGTGCCTCCGCTTGTACGCGATGCACTGTAGACTCGCTCAAGCTCACCCATGATCGCGCCGAAACCCTGTTCCTCACTGAAGAATCCGGCTACCCCTCTGGCCAGAAGTTTACCGATCCAAGTGTCCTCATCGACCTCAAGGACTTCTCTGTTGACAGAGACATTGAATTGCGATAGGGTCCTCTTCAAGGTGACATCGACAGAAATCCCAGATCCGGTTTGGCCTGAGAGTTCTTCCCTAACGATCTCGCGAACCCGGACTTCATCTAAGGGAACTGGAAGAGAAGAACCCTCTGTGGTGCCCATTCTTTTCGAGGGCTCTTCAACCCTCTTGGATTCCAATTCCTTCAGTCTCCTTGCAAGCTCATCTCTCTCTTTAATGACGAGTTGGAAATCCCGGTTGAGCTTAGCGTAATCAGCGTTGATCGCTTGAATTGTATTCTTAAGGCCCACGGTCTCCTTCATTCGATCAGCTAGCTGACTTCCGAGCGATTCAATTTCTTTCGCTTCAGCCTTAGCTTCCTCCGTGACCGGAAAGAGTTTGGCTAATCGACTCACATAGCGGCCTTGAACATTTTCAATCAGCCCTGGCAGCGCCTTATTCGCTGTGCTTACCAAGACGCTGACGCTCTTCGGCTTAACGCCTAGAAAGAGCCCGGCCTGCTCAGGACCCTGAGATCCCTTTCTTTCAAGCAGCTCAACTAGGCTTCTCTCTTGGGGGCTGAGCTTTTCCTCGAGACGAGCCTTCACAAGTGGATGAGATAGAAGATCCTCAATCGGTCCCGCTTTCAGGGCTAAGGATTTCTGAAGCTCCTCGATCTTCCGTTTGAGATCCGCGTTCTCAACCTCGTATTTTGCTTCAACCTTCCTTTTGACAGCGTCTCTCTCCTTCTCGACTCGCTGGACCCGGGCCTGCCAGGCGCCTTCAAGCTTCTCTTTGATCCGCGCCTCAATCTCAGCAACCTTCGGAACAGCCGGCGCAAGTTTCTCTTGAACGATCTTGGGAAGGGCCTCACTTAGTTTGGCGAGAGTCTCTTTAAGCTCACGCGGAGCAGGAGGAACAACCTCAGGCGTAGCGCCCAGATGCTTCGTTTCCACGGGACCTACTTTCACGAAGTCTTCTTTCGATATGAAGTCGCCGGAGACGTAGAACTCTCCCTTCTCGACTTTGCTGAGTTTACCGCTGATCTTATCTGAGATTCGGAGATATCGTTTGATGACGGCGATATCGTCAGGCCACTCCATACGGCCGACAAGCTTGTTGCTGCATTGGCTAATAACGTACTTCGAGACGAAAGCCGGCCGCTGCGTAAGGACCAGGACGCCAAGCCCTCGCTTACCACCTTTCTTCGTCAACTTGATAACTGACTGAAGGCTAGCTGACTTGAAGGTGCCTTTCTCCGGCGCGAACTCATCAGCCTCCTCCAGGATCCAGAGAAAGGGCTTACGCATCTTCGTCTCCAAAGCGATGAAGCGGTCAATGAACCGGGAGACAAACTCTTGTCCGACTAGAATCTCAAGTTGAGGATCGCTGAGGTCCACGATCGCGCTGAGCTCATGCTCAAGAATTTGATCGGCTAGATATTCCGCGGCCTCAGGGACCAGAGGTACGTCTTTTCCAATGATGAGTAGCGGATACTTGTCTCGAAGCGTCGAGTATTCGCCTTCAGGATCCAGAATGATGATGCCGGTTCTCCCGAAGACTTGCTCAACTATTCGCCGAGCGGTCCAAGACTTGCCGTATCTGCTAATGCTGCTTAGAAAAGTACGTCCAGTAATGAGCTCCTGCAAATCCAGCTTTACATTCTCACCCAACAAGATCTTCTCAGTCAATCTTCCTCCTCCAATACTCGTGAACGAATAAACTTCGAGACATCCATCTTCCTGTCTTCAGCTCTCGATCGTAGCAACCGCTTCTTCTCAGCTGAAACTCGGAAGACGATGAAGGCATTCATCCTTGAGCTGTCAACTAGTTTCTCAGCTCTCCGCTCAACTTCCTGGCGGAAGCTCTGTTGCTGAGTGAAAGTTTGATTCGGCTGCCAAAGTTTTGCCCGCGTACTGAAAGGCAATGTTTGATAGAATATAAGACCTAACTCAAGCAGGCTCCAAAGGAAGTCGTTGAACGAGAGCTTTGGATGGCGCTCCCGAATGTCCATCCATGCTTCCTCGAGCGGAATCCACTGTCGGTCTCGACCGCGTATTCCTCTAGCCCGTGAACTCATCGTGCAACAACCAACTTTCCATGTCGAATGCTGTGTCCGGTGAAGCCGCTCTGTTGAATCTCAATCTTCCCTTCAGTCTCGAGTTGTTTGAGAAACTGATAGAAATCTCGACGCGCCATATCACGGAAGCGTCTGCGTAGAGTTTGGACACTGACAGTTTTTACTCGGACGATCTCCGAGTAAATTGCGAATTTGCCTTGGGTCTGATAATAATAGAGCGCTGACTCGTTCTTATCAGCGGGATCACAGTCCCAGCGATCGCAGAACCGGCAGTACCAATAGCCTTTCGGGCCACGTTTAGCCATGAACTGCCCGCATATGCAGATTCTCATTCAGCCATCTACATCCATGTCAAATTGTGCACACATCATAGGTTCTTCGGCATCTTTTGTTATGGAGTGGCTGATACTGTGAGGTGGAGTTGCACCACCCCTTTCTGCCGGGTAGGCAGATATGCCGCCGTTCAACACTTCCACTCTGGTCGAAGTCGAAACTCCTTCTGGAATTCTTTGCATCAACTCGCTTCCGCAGCGCTCACATGAAATCGGAGCCTCATTGGTAGTCTCGAGGTTCCCGCAGCTTAGACACTTGTACAGATCCTTCATGATCTTCCTCTCATCTCCCGAGCTTTAGATCGGCTCATGGTCCAGTAGCAGAGGAGGATCGTTGCGACAAGCTCAGGATACTGCAAAATCTCTTCGTCGGTGAAGTCGATGACTCGGAAGCCCTGCTCCGCGAGTTTCCGGCGTTTCCAAGCGTCTTTCTCGATTTGATTCTGAGTTTTATGATGGGGTCCCTTAACTGGAACTGCGAAGTTTCCGAAACACACGAAGTCCTCTTCGACTTGGCTGTGGAATGGGAAGCTGATGACTGATTGGAGGGCCTCCAGGATACGTCTCATCCGACGTTCAGGCTTCGTATGCTCAAGCTTAATCTTGCTGACTGGAATATGAG
>Ga0315312_1001783_pt1 | contig 15952 bp, 16 predicted proteins | sample TDP7_MG_FD_203629 | JGI IMG/M metagenome (GOLD analysis project Ga0315312, IMG submission 203629) | Freshwater sediment microbial communities from Lake Towuti, South Sulawesi, Indonesia - TDP7 | ecosystem: Environmental > Aquatic > Freshwater > Lake > Sediment | place: Indonesia: South Sulawesi... | reverse complement strand
TCACTGATAGCGTTTCAGGCACTCTAAACCACGTCCTGCCGAGAGCCATGGCGACCGCCATGTCCGTAGCGCCCATACCCGTCGCAAACGCCCCAAGGGCCCCGGCCGTAACGGTGTGCGAATCCGTTCCGAGTACTATCTGCCCCGGCATAACATGGTCCTCGACGACCAGCTGGTGGCAGATGCCTTCTCCCGACTCCGAGAAGCCCGCCCCATGCTCGCTTGCGTAATCCCTGATCGCCTTCTGATCATTGGCGTTCTCCCTCCTGGGAGCTGGAACGGCGTGGTCTATGAAGAAGATCGCGTTATTGGGATTGGAGGGGCTGAGGCCAAGTTCCCCAAGTTGCTGTATCAGAAGTGGCCCGCTGGCGTCATGCGTGAAGCAGAGGTCGACTTTTGCGATGACCGTCTCGCCGGTCGATGCCGGCCTGCCCGCATGTTCGCCGATTATCTTCTCCGACATGGTCCTTCCCAATTGACGTCCGATCGGCTAGCGCATGGGGTGCAATTTAAGCAATTGGTCGGTCCATTTCGTTAACTTAAATCCGACCCCTGCTTGCAAAGCGTCATGCCCCTCTTGACGTTCTGCGGTGGCGTAGGAGAGATAGGGGGGAACTTGATCTCCCTTCGAATCAAGGAGGAGAGGAGCCATGTCCTCTTTGATGCTGGCCTTAGCTTTTCGGCCTACAGGCGTTTTTTCGATTTCCCGACCAGGCTACCGCAGGATTCGGTCAGACTCGAGCTCGTCGATACGGCGATCCTTCCGGAGATAACGGGCCTTGATGACAGGCGCCTAACATATTATGCGGAGCTCGCATGGGGCAAAGGGGGTTATGAGGCCGTTGAGCCTCCTGATTCCGAGACGGACATCGAGGACGTGTTCGTTACCCACGTGCATTCCGACCACAGCAAGCTCTGCTCACTATTTGGCTCACGCAGTGTAATCCACATGGGGGAGCTTGCCCGGGATCTCTTTGTCAGGAACGCCAGCCTATCAAACCGATTGGATCTCTTCTCCAAACTCTTTTTCCACGATGCCAAGAGCGGGAAGGCCCGGCACAGGTATCAGCCTTTTGCCGATGGGGAGAAGATCGCTGTCGGAGGCCTCGAGATCCTGCCTTTGGCCGTCGATCACAGCACCCCATCATCATTCGGCTTCATATTGACTTGCTCGGAGGGGGCCGTGGCCTATACGGGAGACTTGAGGTTCCACGGCCCCGCTGGCAAGCTCTCCAGGGAATTCGTCCAAGAGGCAAGGAGCAGAGAGGTCGATATACTCGTAACCGAGGGTACGAACATGGGGGAGGCCAGGCCGCAGGGGGAGGCGGACGTGGGCAAGTTTGCGTCCAGCCTAATCGAGAAGAGCAATCGAGCTGGGAATTGCCTGACATTGGTGAAGGCATCTCCCTCCGACATCGACCGGATCTCATCGATGGTCTCCCTGGCAAAAGAGCTTGGCAACGACGTCATACTCACGAAGGGCGTTGCCTCGACGATCTGCACCGCGTCGAGTTCCAGCGGCAGGCTCAGGTTCGTCAAGCTCCCTGATCTGAAGGAGTGTAGGATTTTAATCCCAAAGGATAAGATCGCCCCTTCTGCCGACCGCCAAGTTAAATTCCTGGAACAGGAGGGCCTATCGGACCTCTTCCTGAAGCTTTCGGACTATCACACCGAATGCGCGTTTAAACCTCACGTGATAATCTCAAGGGGTGACCTGAACCTCTTCAGGCTAAAGCCCCTCCCCAGATCCCTCTATATATTTAGCACAAGCGAACCTGCAACCGAAGAGGAGGAGTTCAACCTCGAAAGGGAGATCAATACAGCACAGCTCTTGGGCCTGCTCTTCTACCACGTTCATGCCAGCGGGCACGCTTCCCCCCTAGACTTATTGGAGATGATAAGGCAGATCAAACCCAAAAAGCTCATCCCAATCCATACAGAGGTGCCGAATGCCTTTGTGAAGATCTTCTCGGAACACTCTGACGTTGTGATCCCTCAAAAGGGAAAGGCCATCGAGTTCTGATCACTCCAAGCAAGGCTAAAGGTCCTGCGTGCTTCGAGCATGGCATGGAATTCATCAGAGTGAGACATGGGTTCGTGAGCGTAATAGACCAAACGCTCCTCCCAGGGAGAGTGCGGTGGCTAAGGCTCTCCTCCCTAAAAGACGCCGCGGGTGCCATTATGAAGGTGAAGGTAAGGGGGGCTCCCCTGATAGGAATTATAGGTGCCCAGGGCATGGCACTGGCAGCCAAACGCTCGAGGGCGAGCACGAAGGGGGAGCTTGAGGGGGAACTGAGGGGGATTGCCAGATCCTTGGTGGGCATCAGGCCGACTGGCAGGAACCTATCGTGGGCGTTGCAGAAGGTACTCCACGCTGTTGAGGTCGCCGAAGACTTGGGATCCGCTCGAAGGGCTGCCTCGCTTGCGGCAGAGGAGTTGCTGAGGGACGACGTCAAGGTGAACATGCGCATTGGGACTGCCGGTGCAGGGCTGATACGGGATGGGGACACAATCCTGACGCATTGTAACACGGGTTCACTTGCTACGGCTGGATACGGTACTGCCCTTAGCGTCATCAGGGCCGCGTGGGAGGGGGGGAAGAGGATAACGGTCTATGCCACCGAGACGCGCCCGCTGCTCCAGGGAGCGAGGTTGACTGCCTTCGAATTGAAGAGGCTCGGAATACCCGTCAAGCTCATAATCGACAGCGCTGTCGGACTCCTCCTCTACAAAGGCCAAATCTCGAAGGCCTTCGTCGGTGCGGATAGGATCCTGTCGTCAGGCCATGTATTCAACAAGATCGGCACATACCCTATCGCGGTCCTAGCGAAGGAGAACGGCGTTCCATTCTACGTAGCCGCCCCCTCTTCGACGATCGATTCTGAGACCGTTTTTGATGACGTGGTATTAGAGCAAAGGGATCAGCGAGAGGTCTTGTCGTTCGAGGGCAAGCCGATCGCCCCAATTGGCGTCGGGGCACTTAATCCGGCCTTCGACGTTACGCCGTCGAGATACGTCTCGGCCATCGTGACCGAACGTGGGATCGCGTACCCTCCCCTTAGGGGATCGATCAAAAGGATCCTGCGGGGGCTAAGAGGAAAAGGGCCTCATTCCCTACGCAATGACGCTTCAAGGGACACGATCGAGACCGAAAGGTAGAGGAGGTTGATGAGATTGATCGAGAGGAATTGGACGACGTCACCCCTGATGATGGGATAGAGCATGAGGGATGAGGCAATGGCTGAGGCAGCCGCCGAAGAGCTGATGATGGCGGCACCGATTGAGAGGAAGCGCGCCCAAGGGAGCTTCATGTATTCCACTGCCACCGAGGCCACCCCCAGCCCCCCAACTAGAGCCAGGAACAGGACTCCGAATTGTGGCGTGATCGCGAGGAAGATGTTGAACGCAGCGAGGATCCCCGTTAAGATCGTCGAAATCTTCGGCCTTGGCGTTCCCTTCTGAGCCGTTTGCGCCCCTGCGCCATCCTTGGTCACTGATGCGTTCAAGCCTCGCTTCATTCCTGTATGCTTGACGCCCCTCTGGAGCTTAGATATATATGCGCTTTTAAGTTGGTCCTGATCGATCGAGATTTGACGAGAGAGTTCGCGCAAGCCTCCGAGCCCTGCATTTTCGCGGGATTCGGCAAACCCATCGAAGCTGCCAAGTATGCCGTCTTCGGGGTTCCATTCGACTCCACGGTCACATACAGGTCAGGGCAGCGCTTCGCACCCACATCCATCAGAATCGCATCGTCCCAGCTGGAGACGATGAGCCTTAGGTTCGGCGTAGATTTGGAGGACGTTGGCATATGCGACATCGGCGACGTGGGTGTCTCCCTGAACGTTGAGGAGTCCCTCGAGGAGGTCAAGGAGGCCGTCAAACGCCTCGTCGGGTCAGGTAAGATACCGGTCTGCATAGGCGGGGAGCACACGGTTACAATGGGGATCCTGCGGGGGCTGAGGTGCAAATCCCTCCTCGTCTTTGACGCGCACCTGGACCTCAGGGACCTATTCATGGGATTGAGGCTCTGCCATGCCTCGTGGCTGCGGAGGACCATCGACTCAAAACTGATAGAGAGGGCATTGGTTATCGGTGCCAGGGGTTTCTGCAAGGAAGAGCTTCAGTACGTACATACGTCTGGAAGGATAGGTTACCTGACCCCATTGGACCTCAGGAGCGGCAGAGGCAGAGGTGAACTTGAAACATTCCTTAAGGAAGCGGACCAGCTCTATATCTCCGTAGACATGGATGTCTTCGATCCCGCCTTTGCGCCCGGTGTTGGCAACCCTGAGCCGGATGGGCTCAGCGTATCCGAGGTATATTCCATACTCGAAGCGATCAGATCCAAAGGCATAGTTGGCTTTGATGCCGTCGAGGTCGCACCTCCCTACGACTTGGGCGTAACGGCCTCCTTGGCAGGCAAGACGCTCTTCGAGCTGATATCGCTGTGCGAAAGCAGATCTAGAGCTTAATGGGCGTACCCATCGAGCTCGAGTTGAGCGCGGCCTCTGCGATCTCGAGTGCGGCAATGGCGTCCTCCTCACTTGGCCTGGGCGAGGCATTCCTTTCAACGCATTCGATGAGGTGTTGGAGTTCGAGCTGCAACGGTTCCTTGAATGCCATGTTAGGCATCCTTGTCTCATTTTGCTTCATGATCGTCGTTGCCTGCTGCATGAGGTCTGCCTCGATGACGCCCTCCGTCCCCGTCACGTTGACCTTCCTGGTCTTCCTCGGCGTCAGCCAATTCGCCTCTATGATCGCTACCTTTCCGGAAGAGTAGGTCATGATGATGTTGGCATAGTCCTCATGCCTGTGGTGCACGAGTCGACCCGTCGTCGCGTAAACCTGTGAGGGCCTCTCCTCCGAGATATAACTCAGCAGATCGATGTCGTGAATGGCCGTGTCCTTGACGACCCCCACATCAAATATCTGTTCCGGCCATCTGCCCACCCTCGACGTGAAGTAGAGTATGGGGGTCCCGATCTCCTGCTTGCCGATCAGCTCCTTCGTGGCCACAACGGCCTGGTTGAATCGCTCTATGAAGCCGACCATCAGTTCAACGCCCTCGGTCTCCGCCTTGGCTGACAGCTCCTTGGCCTCGGAGAGCGTTATGGTGAAGGGCTTCTCGAGCATCAGGTACTTCACCCCCTTCTCCATCAATTGGTAGGCCACTTTGGCGTGCGTAACGGTCGGAGTCGCGACCACGGCCACATCGATCCCAGCATCGGCCATCTTTTGAACATCGGTGAAGCCCTCGACGTGATACTTCACCCCATAGAGCTTCGCCTTCTCGTCGACGATGTCGCAGACGGCGGCCAGCGCACCCATGTCGTTCAAAACCCTGGCATGATGTTTGCCGAAGCCGCCGAGGCCGACTACGCCCGCCCTCACGCCAGCCATCTCACTTCCTCCCGCAACGCAGTCATCTCCACCCCTACATGAAGTCGCTGAGTTTCCTCGCCTTCGATTCCCCCTCGAGCTCTATGCCCAAGGCATCGAGCACTTGACCGAAGGTCGACCTCAGGATGTCCATGTACTTCTCAACGTCTATATCGCCCAGGGTGGCGAGCTGCATCGGCCTCACCCCATCCTTGGCCCTGACCTTCACGTATGATATTATGTCGCCGGCCTTAAGCTCGGCGCCATCCCTCTCGAGCTGTCGTGCGACTTTGACGTGTTGCGGCGTGGTCTTCGTGTAGCCTTCCGTCTCCCTGCTCATCATGACCTTGAACGCGAGATCCTCCAGCTTGTATTCCCCATCCCTGAGTTTTTTAACGGTATCCGTGACGAGGCCCTCGATCTCGCCCTTGGCCCTCTCGAACTCCTCCTCGTTCCCCACTTCACCCAGTATCCTGAGGAGGTCGAAGAACGCGTTCTTGACGAATACGGGCGTTGAGCTCTTCTTGCCTACCAGACCCTTCACATCCGCGGACCCATCTTCGAGGACCCCGACGTAATTCTTCTTCCTTTGGCTAAACACAACATACCTGTACATTTTATCTACGGATAGGTCTATCCCATACTTCTCAACGGACCATCTCCTCAATTGCTCGATCCTATCGGGGGGCGGATTCTTGAGGAAGACGGAGTCGGTATCGCCGTATACGACCTCTATGCCCAGCCTCTTCGCCTCATCGATGAGGTCTGTTAGGATCTTACGGCCGAGCATCGTAACGCTCTCAGCGAGTGGTGGACAGTAGAAGGAGAACGATTCGGCGCCCATGACGCCGTAGCTGGCATTCAGGAAGACCTTCAAGGCCCTTTGGATGACATCGTAGAGCCTCCTCTCGTTCTCCCGCAAGGAGGGGTTCTTCGCCATCGGGGAGTAAACGTTGACACGCAGGTCCCTAAGGGATCCTATGAGCAGGCTCGTCAGGCCCTTCCTCCTGGTGCAGACCCAGTGTGGGCTCGTCAGTATCTTGTTGGATCTGCATTCCTGGTGAGGGCACCTGATGGTCTCGTAGCTCAGGTTGTTCCTCATTATTACGCTCGGATACAGAGATGCGAAATCCATCACCACTATATTGAAGTGTGCGCCTTGTATGGGCTCCAGCACTATGGCCCCGAGGTACTTCTTTCCCTTGATTATCGCCTGCGTTACGGTTCCGCCCTTTAAGCGCTCTATGTCCTCCTGTCTGGGCACGAGGTAGCCCTTGGCCCTGTGAGTGCCTATGAAGAGGCTCCGTATCCATGCGGAGACGCTGTGCCTGACGACCTCCTCCATTGGCATTCTGCTGATCCTCGTGAGCATCATCACCAGTTTGAGTAGGAGCTTGTCATACATCGTCGTTAAATGCAATGTTATCTCGGCATCTCTGAGGCAGTATTCCGCAAGCTCGCCGTAGCTTAGATCCAAGATGGATTTGTTGGTCTCTATCTTCCCGACCCCGAGTAGCGCCTTCCCGACGGCATCGAGCGTCACCTCCTTGTAAGAATTATTGAACGCATAGATCTGGACAGACCTATTGAACAGGAACTTGTAGAGGTCTATGTGGATCCCTTCCTTGAGGTCCGCATAATCCCTGCCGAGCACCACGGGTACCTCATCAGAGCTAATGTTCAGCATCTTCGCCCTATTGTGCAGATAGACTAGGTCGAAACCATCGCCATTGAAAGTCACCACAAACGGGTATCGCCTCATGACGTCGAAGGCCCCTCTCAGCAGTTGCGTCTCATCGTCGTAATAGTCGACGATCGTCGGGGAACCGCCCTTCTCGAACGTGAGGTCTTCCGGTGGAAGGCCCTGCCTCTTGAGCATGAAGAACCGGTTCTTGCCATCCGAGCCCAGGAGGGCTACGCAGACGACCGCCTCTTCAGCCCGTTCCGGATCCGGGATCCTCGTCCTGGAAGAGGCGAGTACCTCTATGTCAAGTGCGACCGTGAGCATTTCGGGGATCGGCTGACTCAGCAACTCGATCCATGACCTAATTGCCTCTACATACTCGGTATCCCTCTGCCTTAGCTTCTCCCGAATCCTATCGAGGAGTTGATCTGGTGGATTGTAGCTAGCCTTTAGTGGCGGGAAATCCCCATTCCAAACATACGTCGCGCCCGGATAGAGGTTGAGGTCATAGATATAATTTAATTCGTATCTTATGTCCGCCTCCCACGCTTTGGGCAGCATGTCCCTGATGGAACCCGATGGCCTTCCGCCTATTGAGAGGGGGTCTTTCGCGTATATGGCCGTCATCATGACATCGCTATCTGTCAGGGGGTCGTACTTCCTTACGATCCCTGTCCCGTTGAATCCCGCATGCTGCACAATGCCATTCAACTTCCGCACTTCCTCAGGGACGAGGTCCGACAGACAATAGGGTTTGTGCCCACTGTTGTCGGGAATCAGTATGACCTTCTGCGTAGATGGATCGAGGAACTTCAGAACGGCCCTTCTGTGGGGGCCATCATAGACTACTGAGACGAGTGCGAGATCCTGCCGAACATCTTTTCCTCCTTCTGATTCCATCGGTTACTCCTTCAGAGGAGATAGTTGATTTACGCCAATGCCTTAAGAGACCTTATTAGTCTTCTCCCGCGTCATCATCACCAATGAAGAGGATGCGTAAAAGATATGTCCTCCTTTCCTTTTCGTCCCAGCTCACCTCCCACCAAGAGGCCGCGGATAAGGTCGGAGAGGCCCTGAATTCGCGGGGGATCAGGGCTTGGGTCGTTCGTTCCGGACTTGGGATCCTCATCTATGGGTGCTCTAACAGGTCGGTTGACGAATTCAGGGGCCTTTTTCCACTGGTCCTAACAGACAACGCACACATAGACATTAAGGGAGTCTCTGGAACCCTTAAGGCGCTCAAAAGGAACTTCATGTCTTAGAAAGAAAACATTTATCACATCCCCCAGGCGGACGCTGATGGGATTACGTATGTTCGTGCCTGGCGGATACGATCGAGCAATAACTGTATTCTCCCCTGAAGGAAGGATCCTTCAGGTCGAGTACGCTACGGAGATGGTGAACAACAGTCCCACGGCTCTCGGCCTGGTAACGAAGGAAGGCGTCGTCCTGGCGGGGCTGGAGAAGAGGCTGGACGCCCTTCAGGACAGGGAGTTCAGCCAGAAGCTCTTCATCCTGGACGACCACATAGGCTCCGTTGTGGCCGGTTTCAGCTCGGACGCGAGGATTCTTGTCGAGAATGCCAGGACCGAGGCCCAGATGAACAGGCTCCTCTACGACGAAGCGATAGACATGGAGTATTTGATCAAAAAGCTCAGCAACATAGTGCAACAGTACACCCAGCACGCGGGCGTCAGGCCCTTTGGCGTCTCCATGATAGTGGGCGGCGTCGACCAGTTCGCTGAGAGGCTTTATCAACTGGACCCGAGCGGGGTCTATGGAAAGTACTTCGCGACGGTCGTGGGCGTTGGCAAGGACGAGGCGACGGCCTTCTTCAGGGAGAACTACAGGAGAGACCTTACGCTGGAGGAGGGCATAAGACGCGCGATCCAAGGACTCGTCAAGGCCTCGAAGGAGAAGCTCGAGGCCGAGAGGATAAGGGTTGCAACGGTCCCCTCCGATACCCAGAAGTTCACGCTCCTGCCTCCGGACGAGACGGCCATGGCGCTGGAGAAGGAACAGCCGAAGGGCACTGAATAAGGGTTGAGCTCGAAGAGCATTATCGCCCGACTCGTCGTGGGCGGGGACCGTTTCGAAATACTCGTTGACCCGGACCTCGCATTGGCGCACAAGCTCGGGAAGAAGAAGGAGATCTCGAAGATCCTGGCGATAGATGAGATCTATACGGATTCGAAGAAGGGCCTGAGGGCATCCGGTGATAGGCTGCAGAGCAAGATCGGTACTTCGGATATCCTGAAGGCAGCGGCCATAATATTGGAGAAGGGGGAGCTCATGCTCACCGTTGAGCAGAGGAGGGGGTTGATAGAGGAGAAGAAGAGGCAGATAATCGCCGCCATCACGAGGACCTGCATCGACATCAGGACCGGGTTGCCCGTGCCCGCGACAAGGGTAGAGCAGGCCTTGGGCCAGATCGGCGTGCAGATCGATCCCTTCAGGAGCGGGGATGAACAGGCGAGGGCCATCATGCAGGAGATAAAGAAGGTGCTTCCCCTGAAGGCCCAGACGAATGAGATCGTGGTCCTGGCGCCAAGGCAGAACAGCCAGAGGGTTCTGGCCTTTTGCAAGGCCTTCGGTGACATCATGGAGGAGAAGGCCCTGGGGGACGGAAGTATGAGGATCAGGATCTCGGTTCCATCCATAGCCAAGACGGCCTTCTTGGAGAGGGTGGCGAGGGATTTCGGCGGCCAGGTCAAGGCGAATGTTTTAAAGTAGGCTGATCCGCGTAAGTCCTCGAATTAAACAGGCGCTTAATTTGAGCAAGTTCGTCGAAGACAGGCAGATAGTCGTTCCAGGCGAAGTCCTAGCCGAAGGAGAATATCGCTTGGGGGAGAATGTCTACAGAAACGGGAACAGGATCTTATCGACGATGGTGGGATTGACCAGGATTGACGGCGACAAACTCTCGGTGATAGCGCTCCATGGGTTCTACATGCCCATGAATGACGACATCGTCATAGGCATAATCGACGACGTCGGCCTTACTCACTGGATGGTCGACATCAACGCGCCCTATCCTGGCATCCTGAGGGCCAGCGAGACCTTCGGGAGGGGTTTCGACCCGACGAGACACGACCTCCTTGATGAGCTCAAGATCGGGGACGTAGTCATAGCGAAGGTCCTCAGCTTCGACAGGACCCAGGATCCGGTCTTGACCCTGAAGGAGAACGGCCTCGGGAAGATCAAGGACGGGGTTGTGGTCTCGCTGACGCCGTCCAAGATACCCCGCCTGATAGGGAAGAAGGGATCGATGTTGAACATCATCCAGCAGAAGACTGGCTGTCAGATCATAGTCGGCCAAAATGGAAGAGTGCTCGCCAGATGCGGAGTAAAGACGATGGAGGACCTTGCGATAAAGATCATTAAGGTCATCGAGAGGGAGGCGCATACGAGCGGGCTGACCAATAGGGTGTCGAGGTTACTCGAATCCGAGATTGAACAAAGGGAGGCTGGGAAACGTTGAGCAAGCGAATACTGATAGATGAGAACGGCATGAGGACCGATAACAGGAAGGTAGATGAGCTCAGGCCCATAAAGATCGAGGTGGGCACGCTCGCCAACGCCAACGGCTCCGTCTACTTCGAACAGGGCAAGTGCAGGATATTGGCTGCCGTTTACGGCCCTCACGAGGCACATCCGCGCCACTTGGCTCTCCCCGACAGGGCAATACTACGCTGCAGGTATCACATGGCGCCATTCTCAGTTACCGAAAGGAAGAACCCAGCACCCAGCAGGAGGGAGATAGAACTGTCCAAGGTGATAAGGGAGGCGCTGGAGCCCCTCGTCATGTGCGAACTTTTCCCAAGGACCATGATAGACGTATTCATAGAGATCCTCCAGGCCGATGGGGGAACCAGGTGCGCTGGACTGACAGCCGCATCCCTGGCCCTAGCCGACGCGGGCATACCGCTCAGGGGGCTCGTCTCGGCATGCGCGGCGGGCAAAGTCGACGGCCAGATAGTTCTGGACCTGAATGATACGGAGGACAAGGAGGGCGAGGCGGACGTGCCGGTGGCCTTCATCCCGCAACTGAACGTCTTCTCACTCCTCCAGATGGATGGCCTGATGACGGTTGACGAATACAGGGGCGCACTATCGCTCGCCCTCCAAGGTTGCAGGAAGTTATACGACATGCAGATCGAGGCCTTGAAGAAGAAGTACCTCGAGATCAAGGTGGAGGAGAACAACCAGTAGGTGGTTTAGTATGTCTACGACACCACATGGATCGATAATCTCCAAGATATCTCAGGACGACATCAAGAAGCTGGCCAACGAAGGTGAGAGGGTCGACGGGAGGGCCTTTGACGAATACAGGAAGATCAAGATCACAACGGGTTTTGTGGAGAAGGCAGAGGGATCGGCCCTAGTGGAACTGGGCAGCACACGGGTCCTGGCGGGAGTTAAAGTGGAGACTGGGTTTCCCTTCCCCGATACGCCCGATGAAGGGGTTTTGTCCGTCACAGCGGAGCTCCTGCCGCTCGCCTCCGAGACGTTCGAGCCGGGCCCACCAAACGAAAACGCGATCGCCCTAGCGCGCTTCGTGGACAGGGGGATTAGGGAGTCGAAGTCGATCGACATGAAGCAGTTCTGCCTTGAACGAGGTAAGAGAGTTTACATGATAATGATCGACGTATGCGTCTTGGACCACGGCGGCGATCTGATAGATGCCTCCGCGCTCGCAGCCCTGGCCGCCCTCAGCACGACGAAGTATCCCATCTATAATATGGTGGATGGCCAGGCCGTGAAGACCGAGGAGCTCAAGCCATTGCTCCTCCGCGAGTATCCAATTGCCACTACGCTCGCCATCCTCGATGACAAGCTCCTGCTCGACCCGAGCATCCAAGAGGAGCAGGCGACGGGAACGTTCATCTCATTCGTCTTCCTCGAAGATGAAAGGATCTGCGCCGTTCAGAAGAATGGCTTGGCGACAATAACGGAAAGCATGCTCTTCGAGGCCATCAGGATATCGGGCGAGAAGTCCAAAGAGTTGAGGCGTTTGCTCTTTCCGAGGGGGGACGTAGGTGGTCAGGGCTAGGGATAAAATAGTCAAGGGCTTAGGTCCAAGGTACGGTTTCACGGTGAGGAGGAGGTATGCCGACGTCCTCTACTTGCGGAGACTCAAGTACAAGTGCCCGAGATGCGAGTTATCTTTTTTAAAGAGGATGAGCGTTGGCATCTGGCACTGTGCCAAGTGCGACTATACCTTCGCGGGTGGAGCATACGTTCCCACAACGAAGATCGGCGATGCCGCGGCCAGATCCTTCGCCGTTGAAGAGAAGTAGTTTAGGCCGATGAGATACTCACTTCGCCTGAAGTTCAAGGTATCGCCCCTCTACGCAAAGATCCTCAGGCGTTCGCTTTCGCCCGAGATGAAGTGGAGGGCCGAATGGTGCGCCAAGCTTTCGGTCCGCGGGGACGGCCTGGTTATTGAATTGAAATCCCGGAGCCTTTCTAGATTGAGGGCCGCCGCGAATACGCTCCTCCGATGGATGGAGATGGTCGAGGGCGTGGTCGACCTGCTGGATGAGGCGGGCTGACCACCTTATATATTGGCCGTAAAGGAGGGGACACGAAGGCGCGATGGAAGGAAGCGAGATACCTCCCCAGATACAGGAGAAGTTGGCAAGGCTGCAACAGATGCAACAGAGCTACGATGCAGTGCTTCTTCAGAAGCAACAGCTGGACGTTGAGCTCTCCGAGACCGACTCTGCCATATCGGAGCTCGAGAAGCCCACAGCCGGTGACGTCGTTTACAAACAGGTCGGAAGGGTCCTCATAAAAGGTGAGAAGGACGCAATTCTGAACGAGTTGAAGGAGAAGAAGGAGCTCTTGACCCTCAGGCAGTCCTCACTCTCCAAGCAGGAGATCCGACTGAAGGAGAGGCTCAACGAGGCGCAGATGCAGCTGCGTGAATCCCTAGGGCCTCAGGCGACCACATGAATCCCTAGAATGGTGTCATCGCTTTGCCATCCGGAGAGCACGACTTCTTAGACTTCTTAAGGAAGAGTTCCCCGAAGAAGGTGTCGATACTCACCCACGTGGGCGCGGATCCCGATGCCATCTGCTCGGCCTTTGCTTTACGTCATCTGGTCAGAGAGCTCGTGGGCTCCGACGCGGGCGTGATAGCGCCCGAGAGGGTGTCATCCGCAACCAAGGCGATCCTGCCAAAACTCGCCATCGATCTGTCTGAACCTGAATTGGGCGGCTCCGACCTCATCATCGTAGTCGACACTCCCTCCCTCTCGATGTTGGGCCCATTCGCCACTCTCATACGTGGATCAGGGGCCCTAATAGCTCAGATAGACCACCATTATCCGAATTCCAGCATGGGAGGGGTTGCCGCCATCCGCCTTTTGGACGAGGAAGCGCCTTCAACGACTGAAATCGTCTACTCACTCTACAAGATAGCCGGCGTCGGGATCAACAAGGATATGGCCCAAATCCTATTGACTGGCATTGTGGCTGAATCGGGTCGCCTCTCGAGATTAAGGGGGACGTCCCTATCGAATTTGTACGAGCTATCACAGAGGGGGGGTGACGTGGAGAAGGCCCTAGCTGATCTGCAAGCCCACCTGTCCCTCGACGAGAGGGTCGCAAGGCTCAAGTCAGCTCAGAGGCTCTGCCTTGTAAAGGTCGAAGACGTCCTGATAGCCATCTCACACGTCGGCTCATACCATGCCTCTGCGGCCAGGAGCTTGCTCGCCTTGGGGGCTGACATCGTCGCGATACTGTCGAAAGGCAAAGAAGAGTTGAAGATAACGGTTAGGGCAAATGAGAATTATATCTCGAGGACGGACATCCACATCGGCAGGGACATCTGCACGCCACTTGGGGAGATCCTGGGAGGTGAAGGTAGTGGCCATGAGGGAGTGGGGGGCATCAGAGCTAAGGGCGATCTACACAGGATCAGGTCTGTCGTATTGAACTTCATGGAGGTCAAAACTGTCAATGCGATTCGGAATGGCAGCGATAAATAAATAGGTGGTCGGTCCAGGCCTAGCCCAAAATGCTCCCCCTCGACGTGAGGAACCTCTCGTTCACATATGCTGGGAATGACTTCCCTTCCCTCACAGACGTGAACATGAAGGTCGAAGGTGGGGAGTTCGTCCTAGTGACCGGTCCTTCAGGATGCGGTAAATCGACTTTATGTAAATCATTAGTCGGCCTTATACCACACAGCTATCCGGGCAAGATGGATGGGGACGTGGAGGTTTTCGGCCTTTCAGTCAAGGAGAGGCCCATAAACGAGATAGCCACTAGGGCCGGACTGGTCTTCCAAGATCCTGAGAATCAACTCTTCACGTTGTCCGTCGAGAATGACGTGGCATTTGGCCCCGAGAACCTCGCGCTTCCTAGGGAGGAGATAAGAGAACGTGTCGATTGGTCCCTGGCGGCGGTGAGGATTCAGGACCTCCGCACGAGGGCTCCGTTTGAGATCTCGGGCGGCCAACAGCAGAGGGCGGCCATAGCGAGCGTCCTTGCCATGAAGCCGATGCTCCTCGTGTTTGACGAGCCCACGAGTTTCCTGGATCCGGTATCAGCGAAGAACCTCTTCGAGCTCATATATTCGTTGAAGAAGCAACTGGCCGTGACCGTCGTCCTCGTCGAACACAGGCTCGATCTGGCCGCAGCGATGGCAAACAGGATCATCGTCTTGGACAAAGGCAGGATCGTCCTCGATGGGGAGCCTAGAACGGTTTTGGCCGATGAACTACTCGATGAGATAGGCGTCGGCACCCCCGCCGTTACGAGGCTGTGCATGAGGTTAAGGGAGAGGGGTTTCAGGGTGAACGCCGCAGTCGACCTTCAGGAGGCGATCTCGGAGATCATGGGGTTGCTGGGAGGGAGGGGCCTTGGCCATCGTTGAGGCGGTAGACGTTCACTTCCATTATAGGCAGGGAGCCGATGTCCTGCGGGGCATATCCCTCAAGATCGGTCCCGGAGAAAGGGTCGCGATAATGGGGGAGAACGGAGCGGGGAAGACGACCCTGATCAAGCACTTCAATGGTCTGCTGAAGCCAGCGAGTGGTGAGATCCTAGTTGATGGCGTTCGGACGAGGGACATCTCCGTGGCACAATTATCGAGGAAGATCGGGATAGTGTTTCAGAAGCCCGAGAACCAGTTCTTCGCGGAGACAGCAGAGGAGGAGATAGCCTTTGGGCTCAAAAACTTCCACTATGACGAGGGGGAGGTGGCCAAGAGGGTTGAAGAGGCCCTTAGCTTCGCATCATTAGAAAAATACAAGGGGAGGTCGCCGTTCCTGCTCAGCGGCGGGGAGAAGAAGAGGCTGGCAATCGCCTCCGTTATCGCCTGGGATCCCGAGGTCCTGATGATCGATGAACCCACGATAGGCCAGGACATGTCGCAGAAGATCCGGTTGTCATCGTTCCTGAGGGAGGTGAGTGCCAGGGGGAAGACCGTCGTCCTAGTCACCCACGACGTCGATTTCGCCGCTGAAATCTGCCAAAGGGCGATCCTGCTCTCCTCTGGGGTCGTCATAGGCGACGGGAGGGTAGAGGAGATATTCGCAGATGCGGAATTAATGAGGAGGGCTTCGTTATTGCCCCCAAGGCTGGCGGAAGTCCTCCGAGGCCTCGGCCTTTCGGATTTCCCCTCTGGGGTCTTCAAGATCGATGAAGTCGAGAGGCTGATAGAGGAGGCCGCAGGCAATGATGGCGCTTGATGGATTTAGATTCCGTAGAGGGCAGAGCTTCATCCACAGGGCCGATCCCCGCACGAAGTTCATCCTCTCGCTCTCATTCATGACGGCTGCGATAATCGTCATGAAGCCCGAGATATTGGTGGCCATCCTCGCCTTCCAGTTGCTGATATTGGCCAATGAAAGGTGTTTGGGTGATTGGCTTCGCTCA
>Ga0315312_1001782_pt1 | contig 15954 bp, 14 predicted proteins | sample TDP7_MG_FD_203629 | JGI IMG/M metagenome (GOLD analysis project Ga0315312, IMG submission 203629) | Freshwater sediment microbial communities from Lake Towuti, South Sulawesi, Indonesia - TDP7 | ecosystem: Environmental > Aquatic > Freshwater > Lake > Sediment | place: Indonesia: South Sulawesi... | reverse complement strand
CGGGAGCTTCAAACCGTGGGGAAGCAGCGTCAGCGCCATCGAGATGGCCCTCTGGGACATCGCTGGAAAGGTAGCTGGAGTCCCCATCTATAAACTCCTCGGCGGCAAGGTCCGGGATAGGGTCCGAGTGTATAATGGCGGAGTAAGGCCACCCATGAAAGGAGTCTCGCCTGAGGATTACGCCGAGAACGCTCGCGAGATCATGAGGTCCCCGGAAGGGTTCACAATTATGAAGTGGGGTATAGGCTTCCACTCAAGGATGGCCTCAACCATTCCCGGGTACTACTACGGTGAAGAGCCCCTTGAGCCGAGGCAACCTTACCTCTATCAGCGGGGACACGTCACGGAGAAAGGCTTGAAACACACCGTGGCCTGCGTCAAGGCCCTCAAAGAGGCCCTCGGCGACGAGATAGGACTCGCCCTAGACTGCGGACCAGGCTGGACAGTCCCAGCCGCCATCAGACTGGCCAAGGCCTTGGAACCCCTCAACATCATGTGGCTCGAGGACCTAATCACGGGCGACTACACTCCCTACACTCTCCCCGAGGCCTACCGCCTCGTAACCCAGAGCACGAGCACACCAATCCACACAGGGGAACAAGTCTATCTCAGGCAGGGATTCCAAGACCTCATCGAGAAGAACGCCGTCAACATCATAGGGCCGGACCCCTGCGACGTCGGAGGCATAGCCGAACTCAAATGGGTCGCAGAGTACGCGGACCTACACGACATCCTAATCGCTCCCCACGGCGTTTTCGACGGACCAGTAGGCCTCGCGGCCCTCGTCCAAGTCTCCGCAACCCTTCCTCAGAATTACATTGCCTTCGAGTACCCCCAGTTAGACCCCAAGTGGCATGATCTCGTCGAAGGACTTTCCAGCCTCACTGTCGAGCATGGGTTCATTGAGGTGCCTGATGAGCCAGGGATGGGTGTAGAACTCAATGAGAAGGCGGTGAGGAAGCACCTTAAGGAAGGAGAGACCTACTTCGAGTGACCCCCCAAGAAATGGCGTTACGGTGAGAATTGCTGACAAATGATAAATAGCCGTTCCCACGACCATGACTGAACTTTTTGAGGAGTTAGAGATGAGGAACGAGCTAAAGAGAAGGTTGAAGGCTGGAGAGCAAGTCTTAGGCATATGGGTGACTATTGAAAGCCCTATGGTGACTGAACTCCTATCTACGCTCGGCTTCGACTACTTCGTCTTCGACACCGAACACAGCCCCCTAGACATCATTGACGCACAGACCCTCATGCAGGCCATGAGACCCAAGGGAACAACACCCATCGTCCGAGTATGGTGGAACGACCTAGTCGCCATTAAACGGGCCTTGGACATAGGAGCCTATGGCGTCGTCGTCCCATGGGTAAACAACAAGGAACAGGCGGAGATGGCGGTTAGGGCCTGCAGATACGCGCCGAAGGGGCTCAGGGGATGTGGGCCAAGGCGGGCTGCTCTCGCCGATCCTGATTACCTAAAGACGGCGGACGAGGAGATCCTCGTCATCGCCCAGATCGAGACCAAGGAGGCTGTGGAGAACATTGAGGATATTCTTTCGGTGGATGGGATCGATGTGAGCTACATTGGTCCAGCTGATCTGTCGGCCTCATACGGACATCTAGGAGAAATGTCGCACCCCGAGGTGCAGGAAGCCATAGACAAGGTATTTGAAGCTTCTAGGGCTGCAGGGGTGGCCGCTGGCGTCCACATGGGTGCGGGCAAGACCATAATGGATAGGGTGAAGAAAGGATACAACTTCATAACCGTCGGAAACGACCTGGACTTCGTAAGGGCTGGCGCTGTTCAAACCCTCAAGCAGTTGGGCAAAGCATAACGATTGCCCGGGAGAAATTGGAGCTGCGGTCTACGGCTCCAAGTCTTCTACCAAGTGTTGCCCACAAGAGTGAATTATGGTAGTTCAGAATGTTCGAGACACGACGGTTTGATGAAGGAGCGTAATAGACAATGGAGAACCTAGATGTTTTACTTGTGACCTCAAAACGCTGGATCAGATTGTTGACTTCTGCCGTACTATTCAGGCGAGATGCGGCATGTTGTCCCATCTTCAAGCGGAGAGGCGGAAGTATCGGATCACACTTATAGACCTTTGTCGTAGATGCAGGGATGGGACTTGCCCTGAGGGGTGTGAAGTCAAGAAGGCGTATCGTGCAACTCTGTAGAGGTTAAGGCTAGGGGGAGTCGCTATGGACCTCTCTCCCTTCTTTATATGAACCTCAGAGCTAGGCAGGATACCCGAAAGCAAGGATGCAGGCTCCCGCATTTGGGCTACCGGCGTATTAGAGCTGGTTCTTCACCTCGTCCATGAAGAGAGCCATCGAAGGTATCTCGTCCCCGAAGTGGAACCGGAGGATGAAATGGTCTACGCCAAGTGGAATATACTCCTTCATCCGCTCCGCCACCACGTCGGGTGTTCCCACTAGGTTAGGAGGCTGCCTACTAAGGTACCTCATATACGGCGTGTCTCTGATCCTCTCCTGTTCCTCGAGTTTATGCCTCAGCTCACGCTCCGTCCGGGCCATCGTAATCATCAGCCCAGCCGACTTCCTGATCGAGCCATAGTCCCTCCCAAGACCTGCGCAGTGGTTCCTCAGCACCTCTAGCTTCTGCTTGAACATGTCAGGGAGCATCGTCCACGAGAAGTTGATGGCGTCAGCATGCTTCGCCGACACCTTCAGGGTGAGGTTCCCTGAGCCGCCTACCCAGATAGGGATGTAAGGCCTCTGAACGGGCTTGGGGAAGCAGAGGGCTTCCTCGATCCCATAGTATCTCCCCTTGAAGGTAGGCTTGTCCTCGGTCCACATCTTCCTCACGATCTCGATCGTCTCATCCAGCTGCCTGATGCGGACAGCTGGTTTCGGAAAAGAATAACCGTAGGCGCGGTACTCCACTTCCTTCCAGCCGGCACCGATCCCGAAGTAGATGCGACCGTTGCTGATGTGGTCGATGGTGGTGGCGATCTTCGCAAGTAGGGCCGGGTTCCGGTAGCTCTGGGCCGAGACCATGGGGCCTATCCTCAGGGTCTTGGTGTCCCGGGCAAGGGCAGTCATGGTGGTCCAGCAGTCGAGGCACGGTGTGCCGAAAGAGTCGTTGGTCATGAAGAAGTGGTCTGAGACCCATATTGACTCGAAGCCCAGCGACTCGCATGAGTCAGCTATCTTCCGGATCATCTCGTAGGTGAAGCCGTACTGGGGCTCAATCTGTACTCCAAAGTCAAGTTTTGGCATGGGATAAACTACCATAGTCGTGTTTTTATCAGTATCCTCCTAGGAAACCGTTGACTATTTTTCCAACTTCGAAGTGTCGATGTCTGACAGAACGCTGGACTTGTCCTAGACATGAGTTATGAGAAGCCTGAATAACTATTCTCGTAAACCGGCGATGCGACACTCCTGTGACGAGCTGGAAGGATGATCACTACATGGACAGAGGTGCCAAGTCTAGCGAAGCGACAACCAGGAACCCACGTTTTTCTCTTTGGCCTTGTTGTAGACTAACGTTGCGACGGAAATGTCTAACAGCGAGAGGCCCGTTGAGTCGAAGACCGTCACCTCCTCTCCGGAGGTTCGCCCCTCCTTTCTCCCAACTATAATCTCGCTGAGCTCTCCATAGATGTCCTCCTCTCTTAGGATTCCTTTCTTGAGCGGCATGTTTATCTCGCCGCTGTGGCTAGCCTGAGCTAGGTCGTCAACCACAACCTTCGCCCTTAGAAGTATCTCGGGGTCGAGCTCTTCTTTCCCGGGAGCATCTGCGCCCATGGCGTTTATGTGTGTTCCAGGCGATATGGCAACGCAGTCAACTATGGGGGTGGTACTTGGTGTGACGGTTGAGATGACATCCGCTTCGTTTACGCATTCTTCGCAACTTCGGCAAGGGCGGAACTTGAAGTCGTAAATCCTCTCCACCTCTCCAATGAAGGCGCCGATGGTGGACTCCGGCTTGCTCCAAACCCTGACCTCTTCGAGGTTGAGTATTTTACTAATCGCCAGCAACTGCATTCTCGCTTGGATGCCAGCGCCGACCAACCCCAGTATCTTCGAGTTTTTCCTAGCTAGATACTTCGTTGCTACTGCCCCAGCTGTTCCCGTCCTCATTCCAGTGATGTAGGTTCCATCCATTATTGAGGTCACAGCCCCATTCTTGGGGTCAACGAGTACAATGATCGCCATGACGGTCGGCAGTCCATATCTGATTGCATTATGAGGATGAACGCTTACCACCTTAACCCCTGCCGAGCCCAAAGTCAATAAATATGAGGGCATCACCCTGAGGTCCCCATCATACTTGTCGAAGGTTAGGTACGTCTTCGGAGGCATCTGGGTTTTTCCGAGACCCTTATCTCTAAAGGTTTCCTCGACCTTCTGTATGGTCTCCTCTACAGATAGAAGTCTCTTAACGTTCTCCTCAGTGATGAGCAACACATCGCCACTCATTTGCCATCACCGATTCATGAATGGCACATCATGCTTTGACTAAAAACACTTTTGTGCCAGCACCTAACCCGAACGAAGCCTTCACCTTCGAAGCCGCGTCTTGGTTGGAACTTTTCGATAGGCATAAGTCTACAAATGGGGGAGTTTACTCTATGCTATCGAAGATACTTGATTATGAGACTTACTGGAACCCTGAGCCGAAGGGTTACGGCAACCTAAAACGCCTCGTAGAACTTTTCGATGAGGTGAGTCGGGAGTACAGAGCTATTCTCTTCCCACCCTCTAGAACTGTACGCCCTATGAATAGGGAGATGTACGAGGCCCTCAAGGGTTTCCCTGAGAGGGACAGATTCGTCCCTTGCGCCTACATAAACCCGAACCTCTATGACTCGGTGAAAGAATTGGAGACAGCTGTGGAGGAGTATGGGTTCAAGGGAGTGAAACTGATGCCTACGATACACCGGTACAACGTCGACAGCGTCGTTACCCATCCAGTCATGAAGAAGGTGAGGGACTTGGGCATTCCGGTGACGATCCACTCCTCGAGTGAGGGTGGCTACCCGAGACTGATCGATAAGTTGGCTGGGGAATTCCCCGATGTTTCTATCATCATGGACCACAGTGGGTACAGGTATTTTCAAGCAGAGGCCCTTGAAACGGGAAGCAAGCACAAGAACGTATACTTTGGGCTCTCACTCGTGATGGAGCCGGGGTACATCGACAGGATCGCCTGCCAGATTGGGGTGGACAGGATAATCTATGGGTCTAATGCTGAGGGAGGCATACCGAAGATCGGCCTGATGGTTTATGAGTATACTAGGCTTACCGAGGAGCAGAAGGAGCTCGCTCTGGGGAAAAACTTGGCAAAGCTCCTCAAAATATGACATTGTTGTTCCTCGAGTTCTTGGGAGTGAATTCCCTCGGTGAGGGAGTAACATTAGGGAACTGCAGGCTTAAGTTCATGTTCCACAATAAGGGAAGCCGTTTCAAAGAGGAATGCAAGCCTTCAAGGTGATTCGATGAAGATCTTCATAGATACAGCAAATGTAGATGAGATCAGAAGGATGAATGAGCTCGGAATCATAGACGGTGTGACCACCAACCCCACCCTCATGGCGCGAGAGAAGAGGAGTTTCAAAGACCTCGTCGCCGAGATCGTCCAGATCGCTGACTTTCCCATAAGCATCGAAGCGGTCAGCACAGAGGCTGGGGCGATTGTTGAGGAGGCTAGGGAGCTTGCCAGCATAGCTCCTAACATCGTCGTGAAGATACCCATTATTGAAGAGGGGTTGAAGGCTGTCAAAATCTTGAGCAAAGAGGGCGTCAAGACCAACGTAACCCTGGTCTTTTCGGCGAATCAGGCCCTCCTAGCAGCGAAGGCGGGGGCTACCTATGTGAGCCCCTTCATAGGACGACTGGATGACATAGGCCACGAAGGGATGCAGGTGGTTCGAGAGATAGTGCAGATCTACAAGAACTACGACTACAGGACACAGGTCATCGTTGCGAGTATTAGACATCCCTTGCATGTGATTGAGGCAGGCAAGGTTGGGGCCCACGTGGCCACAATCCCTCCTGATGTGCTCAAGAGGATGGTGGGACACCCTCTGACCGATATAGGGTTGCAGCGTTTCCTCGACGATTGGAAGAAGGTAGAGAAAATACAGTAAGACCGATTGACTCTTCACTCACATGTCATTCCACGATTCCTTTCCTGCAAGGCTGACGACTATACATGTTCACTTAATTGGGAGTCCCTCCCATGGAAGAATATGGACTAACTCCTACACCGCGACGAGCTATTAGCCTGTAGGGATGGTATTCTCGTGGTCCACTTGAGTCTGGCCATCTCACTCTCCCTACAGTCGCTCTCTCGCTCTTCCTAAACTTTTTATATGGGCTGGAAGCCTCCTCGCGAAGTGGTGTCAAAATGGCGAAGTGCGCCTCCTGCGGAAAGGAGTTCGAGTTTCCCAACTACTTCATGCCTTCGAAAGCTGTAGGCGAGGGCAGGGAGATCTATCCGTCCTGTCCCTACTGTGGCTTCAATCTGAATGAAGGCAAGAGACAGAAAATCGACGCGCGTATGCGTGCGGAGAAGCTGGTCGGCGGCAAGATAGAATAGCCTGATTTTCAAGGAGCGTCGAAGAAAGTAGAACGACTCCAATTAACAATTAAGAAACGCCCCTGGACTCTGGGCCCTCCAGCCGTTTCTGGGACTCAAAGAATAAGATTGAATTCTTACATGGCGCTACATCGCAGGGCCTCGGAGGATGCCCAGGCACGGTTATCCTATCCTCGAGGCGTCCTCTGGGAGTGTATTCATTGCGCCAGATGTTGTAGGGACGTGCCTAGCCACGAGAGGCAAATCCTACTACTACTTTCAGAGGCTTGTCACATCAGTCGGACTACGACCCTAGCAGTTGAATACTTCGCTGACACGGCAGAGGGAGCCGGGCCATATGCCCTAGAAATGAGGAAGAAGGATGGGCGCTGCGTTTTCCTCGAAGGTAACAGGTGCGCCATCTATCAGATTCGACCATTAATTTGTCGTTTCTACCCGATGTGGCTCCAGCAGGAGGGCTCATCCTATGCCTTTGGGATTACCGACGAGTGCCCTGGTTTAGGAAAGGGAAAACGCCTAGACAGAGACTACTATATCTCCCTTCTGAGGCTCGCCCAAGCCAGATTAGGCGCCCCCTAGATACTCCTCACGCTCTAAGCGATTTTTTGGTTTCGTATTGACTTAGCCGAGTCGAGTGTAAAAGTTGTCCAAAAAATGGGGAAGGGTTCCGCAAGACTTCCGCCTTACGAGCATGTGCGAGTTAAGGTTTAATCTCAAACCCAAACCTACAAGCGTTCTCTCTCCCACTACCTCTTGCTTGCTCTAACACATACGCTCCCAGAACATTTGACCCTTCTGCGAAGAGAAATTTTCCTGCGCCTAAATAGGTGGCGCTTCTTCACCATCCTTAGGAGCAATTCTACATTGTCCAAGACATAGAGTGGCTCCCGCCAGTCCTCGTAAGGGGCTGGCGTCAAACTCTCTTAACAAAAGAGTGAAAGCTACATAAAACTATTAAAGCAAACAACCGCAAAGAAAAGTTAGAGGTGAAATAGATGAAGTTTCTGGTAGTAGCTAAAACTAGAGAAATCCCACCAGTGCCTACAGAGAGGCTCCTTGAGATGGTGGTGGGAGAATGGCAGACAGCACTACAATTCCGAAAGGAAGGGAAGGCAGAAGTAGGCTACGCCTTGGCCGGACTAAAGGGCGGAACGGGCATATTCGAGGTTGAATCGGGTGCGGAGTTGAATGCTACATTGAGCAGACTACCATTCTATCCGTTTCTGGATATCCAGATCTATCCATTAATGACCGTGGACGAGGCCCTAACCCAGGCAAAACAAAGTTTAGAGGCATTCAAGGCACGGAAATAAACATCCAATCTCATAGAACTCCATCTGAAAATGAAGAAATAGCCTGAAGCGTCACCAAGAAAATATCCCCATCTTTTTTCTCTCGTAAGTCTTGAGTAGTGATGCGTCCATCTGTGAAATAGAAGCATCATGAGACACGAAAGTTAGCTTGACAGTATCCTTGAATACTTTTGTTCCGCAGGTAGGGGTTAAAGTTTAATCCCCAAACCCAAACCCCTTAAGGTTCAACGGAACCCTGTTCCTCTCAAACAACCCGAGCCTCTCAACCAAACTCCTAACACCAAACATAAGAAGGCGAGATCGAACGAAACCTAAAAAACCTTAAGTTGCCACATCCTTCCACAGAGAAAAAAATTTAAGTGGGTGGACCAATAATAGTTGGTATGCCAAGAATTTCTGTTGTAGACGAAACTATCATAGATAAACCCCCTCTCGTAGTCTTCAATGCCATTTTAAACGAATATACGGGGGTCACACATTGGTGGATGCCTCATTTGGAGTTAAAACCCAGAGGAGAGATACCAATCGACCGTGAAGGTGCAATTATTGATGTAACGGTTCATTGCCGTGGAACACCTAGGTTTTCCGCTAAGATAACGAAGATCGTGGAAGGTAAGTTGATAGAAATTGAGAATGAAGGCGACTTTGTGGGAACTATGACATGGACATTTGAGCCTACAGATGGGAAGACGAGAGTGCAATCCCGATGGAACGTCAGACCAAAGAGATTATTGTTTGTTCTCGTCTCTCACTTCATGGACATTGGTAAAATTCATTCAGACGTGATGCAAAAAGGATTCAAAGCATTGAACAATTATCTGAGCCAGAAGTAGTTTCTGAATAACTAACTTCAACACTGTAAACCAATTAGCATATTTTCTCTGAGGTTCTTCTTCAAATATTAACTCACTCAAGACTATTCCCTCTAACAATATCTTTAATTTGTTCACCAAATTCTAGAAACTCTTTAATCATCCCGTCTTGTTCACCATAACGATAAACAATCCTCGGTATCCATGTTTTTCGCTCATCTCTCAGGAACTTGGCCAGCAGTAAGGCTTCTTCATTAATCAGCGTTTCAACAGTCTGTCTCTTCCCCACTCTGATCCGAGGAATCTCAACCTTACACTCGAAATACTGACCCAGAATGATATTGCGCTCACTAAGGTTCCACCTATGTATTCGGTCTCTCCTTGGCAACTATTCTGGCCTTGGCCATCTCCGCCGCAACCCGTATCGCCTCAACCATACTCCTAGAATCGGCGAACCCCTTCCAAGCGATGTCGAAGGCCGTCCCATGGTCGACCGAGGTCCGTATGATGGGGAGCCCAATGGTCACGTTCACCCCCTCCTCGAAGCCCAGAAGCTTGACAGGAATATGTCCTTGGTCATGGTACATGGCTACGACAGCGTCGAACTCCCCTCTTTTGCCCCTAAGGAACACTGTGTCAGGTGGGAAAGGCCCTTCTACGTGAATTCCTTCCGACCTACATTCCTTGATTGCTGGAGCAATTTCATCCAACTCTTCGGTTCCGAAGAGTCCTCCCTCACCTGCGTGGGGGTTCAGCCCAGCGACTGCGATTCTCGGATTCACTATGCCCAGATCCTTCAAGGAGCGGTCGGTCAGATGAATAGTGGTTACGACCCGCCCCTTCTTGACGCGGTCGCATGCGTTGCGGAGGGATGTGTGGGTCGTGACGTGCACGACTCTTAGGGGGCCCGCCAAGAGCATCATGGCGTAGTTCTTGGATCCTGTTGTCTCGGCCAAGATCTCTGTGTGCCCCGGGTATGGGAATCCCGCTAGGTTCATGGCTTCTTTGTTCAAAGGTGCCGTCGCTATAGCGTCGACTTCTCCTTTGATGGCGAGGTCGATGGCCCTCTGCACGTACTCGACCGCGGCTCTGCCGGAATCTCGGTCAACCTTGCCCCGTCGTAGACGGTCGATCTCGATATTCTTTAGGTCGAGGACGTCCATGAGCCCATGTCTAAAGGTTGCTTGCTCAAGAGCTTCTACCGCATTGACTTGCAGGTTCCGGGAGACCAGCTTCGCGGCGGCGGCCATGACTCTCGCATCACCTATCACGATGGGGCGGCAGAGGTCGTAGATTCTTCCCTCGCCGAGGGCTTTTGCTATGACCTCTGGGCCTATGCCCGAGGGGTCGCCCATGGTGATAGCGATTATTGGCTTCTCACTCATCTCGTCCACCTCAGATACTGGACGGCGCGGGCGAGTGTCAGGTCGTCGCCGAAGGCGCCCGCTTTGGTGATGACCCGCAACCCATCCCACCGTCCTCCCGCTAGGGTGACCGCGGGAACTCCTGCCTCGACCTCTCCTTGGATGTTGATTCCCGTGGCCTCAAGGGCGTTAATCACACTCATGGCGGTGTCTCCGCCGGTGAGGATGAGGCCTGTGAGGTTCCTGTTGACGAGCGCGCTGGCAATATCCCTGAATGTGGAGAGGACGATTTGGCTGAAGGCCTGACTGTCTAGTGGGGTGTTGAGCTTCTTCGCCTCCTCTGCCTCTTGACCAGATCTGGCCCATCTGACGACCACGTCTCTCCCCTCGTCCAGCGCCTCCTTAGCTAGGCTCCGGACTTTCGCTACTTCTTTACGTCTGCGCTCCTCTCCTCCGAACATCTCCCTGGAATCGATGGTTACGACCTTGGCCTGCATCGTCCTCTCTAAGACGTCTATCTGGCGGGCTGTGACGGTGCTCACCGTCCCAGCTAGGACTAAGACCCCACCTCTCTTAGGGGGGAGGCCGAAGGCATGGGGGATCTCCTCAGCCAAGCCGGCGGAACCGCAGAGGAGAGGCTTCTCCTCAAGCAAGGATGCTGCTTGGGCTGCGGCCCTCAGGTCGTCCTCCGAAGCTGCGTCTAGGACGAGGATTTCTACGCCTTTCTCACGCTCCTTCAGAATCCCAGCCTCAACGGCTTCGGGCCCCTCCATGACCGAGGTGAGTGGGATGCGGCCAACTATCCTTCGACTCTGCTCGCGTATTAGCGTCGGAATATAGGACTTTGTGACTGGCGCTATGGGGTCCTGCCTCATCTCCGTCCGCTCCACGGGGATGCCTCCGACCAGCTGGTGGCCTCCTACAGTCACCCTTCGATTCGCGGGGAACGCTGGACATACTATGGCGATGGATGCTCCCAGAGCGTCCAAGACGCCGTCGAGCTCCGCGCCTATGTTGCCGCGGAGGGTGGAGTCGATCTTCTTGTAGAAGAGGCTCGCTCCAGCCTTCTTCAGGGCACTCGCGGCCTTGAAGGCCTTCCGATACGCCTCTTCCTTAGGGTCGCCCCGGCTCTCGGTGTCAACGACGACCACATCATGCTCCGCTGAGGACTCCACTCCCTCTAGGTTCCAGAGAACTAGAGTTCGGAGTCCCACCTTGGCGAACTGCACCCCTGTGTCGTTGGCGCCTGTCAGGTCATCGGCGACGATTCCCAGCTTTACCATAGGGATCACGATAGGCGGTCATTCTAGGAGAGGTGACTCCAGAGATAAAAGGGAGTATATGCAACCATTCTACCGAGATAGGAGGATCATGTTGGCCAAGCAGATAATCCCCGAAGGCGAACCCGTGGACTTTGAAGTCGTGAAGGAGGACTGGAACGAGTACCGCCTCACCGACGGCTCGACCCTCAAGGTTAAACTCGTCCTTACGGGCGTAATGCGCCTCAACAACCAGTACGACCCCGTTGGTAACCCAGTCTATGTCGTCTCCAGCCAGAACGCGGTCCGTGTCATTGACGTACCGGCCAACCTGCGCCGTAGGGCTCAGCCTGGTACCCCAACCGTCTAATTCCACACGCTATCGCTCATAAGCTCCTGAGTATGCCCAGGTTTTTCGCAGCCTGAACGAGTCGAAGTCTCTTGTGGTCATCTAGGTTATCGATGCAAACCTATTTGAAGCACTCCACCGACCATGGGTCGGAGATTCCAATTGGTTCTCAAGATTGTTAGTGAACACGACATCATCGTCGCAGGGGGAGGGCCGGCCGGGGTAACCGCTGCGATAGCGAGTGCGAGGAATGGCGCTGACACCCTCCTCGTGGAGCGGTATGGTTTCCTAGGCGGAGCCGTTACCGGGCAGTTCGTTACCACTCTGAACTCCTTCCTAGATATGCGGGGGAGGCAGATAGTCGGCGGAATCCCCCAAGAAGTCATCGACCGGCTGCGAGAACTGGGCGGGGCTGTTGGGCATCTTCAGGACAATCTATGGTGGTCCACAGGCTCCATAACCCTCGTCGACCCGGCACTCATAAAGCATGTCATGCTTGAGTTGGCTGTGGATGCCGGCGTCAAGCTCCTCCTACACACCCTTGTCCAAGATGCCGTGAGCGAGGGGGATACGGTCAAGGGGGTTGTCGTGGCCAACAAGGGTGGGACCCAAGCCGTTTCGGGCAAGTTAGTAGTGGACTCGACCGGCGACGGCGATGTGGCAGCCTCGGCCGGGGCACCTTGTGTGAAAGGCAGGGATGATGGCTCCATGCAACACGTGTCCCTGATGCTGAGGATGGGGAATGTTGACCAGGAGAAGATCCTGAACTACATCAGGGAGAACCCCGACCAATTCATCATCGGTGAGAATCCCTACGGTAGGAGAAGTGTCGATGAGACGATCACCCAGCTCCATGACATATATCAGGCACCAGCCATAGCCGGCTTCTTCAGAATAGTCAAGGAAGCCGTCGAGAAGGGAGATATGCACCCCTACTCCCCGAGGGGAGGCCTATGCCTCCAGATGACGCCTCGGAGAGGGGAGATGGGGGTCTACGCTACCAACGTCGCAAACGTAGACAGCACCGACGCTCGGAATCTGACTCAGGCAGAGATGGAGCTGAGGAGACAGGCCATGATCACCGTGCAGTTCCTAAAGAAGTACGTCCCTGGCTTCGAGGCAGCCCACCTCATCGACGTAGCGCCGCAGCTCGGCGTGCGTGAGACTAGGAGGATCATCGGCGAATACGTCCTGACAAAGGACGACGTCTTAGAGGGCAGGAAATTCCCGGATGTCATCGCCAAGGGCTCCCACCCAGCGGACATTCACTCGCCTGACGACCCGAAGAAGGTGATCCACCTCCACGTGAAGGACGGAGGCTCCTACGACATACCGTACGGGTGCTTAGTCCCAAAGGAGGTGGACAACCTCCTCGCCGCAGGCAGATGCGCCTCAGCCACTCATGAGGCTATGGGCTCCGCTAGGGTGGTGGGTACGTGCATGGCCATGGGCCAGGCCGCTGGTACGGCCGCGGCCCTCTGTGTTGCGGATGGAGTGGTTCCTAGGCGGTTGGATGTGGGGAAGCTTCAGAAGAGGCTCTTGGAACAGGGTGCCATCCTCTGGGATTAAAAGAGAAAGGACGCCGGGGGCACCACAGCTCAGGGCTCTAGGTCTGGATTCGTTTAAGCTGGGACTGGTACATCTCCACCAGTTCCTTCACCGTGGTCGCATCCTCCGCCCCCTTGTCATCCCGCCACCTGCCTGTGAAGCGGGGGAACCGCACCGCCAGACCGCTCTCCTTCCTGAGGAGCTCCCATCCGCAGGTGTGCGTGGGACTGAGGGTTATTTCAGCCCCCCTGACCTCCATCACTTTGGCTGGCACAAACCAGAAGTCCGCCTCCATCTTCGAGTCCACCCTTGGGTGGGGATGGTCGAGCCTATACCCTTCTAGAACCTTGGGAAGGGAAGCCAGCTCCTCGTCGCTGAAGCCTGTTCCTAGCTTGCAGACGGTCTTGAACATATCCTGCTCCTCATCATAGGACGCCATGAGGAGTGCGCCATAGGTTCCAGCCCTCCTCCCGCGTCCCGCAAAGGCTCCTACGACGACGAGGTCCACGGTATCCGCCATCTCGCTCCGATACTCTCGCTTGTACTTGATCCAGAGGAATCCTCGGGCCCCAGCCTGGTAGACGGAGTCGCCGCTGAGGGATTTTACGACTACTCCTTCGCAGCCCGCTTCGACGGCCTCCTCCATCAACTCATCGAGCTTCTTCGGGTCCTTGAGTATCGTGGGGTGGGTGATCTTGACATGCTCTGTCTCCTTGACGACGCTTGTGAGGGCGTCCCTCCTCTTCAGGTAGGGGGTGTCGAGGAGGGTTTCTCCCTTGAGGTAGAGGATGTCGAAGAGTTCTAGGACAACGGGGATCTCCTCAGCCTTCTCCTTCACCTCATACTTCCTTCCCCTCCGGTGGGTTACGACCTGGAAGGGCTGAAGCTCCCCAGTATTCGGATCCACGGCGACGCATTCTCCCTCCACAACAGCGTTCTTCGTCTTCAGGCTCTCTTTGAGGCCGCTGATCACGTCTGGGAATTGGTTAGTCAGATTCTCCAGCCGACGCGAGAAGAGGGAGATGCCCTGGGGGGATACATGGGCCTGAATCCTCAAGCCGTCATACTTGTACTCGACCGCGCCCGCGCCTCCCAGCTTATCAAGGACCTCCTCGGCGGAGGTAAGTCTCTCGCAGAGCATAGGCCTCACAGGCCTCCCCACACTGATCTTGAACCCCTCAATGCCCTCCAACCCCTTCTCCGCAAGGGTCTCAGCTACCAGCCCGAGGTCGGAGGAGACGTTGTAGGCCCTCTCCACAGCCTCACGGGCCTCCTTTCCGCCACCATAGGTTATCGCCAAAGCGTCCAAGAACGTCATATCGCCGATCCCGAGGCGGAGCTTCCCAGCAGCTGTCCTAACAAGGTACCGGGCCTCTTTAGGGGTCGCTCGTACGAGGAGTTGGGATAACGCGCCTATGCGAGCCTCTACAGAGCCTTGGCCGCTGGTCTTGGAGATCTTGTCGAGGGTATCGTACACATCCTCGACTGTGAGGGGTTCAGGTGGTAGGAGTCTAGCCTTGGAGCTTCGGGATTCTTTGAGGCTCTCCTCCGCGGCGAGGCCGAGGTCGCCGAGCTTCTTCCAGAGCTTGTTCACATCCTCCTTCTTGGTTCCTGAGGCGGTGGCTATGGTGTTGATTATGCTCTTCTCGGCGACTCCCAGCTCGATTCCCATGAAGTCGGGGTAAAGTTTACCCTGCGTGAGGTACGCTACCTTCCCTACGAGGTCCTTGGGGGTTGCCTTGATCAGCTCAACTAGAAGGTCGGTCATCTCGAGGCGCTTGGTGGTGGCCTCGATCTTCTCGTACATCTCCGCTATCGCAGAGTACCTCAACTCCACCACGGTGAATTCACTTCTTGTCGGAGGATTTAATCGTGTCCCTCAGTCTTTCCCGATGAGACTCACCGATTAGCTGGAATCAGCAAGAAAGTAGGGCGTCGGCGGCGCGTCAGGTGTTCCGGGCTCGACAATAGTCGAATTATTCTACGACAAAGCTGCAAGCCTTATAAACTGACTCCTCAGAAACCAGTCCTCTAGGAGCCATCAGCCATGGGGAAGACGTCCCAACTCTCAGGCCTCTACAGACTCGCACCCCAAGAACGCCTGAACATAGTGAAGGACTTCGCCGAACTAACTGAGGAGGAGGCACGAACCCTTTCGACGACGGGCGCCCTACGAATAGAGGACGCGAACCGGATGGTGGAGAACGTCTTCGGGACCATGCCCGTACCCCTCGGGGTCGCCGTGAACTTCCTCATCAACGGGAAGGACTACCTGATCCCAATGGCGATAGAGGAGCCCTCAGTCATCGCCGCAGCCAGCAACGCTGCAAGAATGGCTCGTCCAACAGGAGGCTTCACGGCCACAAGCACCGAACCAATAATGAGAGGTCAGATCCAAGTCGTCAATGTCCCCGACCCCCACGGTGCCAGAGTCATCCTCCTGAAGGCCAAGGAGGAGATACTCAAGGAGGCCAACGCCTGCGATCCCCTCCTCGTCTCCCTCGGCGGCGGAGCCAAAGACCTAGAGGTGAGGGTTCTGAAAACCATCGCGGGCCCAATGGTCGTAGCCGAACTCCTAGTGGACTGTCGGGACGTCATGGGGGCCAATGCGGTGAACACCATGGCGGAGGCCGTTGCGCCCTCTGTAGAGCGCTTGACCGGCGGCAGGGTTTACCTAAGGATCATCTCCAATCTCGCCGACCGCCGCCTCGCCAGAGCCAGAGTCCTCATCTCCA
>Ga0315312_1001781_pt1 | contig 15961 bp, 2 predicted proteins | sample TDP7_MG_FD_203629 | JGI IMG/M metagenome (GOLD analysis project Ga0315312, IMG submission 203629) | Freshwater sediment microbial communities from Lake Towuti, South Sulawesi, Indonesia - TDP7 | ecosystem: Environmental > Aquatic > Freshwater > Lake > Sediment | place: Indonesia: South Sulawesi... | reverse complement strand
TCTTTTAGTTCCCTTTCCAGATTTTCCCTTAAAAGATTCCCCTCTTCTTCTCTTCTCGCCCTCTCTATGTCCAGCTCCCCTATCCTCTTCTTCAGTTCCCCCTCTACCCTCTCCTTCTCTTCCTCTTCAGCCCTCAGTTTCCCTTCAATTTCATTTCTTAGCTGCGCAAGTTCTTTTTCTTTGTCCTCTAACTTCGCTCTCGCTTTTTTCTCTTCGGCTTCCAGCACTTCTTCCATCTGTTTTTTCTTCTCTTTCAGTTCAGTTATCTTACTTGCCAGACTATTCTCAAGGTCTATCCTCTCTGCTTCTCTCTCCTGAAGTTTTCTTTCCCAGCTCTTTTTCTGAAATTCCAAAGTTTCAGTTAGAGCTTCTTTTTCTGCCTTTTGCTTCCTCAACTCCTGTTGCCAGCGACCCTTCTCATCCTCTATTTCTGTTTCTTTAACTTTCAGCCTTGCTTCCCACTCTTTGTTCTGCAATTCTATGTTATTCTTAAGCTGGGAAATCTCACTTTTTGCTATGGTTTCAAATTCTTGAGTAATCCTTTTATGCTCTTGTAATTCCCGTTCAATTTTCTCTTTCTCTTCCCTTAATTTTTGTATCTCCTTGTCACGGTCTGCCTTCTCTAAAATTTCCGCCAACGCCTTCTCCATCTTTATTGCTGCTTTTTCTTCCTCTTTAATCCTGAGGGTCTGTTCCAAGATTTTCTTTCTTTCCTCTTGAATCTCTCTCTCTAACTCTTTTACTCGTAATTCTGCCCTCTCTCTACCTTCAATAATATCTCTTTCTCTCCTATCTCGTTCAGCTCTTTCTTTCGCTTCGTTCTCCGCAAGCTCTGATCTCATCCCGCTCTTCTCTGCCTCAAGCTTTCTCAGGGTCTCCTCCCATTTTGCCCTCTCCTTCCCCAATATGCCTTCAAAATCCCTGGGCATCTTTTCTTCTTTTGCTGAGGCAGTTTCGGATGGCCTTTTGGGCCCCACAGAAAAAGGCGGCGGAGGAGGTGGTGGAGGAATGAAATTCTCTTTATCTGGTTTGTCGGGTTTTGCCATTAGTGTTATGTTCCTTCCTTTTGGTGGAATGTTCCTGAAATTACGCCGATGAAAAGCTGTACTATAATACGCCCATAAAGGGCTACACTACACCGGCAACGAGTCCGGTCGTCATTTTCGATTTCTTAGCCAGTCGCTGAGCTCTCGATTGTCAGGATTTAATTCCAGCGCTTTCCTATATGCCTGAACCGCTTCCTCTTCTAATCCTTGATTGTAATAACAACTTCCCAGGTATTGGTATGTTTGCCATATCCCATTATTATATTGTAGGCTCTTTTTAAATTCTGCAATAGCTTCATCGTATTTGCCGGCCTGGGACGCCTCAATCCCTGCATTATAATGCTCAAATGCCCTTTCATTATCCGTCTTTCCGCTCTCCTTGCTTTTGCTGACAGCCTCTACCGCTTCTGCACGGTTTTCTTCAAGTCTCTTTGCGATTACCTCTTCCTCAATAATTTTCTTAATATCCTGTAACTCCTCTATTTTTTCAATCTCGCCCCTTCTCTTTCTTCCCTTAAGCTCAATTTTCCCTTCTCTCTCGAGCCTCAGGATCAAATCTACTATTTCCTGTTGTTTCTCTTCGATTGCTTGCGTTGTTACCGGCTTACCAAATTCCATTTCTTCTTTCAGAAGAACAGCCCCTCCGGCTGACATATTCTCCATAATCTTAGACCTAACCTCTTCGCTCGCTTTCTTAAGAGCCACGGCTAAATCGCTGGTATTTACCTCACCCAAAATTATGCGTAGTGTAGAATTATCTATTGTTACGATTTGTTCAAAAGAGAAAGTCAATTCTCTTATTTTCTTTGCCAGTTTGGGATTCTTCTTTTCCAACCCATTTAAGATATTTTCTTTTGAATTCTCATCCAGCCTATCGAATATTTCCATAAAATCGTCAATTCCCCCTTTAAGTAAATCTATCTTCTCTTTGATGCTTTTTTCTATTCCACTCACTATTCTTTCATCCATCTGTTTAACCATGGTCAGATTAAAAGCCACCTGCAACTGAAGTTCTGGAGACAGTGAAGAGAACACTTTTGCTGCCTGGTCTGAACTTAAATAACTCAAAATTAGAGCCATTGCTTCCGGAGGTTCATTCTTAATTAAATATAGTAGCCTCTTTAAATTACTTTCTTTAACGAATCTAAAAGTTTGTGGAATTTCTTCTTCCTCTCCCTTGACTGCTATGCCCTCCACTTCTTGAGAGCGACCCTCTTCTACAGAGATTACAGCGGGACCCGTTCCTCGGCCGATAGCCGTGGAGCTAGCAGACTCAATTTCCGTTTTGGAACCTCTCAATTCCTTCATTGTTTGAAGAAGATTCTGAAAGAATGCCCTTAGGGGACCGAACAGAAACATAGAAAGAGTAATAGTCAACAGCATCCCAATTACAACCCAATAAGTCTGGGGCCTAAAAAGGATACTCCACCAGGGTGTCTCGGGTAGGAAGGAGACTTTCCTTACTATTAGACTGTCTCCCCGCTTAGGGTCTAAGTTCAGAAGCTCATTCACCACATCTTTTATCGTATCCACTAATGCATCAGAGACTTTCTGGTCAATTATCAGGGTGGCAGTTATCCTTTTGATGAAAGAAGGTGGTAGCTTCACAATACTCTCCACCCTCTTTTTCATACCAGCAGCCTCTTTTTTCGCCTCAGAAATGGGAACAGCCTCCTCCTCCCGTTCAAGCACGCTCTTCTTGAGGGGTATGCCTGGTAAGAGTTCCTTCACCTTCGGAGGTTCGGCAGCCTTTTTCTCTTTTGATTTGGCCTTCTCTTCCTCTTCTTTGGACTTCTGCTCGGCCCAGGTCTCTATCTCGGTCATCGACCTTTCTACATTTGGCTCAACTACGATTACCACCTTAGCTCTATTAGGTCCCAAAATTTTGGTGAGAACACTCTGCACGCGCTCTTCCAAAGTCTGTTCTACCATTAATTGAGTGGCCACAACCTCAGAATACTCTACTGCCCGGCATTTCCATACTAGAATTAGAGAGGGCAGGATTACCAGTATTCCCACTATCAAGAAACGTCTCATCTCAAATCTCCTTTTCTTACCGTCCCTTCTTTTCCAGTTCCTCCAGATATTCTAGTTCACGGTCTTCAGGATAACCTCTCTCTTCCCACCTATCAAGAAATTCTTTTAGCGCTCTGTCAGTTGGATTTATCTCCAAAGACTTTTCCCAGGCCTGTTTGGCCTTCTCTTTCTGCCCCATCGCGAAGAAGGCCGAACCTATCCGTTTATAAGCTAACGCATTATTGGGCTCAAGCTTAAGAACATCTTGAGCTTCCCGGATAGTCATATCATATTTACCATCATAGAAATAATTGAGCGCATTATACAACTTCTGGTCGACCAAGCTCATCCCCGGAGTAACCTCTTCCACCACTTCCACGCCCTCAACTCTGGCAATTGTTTTCAAAAGTCTATCAACATCTCTATCCTCGGGTTCTAAAGAAGAAAGATAGCGAAGAGTATTTAAGGTAAGCTTTATATCTCCGTCTAAATAGGAGAGAACAGCCTGGTTAATCAATTTGGCGCGTTTGGTCTCTTTTATCTCCTTAGGCATTATCTTTGCTACCCTTTCTAATTTCAGCAACTTATTCTTGGCTTCTATATTTTTGGGATCGAGAGAGAGGGAACTAATCAGCTTTTCCACAGCTCTCTGATAAAGTCCTTTCTCATAGGCAGCCACCGCCTCCTTGTAGTGTTCCAGTGCCTTAGTTTCGGCAGCAGCAGTAATCGATTTACCAAACCGCCAGCTCCCGGAAAGCCGATGAGAACCTCCCAGCTCATGAGTAGCAAAAGCGTAATCCAATCCATAATCTCTATACCTGACCCCAAAACCGAGAGTGAACTCTTCAGGGTCCAGGCCGAACCTTACAGCCAAATACTCAAAAGCCCAGTACTCGGCACCAAAATGGTAGCTGAGAGGAGCTCCGCTCTTTTCCAAGTCCACAACGAGAGCCAATCTATCTCTCAATAACTTATAGTTAAAGCCAAATCTTAAGGTCAGTGGTAGTTTATCTTCCGTGTCTGCTCCTGTCCTCAAGCCTATCAGGTTGCGTAGATTGAAACCTACTTGGAGATGCTCAATTAATGGTGATCTGTACATTGCTCCTATATCTACGGTGAAATTCCCATTCTTATGGTCATCTAGATTGTGGGTAACATACTTCACACTGGCTCCCAGGGCGAGGACATCCACAATCTGCTTCCCATAACTTGCTCCCAGGGCAGTTTGGGAATCTGAGAATTCCTGGGTAAGATTATTGTCATCGTCTCGTCCCTCAAATTTTCCTGAATAGAGACGGGTAATGCTCCCCCCCACTGTTCCGATACCGGTAAGCGGGTGGACATAACTTATGAAATCGTACGCTGTATCTGCCCAGAGGATAGCGTGTAAGGCAGTAATCTCTTTTCTGTCTATTTGAGCCAATCCTGCTGGATTCCAGTAAGTAGCTGAAGCATCGTCAGCAATGGAGACAAATGCTTTGCCCATCCCCAGGGAACGAGCGCCGGCTCCCCAGGAAAGGAACGCGCCAGGTTGACCACCAGAAGCTTTAGACCAGGATGCTTGCGGCATACTGAAGAACAGCATGGTCAAAGTCAAAATTACAAATATTAAGTTATGTTTCTTTCCTTCTCCACCCATTGGCGAGCTCCTTGAAGCTCAGCCGCAGGGTTGCCCGGAAAAACAAAGCCGAATCATCCACAAAACCGGATAATTCGGCTAACAATTAGTGCGCTCAGGAAAACTTCTTTCCTCGCCGCTTCTAATCTTCGGCAACCCGGCTAGCCGAATCGGCCCCGTGGCTTTGCGTCCTCCGATTACTCGGAGTTTGCCCTTATCGGATTAGTCTACGATATTCAATTTCCAAATTAATGTTACCACAAACTTACTAGTTTGTCAACCGTTTTTTCAGACGGAGGTCTCCTCAACGAATTACACCAATTTTCCTGATAACATTAACCGTGCGGTCATCACTTTTCGGCGCCCGACTATCGTCAACATCGACTGTAATCCTGCAGATGTAACCACCCTTTGCCACTTTATCTCCCATCTCATTTCTCAAATCCCAGGGCCACTTATTCACTCCCTGAGAACCTTGCTCACTGCCAGCTTTGAACTCCTCCTCCAGGACAAGATGGCCAAGGAGGTCAAAAATTGCAAAGGTAACCTTTGCATTCCACTTCAGAATATACGTAATCATTGTCTCGTCGCCTCTGGCTGGATTCGGGTAATTGGAAACTTGGGTAATTATATCTCTGGGTAGTCCGGTAACAGCAGGGCTGGAAGCATCAGACCACTCACCCCAACTTCCTGCACCATTTTTGGCCCGGACACGATAATAATATAGATGCCCTTTCTCTTTGCCTGTTATGGAATAATTCTGGCTGTCTCCTGCAATCTTACTACTTATAGTTCCCCACAAGGGCGATGTATCTACCCTCTCCTGCAACTCATAAGCCACAACACCAGATTCTGGATCTTTAGCGAAGTCCCAATGGACATTGTAGGAAGTAGCTTCTGCCTCAGCAGATATTTCGGCCACCGGTGGGCCAACTGTGGTGGGCGGGGTGATGTCCACCTTGAATCCTCTATAGCCTGGGTCGCTGAATAGGGTCAACTGTCCGCTTACACTGCGAGTTATCACTGAGAAGTAGTAGATGGGACCAGAGTCTTGGGGACGGTACTGCTGTAAAGTCATCCCCGAGACCATGGTTTCAAACCTCTGGCCTGCAGAAAGCCACTGATTATTCGTCCTGTCGGCTGCCCCAGGCCCTGTTCCCACAGCATAGAAGCTTTCTGCTACTCCTAAGGGAGAATCCGATTCCCATCTAGCGAATGCCTTGGAAGCGTCATTCATCCACTCATTGGCATATACTTTGGGAGTGGTCGGAGTGCGATAGTCTCTCACCCTGGTAACAGAGGTCTTTATTGGGACAGTGTAGTTTCTCACGATTGTAGTTGGCTTGACATCTATGAAATCTTGTGTCGTTAGCTGCAAGAGAATTTTGTTTCCGGGAACTGCTGTATCGCTTATATCCAGTGCCACAAAGTAGTATGAAGTGGTTGGTCTAATCAACTCAGGCTGAATCCCTGGGGCAGGGTCCCCATCAATTACGATATTTGCTATTCCTCCACTGAAAGTACCTGTACCTATCAATACCTCTTTCCCTGAGGTGAAGACTCCATCCCCATCCGCATCCCGGTAGAGCTTGATTAAGGAGAAGTCGCTATCCACAGCTGTGTCTATCTCTTCCACGGTGAGGATATTCCACTCTGCCCTGTTAGCATTTACGAATAAGCTCAGTTTTTGCATTATCAAGTCCTTCTCTTTCTGCCTTGCTCCTCCCGGAGCCATATCCTGAGCTACCAGGCTCAATTCCAGAGTCTTCACCGCAACTTTGGGGGATTCAAAGGGGAATTTCCCCAGAGGCGTAGTCACATCCCAGTAGCCAGGACCGAGGTCTTCACTGACCGGGTTATCTACATTATTTGGCGGAACAGGGAAGAAGAAGCAGGCAGGTCCATCAAACATTGCTCCCACCTGCTCGTTCAGTGTAGCATCAACAGCTATATCATAGATGAGGAAATACGTCTGAGGAGCAGTGCCTATTACTTGCGGAGTACCAAAGTAGACATTTACTGCCTGGTCAATGAAAGCATAAGTTATGGTGGAGATAGATATCTGTACATCAGAGGTTGCACTGAACAGTCCATTGTTATCCAGGTCACGATATATCTTTACTCTTTCCACGTCAACATCCCTGCTTAAAGGAGTTCCTGTTCTTCTCACCTTCACTCCTGTCCACAATGCACTTGACTGATTGGTCTTCAGAGTAAACTTGTGCATAGGCACGTTCTGTCCACCCTGCACAACCTGGGTGGGAGTCTGGGTAGACTCTAAGGGCGTTACTGTAACAGTATCTGCATACTCGTTGACTATGAGATTTGTGGTAGCAAAATTTGTTGGCCTCACAATGTCCACACCTTTAACTGTGAAGTAAGTCGAGGAGGAGATGGCGATACCAACCGATTTGCTCACCTGAGCAAGTTGATAGATGTCAAGAACCACAAAGTATGCCCTGGCCGTAGTGCCGATAACCTCGGGCTGGAGGAGACTGATATCAGCGAGTGTATTAATAAAGGTATTTACGCCTGTAGTAATGAGAGTATCATTACTGGGTTGGAATGTTCCTTCGTAAGGAGGCCCATCGCGATAAATCTTAATTGTGGACACATCGCTATCTGTACCCGTGCCTGTACGATTAACTCTCAGTTTATCCCAGATAACCGTATTCTCATTACTGGATAGAATCATCTTTAACATACCTACATTCTTTTTCCCTTGAATCAAAGGCACGGCAGCGCCGCTTATGTCAGTAAAGCTCGTGATGAGTTCATCCCTTGTGGGATGGATTTTAATCTCAGAAGAGAGAATGGGGAAGCCTCCCTCAACAATATGTGGTGAAATCTTATAAATATCGTTCGCACCATCTATCCTCAATCCTACCAGCCCGTCGGGAGTGGCGCTTCCTGATAGGGAGAAAGTCAGGAAATAGTACTGAGTATAATCGTAGACATACTGGGTCGTGGGGAATTGAATGGAAACATCTGTTCCGGTAAATGTGGCAGTAGCCACACGGACATCCATTCCGTCCAGAATTGTGTTGGCGTTGTTGTCTCTCCAGACTTTGACCTGGGTAATATCTGTATATAGCCCTGTGCCGGTGAGGATTAGCCTAAGTCCATTCCATCCCACTCCTACCGGATAAGGAGAATTGGAAATCATATTCAGGGAAGCCATCCAGATATCTTTATCGTTCTGGAAGAAGTACTTCTCCACTGTCGCTCCCGCAAGATGGATGTCTGGTTGACTGCCAGAAGCACCCCTGGTCAGACCTTCAAAAGTGGTACCTGTCTTCCCAGTATATCTTATAATTTCATTATTTATCTTTATATGTCCGGCAGATAAGAAACTGAGAGTGGAATCTACGCGAATTATTGTATCTGTCGAACCTATGGCACTGAAAAGTGTTGTAGACACTCCTGCATAGTCGGCTCCATTGACAGTGAGAGTTCGCGGTTTAGGATATATCTGAAGAAGAGTGGAAGTTGCCGGTAAAACAGTAAATTGTACTGTCTCATTGGGATCCTGTATTGTTATCCAACTGTTTTCCTCTATTTTGGCTCCCAGAGTTCCTCCCGGTACTGCTGCATCCTTGACGGCATAGGCGATGAAGTAGCGCTGAGGACTGGTTATTATTGTCTGTGGCGTGGTGAGAGAGATATTGGCTGTTTTGCCTATGAAGACTTTTGTAGGATTACTTATGAGTATATCGTTTACAGTATCGAAATTGCCTATATCACCCTGGTAAGGATTATCTTTCCACACAGTTACTGAGGTCACTTCGCTATCTTCAGCTGTTCCTGTTTTATCTATGCGAATATTTGTCCAGATGGAATCGGACTGGTCGCAGAAGAGATCGAGTCTAAGAATAGGAGCTGGCGGGTCGGCTGGATCAGTGGGGTCGGGGTCTCCTAAACCCTGCATTGCTGTGGCCGGAGCAATCGATTGAGGTACCACTGTAATTGTATCAGCGTACCTCACCACCCTCGACCTGGAACTGTATCTGGGGAATCCTGCAGGTGATACGATATCAGCGCCAAGCACACTGAAGTAGGTGGAGCTACTCACTCTCAGACCGAGGGCATCATCCTGTGGCTGTGCCAAAACATCTACATCTAAAGTTACCAGGTAATGCTTGGGAGGATTGGGAGGAGAGGGTATCTCTTCATAAGTTTTGCCAGTAATGGGATTGCTTATCTGAATTAGCGTGGTGGTAGAAGTAAAGATTGACCAGCCGAGCTGATAGTCATTATCAGCCATGGTTATGGGGTCGTTGTCAGGACCATCAAAGTCTATTATTGGCCTTCCTATCCCATCAACTGCGCCGCTATTATACTTGAACACCTTCACTTTATCCACATCTGCGTAAGTTCCTGCTCCAATAAGGTCTACTCTCAATTGGTTCCAGAGCACTGTATGGGCGTCACTGGAAAGTTTGAAGTGGAGCATAGCCTGGTTTGTTGTCCCCTGAATCAATTCAGCAGGGTATACGTTCACGCTGCCACCAGCAGCTCCGCCTCCTACTGTTAGACTGTCTTCAGTGGCAGTAATTGTTGGCTTCCCAGATTCAAATGGTTCTTGATTGACCGTGGCAGGATCTTCTACCCAGAAACTTCCTACCCCACACTCAGCACCAATCGTGGAGCCAACAGTAGCGCTATCGTGGATGGAGAAGACGATAAAGTAGTCCTGCGGACTGGTAGTGACTACTTCAGGTTGGTCTCCCACTGCCACATTATCACTATCAATATTGATCAACACTTGACCTGCTTCAAATTCATTAAATCCAGAACTTATCACTCTATCTACAGCAGGCTGAAAGCTGCCCAATGGTTCCCTATCTTTATATATCTTGACTTCTTCCACATCAGAATCAAAACCACCCGTTCCCTTTCTAATAATCTTAATTTTTGTCCAATCAGCAGTAAACCTATCTGTCACCAGAGTCACTCTTACCATTGCCAGATTCTCGGTGCCCTGCTGATAAGTCTGGGTAGAATAGACCAGATTGTATGGTGTGACCTGCATCTGGGCAGGTGCTGACTGGATTGTGGATGAGGCGGTCTGTATGGCAAAATTGTCCTTACCAATCTGGACTTCAGGAAATACTAAGGTAAAGTCTCCTGTTTTCTGGATTTCTATCCCAAGTGTTCTTTCCAGCACTGCAGCTGTGCTGACATTGACTGTGAGGAAGTATATCTGTAAAGACTTATCCAGTGTCTGCGCCCGGCCACCCAGATTAAGAGTCATTATTCCTGTCTCTCCGGTGAAAGTGGACACGGCAAGTGGTATATCGTACGGCGAAGGAACGCCGAGCGTGAAGTTGTCTGGAGGAAGAGGTGCATCAAATTCGCCTATTGTGCCTGTACTTCCATCCTTCCATAATATCACTTCCTTCGTATCTTCGTCCCGGGCATTTCCTATCCTATAAATCTTTAAGTCTGTCCAAAGTGCTTCATCTGCTTCAGGAGGCGCTTGTGGATTTGCCTGTATATCCATCCTGAGCATTGCCACTGACTCCTTATCTGGTAAGCTACCTTGACCTTGGAAGACATTGGGTGGTGCTAAACTGGCGGGTGTTACTTTGATACCATTGACTGAGATGTATTGGCTAGTGCCATCAATTGCAGGATCGGAAACATCTCTGGCAGTCATCTGGACATTCTCTACGTAGTCGTCGGATATCTTGAAGGTAGTAAATCCATGGTCGGCTTCAGTAAATGTATATGTGGCAGAAGCTGGTTCTTCTACTTTAGCATGGCCAGTGACAGTAAATGTTGCAGTGCCTGTATAATAAGTAGCCTGGAATTCTGGCTGATCGTAGGGTGGATTATCATTGGGAGGTCCTGTAGCATTATTTCCAAATTCATCCATAGCCTGAACACTAATTGTCTCCAGAAGGTTCACGCTGGCTGCTCCGTCATGGGTTACTTTGAAGCCTGTGGCGTGAGCAGGCGTCACTGTCACCGGTGTTGTCCCTGCAATCCATCCCAACGCTGGAGGCGCCATAGCAGTGACAATGTTGGTATCCCCTGCAAACTCATCAGTATAATAGAAGCTTGCTTCCGTCTTTCCAGCATCAATAGTGACTGTTGTTCTTCCCCAGATACTCCCATCCCAGGAGAAGTCTGGTCCTTTTTGAGAGGTAGATAGTAGGCTTATTACCGTGGTGGTACTCACCGGTGCCGCGTTTCCGTAGAGGTCCTGAGTCTGGATAGTCATTGTAGAGGAACGGGTTCCGGCAATAAACTTCGGTTCGGGAGAAATGAACACAATCTTAGCCACCTTAGCCCCAACCACGCTCTCATCCTGCAGAGCATCTGCCCAGGCGTAATCTGCGGATTCTACTGTAATCGTCCAGGTTCCATACCTAAAGTTCTTATAATAGAAACTGGTCCTAGTTGAGCCAACAACAATCCAGGCTTCAGTGGTTGGACTCCATGTAATAGATGAGATGGAAAATTGGTATTGTCCGGAAGGTTCTGAGCTTAGCAGGAGTTTAGTATTAGAGGAAAGTGGGTTCCCCACAGTCAGAAATCTTGATGGATTGCTAAACTGGTCCTGCATCTCCACAGTCATCGTCCAGGAAGTTGCTCCGGCCACCAAGGGTTGAGATGAGATATAAGCAGGAGTGGTGAAGGCTAACTTAGTTATTCGGTCTGGAAGGACTGTCTGGTTCTGGAATCCAGGGAGCCAGCCGTAACCGTACGAGTCATCTTCGTCAACTTTGAGCGTCTGACTGCCAGACTTCGTATCCTTATAATAGAAGCTTCTCTGATAAGTGTTGGTTGAAATGGTAACATAGGAAATTGGCGTCCAGGGATCAATATTGGCTGAGAAAGAATTCGTTCCCACTGATAGAGAATAGAGATTGATTTTTGTATCTCCACTGACCTTCTTGGGATTACTGAATAGATCCTGAGTCTGTATGGTGATAAGTCCTGAAGGCGTTCCCGCAGTGAAAGTCTGAGGACTGGACGTAAAGGCGAGTTTATTGACCACTGTATCAGGGTCGACCCTTATGCCAGTATTATCGTCATCGCCATCTCCAAAATTCGTATTCAAACTTGCAGTTATGGTGAAGGTGGCTAGCGTTATCTCATCCCAGGAGGCTTTCTCGTCATAGTAATAGAAATAGGCTGTGTTCTGGCCACTATAAATGTTGATTTCACCGTCAACTCCTGGCTGAGAAGAAGTGAGAATTGTTCCCTGAGGATAGCGGAAACTCTTCTTCGTTCCATTTGAAGATGATTTGAGATAGACGGTTGTCTTCGTAATATTGGTAATGTTCCCGTACTGGTCATATCTCTGAACAGCAAAAGCTTCACTGGTAACATTCCCTGCCACCAGGGTTGCGGGAGGAGTCCCGATAAACACGAGATAGTTAGGATTGCCACCTATCGTGGTAATCAATGCCGATTTGCCGGTAACTGTCCCTGTGGTAATAGTCACAGTTGCCTTATGGCCTGCTGTCGTGGAGACATAATACTCAATAGGACCAATCTCACCATTAGCATTGGTTGTAGTAGAGGTAATTGTCAAATAGCCTGGACTACCTACTACATCAGTAATGGTAAGGTCGCAAGGTTTATCTGCTTCTGGTGTCTGGTTGCCATAGAAATCGGACAGATATGCAGTGATTGGCTGGCAGGAACCGGCGGGTATGCTCTGACTTGTCTGCGGACTTACCACAAATCTGTATGCCCCAGCGGGCGAGACCGAGATATTCTGCTGTCTTCCATAGATAGAAGAGTTGGAGACATCTGTAGCCTCTAACCACCAGGTCCCTGCCGTATAGAGAACGAGCTGATTGTATAAAGTGGTAGTTCCGGCATCCAGTTGTCTGAACGTGACCTCTCCTGGCAATCCTGCGGGATAGGGGTCATTGCAGCTGAAGGTGATAGTCCCCTGATAGGCATTCTCCGGTTCTGTTCCTCCATTAGCGATATTGCCCTGACCCGTGCGAGTAATGGGATTCCAGGACGCCCAGCGGTCATAAGCAGTGACAGTTATATCTCTTGTATTTCCAGCGACCCCGCTCAAAGGAGAGACCTGAACCTTGAAATAGGCTGCCTCTCCAGGATTTATGGTTGTTGAACTTGTACTGGAAGTGAGACCAAAGGCTTCTGCTTTTACTGTATTTACTCCTCCAGTCACCATCTTTATGACGGAAACCATTGTTCCCTGGCTGTTCAAGCTACCGGAATAAGTAGATTCGTTGTCGTTGGGGTCAGTAGGAGTGGTAACTGTGACATAGGGAGTTGTGCTCACCCTGTTCCAGTATTCGTCCACTCCATTTATGGTAACGCCAAATGTTGACCCTGCGACCCAATAGTCAGGGTTTCCTTCCTTTCCATAGGGCATCTCATTCCACTTACCTTCTTTGGCTAACTCTCCAGGAAGCAAGACCTGTAACTTGCTTGCACTTCCCGATTTGATGGTCAATGTGGAAGTTCCCACCCCATAACCAGAGGCCTGGGCGGTTATGGTCCAAGTGCCTCGGGTCACCATCGTGATCTTGAAGGTATTCGTCCCCTGGTCAAGCTGTTTGGCTAAGGGATGGTTATCATAAGGGTCGGTAGTGGTTACTGAAACAGAAGGATTGGTGCTCACAATATTCCAGTAGTTATCCACCGCATTTACAGTGACAGTGAAGGATGAACCTGCGGTATGCCAGTCTGGAGTGCCACTCTTGCCCGGTCCACTGGGATTGGTTCCGGGAAGTGGGACTTCAGGATAGGCTAAGACCTGCAGTTTGACCGGTTGAGCAGGTTCCACCGGGACTTGCTGTGTGGTATATGCCTTCCATAAAGGTGGTTGTGCATCCGTATCTGTAGCAGTAACTGTCCAGGTGGTATTTGCCAGTTTAAAAGTAATAGTGAATGTGGTTGTGCCACCAATGAGATTGGCTGGAGAAGGTAGAATAGCATAAGGGTCGTTACTGGTAGTTACTGCTACCCTTGGGGTAGCATTGCTATTAAGGTTCCAGTAGTTATCACAGGCCCTTACTCTAATTGTATAAGGAGTCCCTGCAATAGGATTTGTGACCGGACCTGTCTTGCCAGTAGATGTTCCTGGGTCTGGCGATTCTCCTTCCAGAAGCACGAGAAGATTATACTGATTGGGATTGGTCTGAACAGGAATGTTAGGACTCTGGTTCTCCAATAGTTTATCTGTCGGTGCAGTATCTACAGCCTTAATCCAAGGATTATTTGCAGTTACCAGCGTGACCATAAATACAGTTGTGCCATTTACCAATTGTTGATTATTTATGAGAGGAGCATTATTGTCATTAGTAATTAGCTGTATAGTGCGTGTGGAAGAGGAGATGTTCCAATTCTGGTCCACAGAATTTACTGTTACAGGGAAAGCTACTCCTGCGGTGCGAGTACTGGGCAGAACATCCAGCTTACCATTGGGATGTCCCTCTACTCCCACTTCACCAGGCACTAAGACCTGCAGTTTAACAGCATCATCAGGAACTACTGTAATGTCTGAACTTGTATTATCTATATATTCTGCATCCTCTGCAGTTATATTCCTTGTCCCCCGGCTCACCAACCTCATCATAAATGTTGATGTGCCGCCAATCAAGGTAACGTTGGTGATGGGGTCTGTTATTGGATTGCTGTAATTATCATTGGTATATACTTTGTCCACAACTATGGTAGCTGTTGTGGGGTTCCAATTGTAGTCTACTGCTTTTACTGTAACCGGGTAGTAACTACCTGCGGTCCAGTCCTCTACTGGTCCCGAGCGTCCGGTACTTGTGCCGGGATCGGGATTTTCATTCGGAACAAGAACCAGGAGTTTACTTGTCTCACCAGATTTGACGGTAAAAGTGGTACTGGTATCAGACTGATAACTGGCCCGGGTAACTGTAATGGTTCGGTTGGTATCTCCGCGATACAAAATTACACTTAACATTCCTTCTCCGGTGGTTTGACCAACAGCAACTGTACCTAAGTTCGGTTTTGTGGGGTCGTTGGAAGTAACAGTAACCAGGATATCGTAAGGAGGTTTCTTTGGATTCCAGTACATATCCACGGTCTTAATAGTAATATAGAATGTGGTGCCTGCAGTCAATTCGATACTTGGCGGACTTGTCCTCCCTCTGTTAGATTCATTGCCTGCATCGTTCGATTCGCCGGGGAGGAGTACCTGCAGGCATTGATGAGTGCTAGGATTCACAGTGAAAGATGTACTCGTATCTGAAGACCATCCACTCTTACTTACACTTATTGTCCTCCCACTCTCAGCTCTCTTCAATACCACACTCCAGGTAGTAGTTCCTCCGGTCAAGGTAACAGTTCCTAAATAGGTCGCATAGGGATCGTTACTGGTAATGGAGACATTAGCCACTTCACCAGTCACAAAGTTCCAGTAATTATCCACTCTTCTTATAGTGATATTGAAAGACGTTCCTGCCACTGCGTTCTGATTACCAGGAGTGCCAGAATCAAAGTCTGGAGTTCCACTTCTTCCTCGCGTTGTGAGATTTCCGGGAGTGGGAGATTCACCTGGCAGGAGAACCTGCAGGCAAGTATAAGTGCTGGGATCAACAGTAAAGGACGTAGAGGTATCTGAAGCATAACCCTGAGCTGTCTGACTCACACTTATTGTCCTTCCGCCTCCGGCTGTCTGGAGAGTCACCGTAGCTATCCCTACTCCGAAAGTCAGGTCTATACTGCCCACGTTAGAGACATTGGGGTCATTACTGGTTATTTGTACATTGGATAAGTCGGTTCCCAGAAGATTCCAAGAACTATCCACCTTCCTTACTGTGATATTAAAGGAAGTGCCGGCAGTAGAATTCTGGTTTCCCGGAGCGGAAGCGAAATCCGGAGTTCCCTTCCTACCTTTGTTCTGTGTATCCCCGGGCACAGGTTCTTCGCCTGGCAAAAGCACCTGTAAGTATTTCTCGGAAGTGTTGGGATTTACCTTAACCAGTGAACTTGTATTGGCTGTATATGTAGTGGCTCCCACTGTATATGCTCTCAATCTCCATCCTGTTGTGGTGGCTGTCTTTAACTTCGTAGTGAATGTATATGTGCCATTAGTGAGTTGTTTTGAAGAAGGAGTGACTTCATAATAACACTCTCCAGAACCAGTGGCTGTGCTTATCTTTACCCAGGGCTGGGTAGCTGTGGTATTTATATTCCACCAGTCATCAACCAGATTAACCACCACTCCTGTAGATACTCCTGCGGTCCAGTCCAGCGGTGGGAATCCTGTTTTCTTACCCGTGCCTGATGGGTCACTTCCTGGGTCTTTTAC
>Ga0315312_1001780_pt1 | contig 15962 bp, 16 predicted proteins | sample TDP7_MG_FD_203629 | JGI IMG/M metagenome (GOLD analysis project Ga0315312, IMG submission 203629) | Freshwater sediment microbial communities from Lake Towuti, South Sulawesi, Indonesia - TDP7 | ecosystem: Environmental > Aquatic > Freshwater > Lake > Sediment | place: Indonesia: South Sulawesi... | reverse complement strand
CTACGGTTGCTCCCACCACGAAGCCAAGCAAAGGGAAGCTTGTGCTTGATTGGTGGTACGAGTCATCAGGACACTACCCACAAAGTGCTGACTTGGCCGCGGTATTCAAGGCTCAACTCGAGAGAACCGGGCTGATTACCGTCAACTTGCATGCGGCCGATTGGCCAAGCTACAAGGAGAACAGGATGGCTTACACGATGCAAGTCTACGTGTACGGATGGTATCCCGACTACGTTGACCCAGACAACTATGTCCAGCCGTTCTTTGACTCGGTTGGAGCCGGATGGCTTGGAACGGGATACAGCAACCCCGAGATGGATGAGCTCATAGCGAAGGCACGATCGATCACGGACCCAGCACAGAGGGGCGAGCTATATGCCAAGATCCAGGAGATCATGGTGAAGGACGCGCCCATTGTTCCAGTCTACCAAGGCAAGGCTTGGGCAGTATCGAAACCGGATGTCACCGGAGTGAATCTAGACATCACGCAGAACATGTACTATTGGTTGATTACTCCGCCCAAAGGCAAAGATACCTTGATCGTCGGCACAACCGACTCGATCGAAACGAGCTTAGATCCAGCACAAGTCTGGGACTTCTTCGGTGCCTCTATGATATACAACTTGGGTGCGCCGCTTGTCTACATCAAGCCCGGATCTGCCGCAGGACCGAATGACTTCACTCCAGCATTGGCGACGAGCTGGTCTTCGAGCGCAGACGGTCTCACGTGGACCTTTGACCTAAGACAAGGTTTGAAGTTCTCAGACGGCACCGAGTTCACCGCAGACGCGGTCAAGTACAGTTTCGAGAGAAACATCAACCTGGCAATGCCTGAGGGCCCCCAGCTCGGCCTGGGATACAGCGATCTTATCGCAAGCGTGCAAGCGCCTTCAAAATACCAAGTCGTTATCAATATGAAGAACTCTTTCTCGCCATTCCTAGCACTTCTGGCCTTTTCGGGCTCGTTCATCGTTAACCCCGCCAGAGCCCCGAACACGCCCGGCCAGGCTGTTCAGTACACCGAAGGAGACGCGAAAGCAAGCAACCCCAACGAATTGGGACCCTACATTCTCAAAGAGTGGACGCGAAAAGCCGGAAAGGACTACGAGATGAAACTTGACGCAAATCCCAACTACTTCGGTCAGGCAGACGGCTATCCGAAGGCCAAACACATCATTATGAAGTTCTACAGTGACGCAACAGCCCTAGCGCTCGCAATGAAGTCCGGAGACATAGACATGGCCTTCAGGCAGCTGACTGCTACGGACATCAAGAGTATGCAGGCAGACCCTAACCTGAAGGTTTGGGAGGGCACCGGCGCGTTCATCCAGTATATCTGCTTCCAAGAGCGAATGCCGCCTTTCGACGATGCGAGAGCCCGACGAGCCATTGCAGCGGCGCTCGACAGGAAGGAAATAGTGGACACCGTATTCTTGGGCCAAGGGGTACCGCTCTACAGCCAGATACCGAACGGCATGGCCTTCCACCAAGACGCCTTCAAGGAACTAGGCGACGCGAACATCACACTGACTGTGAGCCTACTACAAGAACTGGGCTACGCATAGGAGACAGCACCAGTAACTCTTAACTACGTAGCCCGATCTCCCCCTTTTTTCATGTCACTTCGTTCGTACATCATCGCCAGAATCCTATTGACCATTCCCATGATCATGCTACTCCTGACCTTCGTCTTTCTTGTAGTCAGAGTTCTGCCCGGGGACCCTGCGTCGCTTCACTTCGAGAAGCAGGTCGACCCACAATTGCTTTTGCAGTTCAAGCGCCGGCTTGGTCTAGACAAACCACTTGAGATCCAGTACATAGACTACCTGTCGGGCCTATTGAGGGGAGACTTCGGAAAATCGATGCAGGACTTCTCACCCGTCTCGCAGCAGATCTTCTCAGCCTTTCCCGCCACTTTGGAGCTTGCCATCTGGGCAACGATAATCATGATCTCAGTCGGAGTCGTACTGGGCGTCCAAGCTTCACGTTCATACAATTCACTGCCTGACCATTCAATTCGGGTCTTCGGTACGGCATCATACGCGATTCCGGTCTTCTTTCTTGGAGAGGTGATGATCATGATCTTCGCGATCTACCTTCACCTATTCCCAGCGGGAGATCGCATCTATGCAGGAATGGAACCCACTGGACTGACCATTGGCGACATGCATTGGAAATCCGGACTCTACGTCATGGACAGTATTCTGGAAGGCAATCCGGAGAAGCTTCTGATGTCCGTTCGCTATCTGTTCTTGCCGTCATTGACGTTGGGTATGGTCCTGTGCGGAATCTTCGTTAGGTTGACAAGAGGAAACATGCTGGAAACACTGCAGCTGGACTTCGTCACTGCTGCTCGGGCTCGAGGACTGAAAGAACGCACAGTCGTGTATGGGTATGCTCTTCGGAACGCATTCCTTCCGATACTCACGATGATGGGCCTACAATTCGCTGCACTGCTGGCGGGAGCCGTCCTCACCGAAACCACGTTCTCCTGGCCCGGATTGGGGCGATATCTCGTGGATAGGATCACCTTTCGAGACTACACAGCGATCCAAGGCGTGGTTGTCTTCTTCGGACTTGTGGTTGCGATAGTCAGCCTTGCCGTGGACATTCTATACGCGTACTTGGACCCACGGATTCGATTCTAGGAGAGCTCAAAATGAGTGATGAGAGACCTAAAGGGAGGATTGTGGTTCAGCTCTTTCCCGCGTTGAAGGACCTCACGAGAAGAGGACTTGCAGGCTGGGTCATACTAGCCGGGGCCACCGTCGTCTCCCTGATCGCAATCATGACAGTAATCTCACCGTGGATTTCTCCATACAACCCCATCGACATCAACGTCGGCCCCATTCTTTCGCCCCCCTCAAGCCAGCACCCGCTGGGAACGAATCATCTTGGCCAAGACATGCTTAGCAGAGTTTACTCTGGCGGAGCTATCATGTTCCAGGTCGCGATACTTTCCGTGACCGTCTGCATCGTAGTGGGTGTCCCGATCGGGCTCTTCGCCTCGTACACTGGCGGATACACCGACAAGGTCGCTTCCTTGGTGATGGACAGTATCTACGCTTTCCCGGGCTTGGTGCTTGCTATTGCGATCGCGGCAATGCTGGGACCTGGAGTTGTCAACATGGCTCTTTCGATCGCAGTCGTATACGTGCCTTCGTACTTTAGAATAATCCGTAGCCAGGTCCTCACGATCAAAGAGCTTCCCTACGCGGAAGCCGCCCGCATGATGGGCGCCACCGGAAGGAGCACACTCTTCAGTTACATTCTTCCAAATGTTATTCCGTCGATCGTTGCCGTTGCCACGATAAACTTCGCCGACGCTATTCTCACCGCGGCAGGTCTGACCTTTGTTGGTCTAGGTTTGCCTATCTCAACTCCTGACTGGGGCTGGGACCTCACTTATGGTAGAAGACTTCTCACCAGCGGGACATGGTGGGTGATAACATTTCCGGGCCTAATGGTTGTCTTGCTTGCCTTGGGCTTCACGTTGATGGGAGAAGGACTAAGCGAACTCTTCAACCCGCGCCTCCAAAGGTGAACCGGGAAACATGCCACTGCTTGACATTCAATCGCTGGTTGTGGAGTATCATACAGTTAGGGCGAATGTGAAAGCAGTTGACCGAGTGTCTTTGTCGATGGAGAAGGGCCGAACACTTGGCCTAGTTGGCGAGTCCGGATGCGGAAAATCGACTCTCGGCCTGTCGACTGTGCGTCTTGTGCCTCCTCCTGGCAAGATTGTGAGAGGACACATAACCCTCGATGGAATCGATGTGGTCAATTGCCCTGACGAGGAGATACGTCGAGTAAGAGGAAAACGGGTTGGCTACATCTTTCAGGACCCGATGACCTCACTCAACCCTGTCAAGAAGATCGGCGACCACTTCGTCGAAATCATCCACACCCACGAACCCGAAGTCACTGAGGAAGATGCGTTGAAACGAGGCAAGGACATGCTCGAGCGCCTCGGCATACTTCCGGAGAGAATTGGTGACTTTCCTCATCAGTTCAGCGGGGGAATGAGGCAGAGAGTCATGATCGGGCTGGCCTTAGTTCTCGGCCCCGACCTGCTGATCGCAGACGAGCCGACAACATCTCTCGACGTAATAGTTGAGGCTCAGATAATCGAGCTGCTGAAACAGCTCAAGCGAAGTCTCGGGCTTACTTTGATACTGATCACACACAACATCGGTATCGTGGCCGAGACAGCGGATCGGGTTGCTGTAATGTACGCAGGGAGAATTGCTGAGCTGGGGGAGACGTACAGCCTGTTCGAGAAGCCGTTGCACCCCTACACGCAGGCGCTGCTGAACTCTGTCCCGAACATAACGAAGAAAGGTCAAGTCTTGTCTTGGATCCCAGGGGCGCCTCCCGACCTTGCTGAACCGCCGCTTGGTTGCCTCTATCATCCGCGTTGCGCGTACGCCTTTGATCGTTGCAACAAAGAAGAACCGCTACTGCTGAGGCATGACGGTTCAGAGGTTGCTTGCCACCTCTACGACAAGGGGTAGAAAGCTCTGGATAACATACTCGACGTTACGAATCTCAAGAAGTACTTTCCAGTCGAGAAGAGTTTCTTAGATAAGCTGTTGACTTCGCAGAAGAGTTTCGTGCATGCGGTCGATGACATATCATTCTCAATGAGCCGTGGAGACATCCTTGGGCTTGTCGGCGAGAGCGGTTCCGGGAAAAGCACGACAGGAAGGCTCTGCCTCAAACTGATCGAGCCTACGTCAGGCAGCATTCTCTTCGAGGGAGTCGATGTCGCCAAGTTGCGCGGGGAGAAGCTTCGGAGATTCAGAAGAAATATGCAACTGATCTTTCAGGATCCGACCGCTTCACTGAGCCCGCGTATCAGAGTTGGCGACGCGATCAAGCACGCGCTGTCATTTCAAGGAGTGGGCACGCCGAGTGAACAGATCGGCCGAACACGGGCCATGCTCGAACGAGTTGGTCTGGAACCATGGAGCAACTTCTACGACCGTTTTCCACACGAGCTTAGCGGAGGCCAAAGGCAGCGCGTGGTCATTGCAAGAGCATTGGTGTTAAACCCTAAGTTTGTTGTTGCGGACGAGCCGATCGCCATGGTCGACGTGTCCGTGAGGGCGCAGATTCTCGAATTGATGCTCGAATTGAAGAAGGAATTCGACTTGACCTATCTATTCATAACCCATGATCTCGCGATGGCCAACTACGTATGCCAGAGCATCGCCATCATGTACCTAGGCAAGATCGTGGAGACAGGCCCGAAGGAAGAAGTCTTCGGGAAACCACTGCATCCCTACACGTTGGCTTTGCTGTCCTCAATCCCCGTGCCAGATCCGAAGGCTGAGCTGAAGCGAATGATGCCCAAGGGAGAGATCCCCAGCCCGATCAACCCGCCGAGCGGCTGTAGATTCCACCCCAGATGCCCCTACGCGCAAGCCATATGCGCCGAGCGCGAGCCACAACTGGAAGAGCTGGGGCCGAATCACCAAGCTGCGTGCTTCTTTCCTCGCATGTGACGCGCTTACTGACTGTGAACATTATCTGGAAGTTGAGTGTGTCTAATGAAGAATGGCAATTCCTGTGGCGTATCAGCTACATGGTAGACACGGGCAACCCGCAGGGAAAACGAAGGGCTCACGGTCATGTGGAGCCCTTCCTTCACAATCCCGTTCTGAAAGAAGACCACGAACTCTCGGAAGTCCAGTGGTTGAAAGAGCAACCCACCACTGAAAGTCGAAAACGGCTACGAACATAGGGATAGGGAGCTGGTTTCCCTCTTACCATGCTCCCTCAAGTTCAACTAGGGATGTAGAATCTTATTTGCATGTTTCGTAAGCCGTTGTTGTATAGCTGCCAGAAGTAGTCGAAGTACGGGTCAGCGAAGTATATCTCTCCGTTGGGTCCGTACAATAGGAAGTTGACGTTCTGCCACTGCGGTTTCCCGGTAGCTCTGTCGATGTCGATGCTGCCGATGAAGATCATCGTCACTACTCCTTCGACCGTTGTGTACGTGTACGCTTCTAGGTCAAGGCATCCACCTGGTTTTCCTTTGGCTATGATGTAGACATCGTAGTGTGCTGCTGGCATAGTGAACGCAGCGACCTTATCCGCAACTGCGTCTCCGTCGACTATGTCAAACGCGCCAGCTGACACTTTGATCTTCACGCCTTTCGTTGGAACCATACTGGTGTCAGGGTTGTTCTGTCCGTCAGTCGTCAAGCATGGGTCCGTGTACCAATCAGTCCTGAGGGGAATGAATATCCTGCCTCCGTTGCCTGCTTCGGCGCCTGGTGCGGCTGTACCTCTCGGCACGCCGATTATGTTGAACTTCCAAGCGAGCTTGCCTGGGGGCTGTGCTGCGGTTGCGAGCGGAGTGCCCGCAATTAGCGTGCCTATGAAGAACATGGATAGGAGCACAAGGCCGATTCCTCTTGCCTTGGTTGATCTGTTCATTTTGTCGCGTCACCTCCTGATGAATCAGTACCGTTCCGTTCTTGCTACATGGATGTTCCCTATTTAAGACCTCTGACTCTTGGAACGTCCATGTGCAAGATGGGTGCCACAAAGGTCACATGGACGATAGGCGACCCTGAAGTCCCTGTCGACTACACTCTGGATCTCTATGTGCACACAGGTCTCAATCCGAGACAGAAGCAGGAGTACACTTCGACCGGCATCCAGTGCCTTAACAGCGGCCCAGAAGTCTACTTCGTCTACGAGGAAATCCAGTACGTGATGCAGGGCCTCTCGCTAGCAGTGAACGTGGTAGCCCCAACCGAGCTACAGACACGGTGACATATCCAACCATTCTTGGAGAAGGCTTGAATGGAGCAAAGGCACCGCGAGCAAGATATTGATATCAGGAAGCCCCGAGAGCTGGGAACCGCCCAGCTCCAAGCGCGCGCCTGATACACCGCTAGGAGGACGCGAAACCTGAGCCGTTCCAGACTGTGTCTCCTGATCGCCCTTGCAGTGGTTTCGCTCCCCCATGCATACGCTACGGTAGAGTCTCTCTACGTGACGGTCTACGTCGACACAGCTGCCAGCGGCATGAACGTCCTAGTGAACGTCCGCGGACGTGTTACCAGACTGAATCAGTCTGCCGTGGCTCTTGCCTCTGTGTCGATACAAATCAACGATCCATACGAGAGCAGCGTACACATTGCACTGGTTCATTCTGACGACAACGGCGAGTATTCCGACGCGTTTCAACTGCCAAGCACTCGGCCTGCGGGGGACTACGCGATCTATGTGACCGCGAGCAAGCCCGGTTTTCAAGATGCGTACGCGAAACTCACGTTCTCGGTTCAGTTCACTCCTTTCAGTATTAGCATATCTCCCGAAACTGTCGAAGTCGCACGAGGAGAAACCGCTAACTTCACAATAATGCTGGAAAGCAGAGGTCCAGGCACCTCACCTGTGCATGTCGAAGTGGTTGGTCTCCCGGCCTACGTTTCATACAGCCTAAGCTCCAACAACCAGACCGTTCCCTCAGCCATCGCATTGAAGCTTGAGACATCAGAAGAAGCTGCCCCAGGCTCCTACACCTTCACCGTCATCGGCACATCAAGCGAAGGAGAGGCCAGAGCCAACGCCGAGATTGTGATAGTGGAGGCAAGGGCGCCCGGACAGTACATATGGGCCGCACTTCTCGCTGCAGCAGCACTTGTGGTAGTCATAATCTACGCGCGCAGGAAGGCGAGGAAGAAGGCGCTCAGTTTAGGACCAGCCGCACCAGAGTACCTGAACGGACTGGCGCTTAGTCCCTCAACTCTTCTCTCTCTTCCAGACCATCTTAGGAAGACCGCCGTTATTGTATGCCAGCTTGGGGAGGCAAGCGCTGCTGACGTTGCCGCTCGCTCTGGCAGGGCAAGGGCTGCGGAAAGCGATTACCTAAACCAACTGGTGAGAATGCACCTTCTGAAGAAGAAACGCAAGGGCAGAGAATCTTACTTTACGGTAGAGTGAAGCTCGGGCCTGATGTTCGGGAGCGGATTCGAAGTGTATCTCTGTAACACACGTAGTCGGTTAAATTCGCCTCGGTCTGACAAATGGCATGGTGCTTCGAAGTGCGGAAGCTGTGGATGACTATACTGCTGCTGTCTGTCTCTGTCATAGCTATCGTTGCTCCAATGTATGCTGAAGGCCAAATCACTGTGGCCGACAAGAAGACCAAGTCCGAAACATCTACCGACACAGAAGCCATTGCACCAAATGCGACGAATCCAGTTGGTGATTTCTACCTCAAAGTAGACCCTCCACAACATAAGGTTCAGCACTTGAAGAACGGAAAGAGCAGATCAGCGACCTACTCTGTCAAAGTGACCGCGGTGTCAGAATTTCGGGGCAAAGTAGGACTCTCCGTGACGGGTCTGCCTGAACCTTGTTCAGCGTGGTTTAACCCGGAGGACGGGAAACCGAAGCCTTCCTTCGTATCCGTCCTGAAGGTCATCGTGCCTCCGTCTGCTCCTCCGGGGACATACACCCTCAAGATATCCGGTGCAAGCGACAGAACCACCCGCAACGCAACGACAACATTGATAATCGAAGGAGAAGCAGTCTCCGTGACAACCACGACAACACAGACGACCTCTGTGACAACAACGGGGAAGCTGAAGGTTTCTGTAACAACAGACCAGGAAAGCTACGTCGCCGGCGAAGATGTTGAGATCTCAGGCTATGTGAGACTAGGCTCGGGAGTGTCGGCGGCAGGCGCAAACCTCTCGTTGAGCGTCTTAGAGCCGGATGGCGATGACGTTCACGCGGCAGTTCTGCAAACCAATGATGATGGACGCTTCGCTGAGAACTTCACTCTGTCCTCGACCGCAGCAAACGGGACATATACAGTCTACGCCACCGCGAGCATGTCAGGCTACAAGGATGCTTTCGCCACGGCCACCTTTACGGTCGGGCTGAGCAATCTGCCAAGCGTACACATAGTTGAAGCTTCTATCACCATGCCAAACGGCACCCTTTCATCCGAATTTCATCCTGGAGAGACAGTGGTCGTGTGGGCTGTGGTGAACAACACGGGCGCCGACCTAGTTGACGCCAATACGTGGGTTGAGGCTCTCGACCCCGACAACAGCCCAATAAGTGTGGTTGTCGTGGTGGTCACAATCCATACCGGTGAGCAGGTCAAGGTGGGTGTCCACGTGATATTGGCAACTGACGCCAAGATCGGAACTTACACGGTCAGAATTCTCGTCTCGGACCGCCCGATCGTGGCAGGAGGAAAGTTCCTCGACAGCAAAGAGACAGCTTTCCTAGTCACATCAGAAGCGGGTCCCACCACAACGACGACAACAAGCCAAGTGACATCCGAAACGACGACAACAGGTAGCAGCACATCAGAGACGACGACCACACAAGCGACATCTGAGACCGCAACAGAGACAACATCTCAAACAAGCAGCATGGAGACGACGACCGAAACAAGCACTACAGAAACAACGTCCCAAACAAGTTCGAGCACATCAGAAACGAGCTAGATCAAGATCGCTGGCGACCTGAGGGCTCGGCGGCAACGGAATGAAACGTTCGACGTTGTGTGCGTTACTGTTCTTGGGCGTAGTTCTGCTTCCCCTCTTGACAGAACGTTCGAACGCGGCTGGCCAGCTCTATGTGACGGTGTATACTGACAAGGAAACCTATGGCCCAGGGGAGCTTGTATCGATCCAAGGACAGGTAACAGATGGGAGTTCGATATCTGTTCCCTCCGCAAGCGTCTCGATTCAGGCAAATGACCCTGACGGCAAACCGGTTCATGTAGCGTTGCTCCTATCATCTGCAGACGGCAGCTACAGGGATCAGTTCACGGCACCTCCAAACTCCGTCAATGGAGGATACGCCATCTACGTCACAGCCAGTAAGCCCGGATACACGGACGCCTACAGCCAAGCCGCTTGCATCATAACCGCCGAGCTCACACCCTCACACGCGCCATGGTTGGCGCTACTCCTCGTTGTTCTCGCATTGCTACTTACGAAAAGATGGAGGAAGTCGCCCAAGACCGCGTTGGAGAAGGAGAGACCCTCAACTGGCAATGTACCCGCAGAAACAGCCACGCCGATATCAGAGATGGAATATTCCGGCAAGAACGGACTTGATGTGGGAGGATCAGAGGGGTATCTGAGCGAGTTTGAGGAGAGGCTTCAGAAGGCGATCGACGAGAGCCTCGCACTTTTCGGACCTATTCGCAAGTATGACCTTTGCCAGAGACTGAAAGAAGCATTCGACCTTGAGCCGGGCAGAATGGCCGCTGATCCTGAGAGACTGTCGTCAGCACTGGATGAGATCCTGGGAAGAGCTGGGCGAGTCATCGGACGAGCAATCGCACATAGAGTCGCAGCAACATATTCCATCGAGCTTCGCCAAGATCGAGACCTCACGTATGCTGACCATATCAGGCACCTGAGGCAACTCGTGCGGAATCAGTCTCTCCAGACTTGCACAGGCGTTGGCGGCGTGAAGCTCCAAGGGAAAGCCTGATTCTGTGATTCCTCTCTTGATCTTCTTACCTGCGTTCTCATCGTCTGAGAACAAGATGGATTCTCACACCATTTTGGTCTCCATCTAAGACGGAAGATCCAGCTTTTTCGTACAAGTGCGAGACTGAGGTTCCTAAAAATGGGTTCTGAGGTCTCAATTCTGAAAAGATTTACAGCAACAAAGCTGTCGCGGGTCCCACCGGTTCCGCACCGGCCACTCCGCCACAGACAACGACGCGACTGGGAATTGCTACTTCGTTCGAAGGTCTACGAATTTCCCTCTCTTGGTGAGTTCTACCTCGACCTCGTATGATACAGACCCTTGAGTGCACTTCAGGGTAACTACGTTGTTGCCGTTCGGGAGGGACTTGACAGGAGACATATGCTCGCCTTTGGCAGACTCCGAGACTCTCAGGTGCAACTCATCTATAGCCCGTTTGACGATCTCCTCTTCTGGCATGCTCATGCATTTCACGTCTTGAATCGGTTTTGGCCCGTCACGTAGAGCGGATTCATATTATAGTGTTGCTCATGGTGCCGAAAAGCTCGTGATCTGTGTGGAGAAGCCGAAAGACAGACATTCCGATCATTCACATCCTAGACTGATCTCCTTCCTTGGTGTGGAGCATGACAGAACTCGCGCGTGAGACTGTCGACCGATTGGTTCAGGATTATAAGATCAACACCGACTCGACAAGACGGATCAAGATCAAGGGAGTCAAGCTCGGAAAGAGCACAAGGATCTTCGAACTAGACCGAACAGCGCCTCCCACATTCATCATTGATACCCCAGCAGCCCGTGAGATCGCATGTTTCCCTCACATAGTCGGTGAATCGTTGGAGCAAAGATCACGTGAGGCCGCGGCTGAAGCACTGCCCGCAATCTTGGAGTTGTCGAAGATAGGAAAGGGTCACGGAGATACCGAGATCGTCTTCGAGCAGATCCTGCGGGCCGCTCCTGGTTACAAGCTTCAAGATGTCGCACCGAAGGGTCTAGGCGACTCGTATAGAACAGTCTACCTTCGCCCACGGTACACTCACAGGTCATACCGTGACCATGACGGCACAGTTCAGAGAGAGATCGAGGTGGTTCACGAGAACTTCTCAGAGTTTCCCAAAGGAAAGAAGATCGCGTTGATCATGCAGGATACGGTGGCAAGCGGGCGCTCCGGAGAAGTCAGCATCGACGCCGCACTCAACCACTGTGAGCAGTCTCGCTGCAAGATTGAGAAGTGGATCCTCTACGGGTTCATTTCTGAGTACGGCCTCGACGTACTCTACGGCATTGCCAAGAAGCACAATATCTCGATGGCCGTGTTCGCCATGGGGAATCTCACTGCACTCTGCGCGAACAACTATGACATGCCACTGTACGGAGTAGACGAGGCGCATTGGCAGAGGGCTCGTACAATTCGAAAGCTTGGAAGCGTCATCGACAGAGTCAGCCTCGAAGAGTATCTTCCGTGCTTTGTCCCAGGCGCCGATCAGCCGGGCGACTGGTCCGCTAGGCAACGTAAACTATTCAACGGTGTCTCCCACGAGCCCGGCGACATCGTCGGCCATCTCAACAACAGCATCCGACTCATCAGGAGCCTCGTAGAGATCGGCGGCTTCGAGCCCTGGCAGCAGCGCATAGCCGAGAAGGAGCTTGACCTTCTCCAGAAAACTCTGCAGACTGAAACTTCGAAGCAGACCGCCTGACCCAACCCCCCGGAACGCTGATCCTCGACGCTTCTGAACATCAGCCAGAAAGCGGCTGGGTACACCGCGTAGAAGACCGCTGTCGAGAATGGCGGCGCATCCACCCAGACCCTATCGATCATGTAGCCGCCGACGGGCTGCCCAAACGAATTGGGCAAGTTCCAGAATAGCTGCGCGACGCCCGATGCGGTCGCACGTTCCTTCGAACAGTTCCGCAGTGGCAAAGCTCGGCGCAACACGTGCGCCAACGGGCATTCCGCAATTGCTTTCAGATGTTCGTTCTATTCCGTTCGAAGAATATGTTGATGTTGCTCGCTTGCGAGCTTGGCGGCGAAGAAAGTATGCATCACGTTTCGACCGACTAGAGCGTAGAACACTTATTTCGGAGCTGGGAGTCTCAGCTTCCCTGACGGTCCTTGACTCACGTCTATGCGAAAGCCAGACTCATCGGGACCAAAAAACATCATGCAATGGATCACTTGCTAGTAGACACAGGTGCCACGTTCACAGTTCTCCCTCGCGACCTGCTCGAGGAAGTGGGAGCACTCAAGGTTCCGACAAGGACAAAACTTGAACTCGGCGATGGCCGCAGCGTCGAGGCTGAGGTTTATGCGGTTGTTCTCATGATCGAAGACCGCGAGGGAGCGACTCTCGCAGTGACATTTGAGGGTGCGAAACCGGTCTTAGGTGTAAGATCACTAGAAGATCTTGGCTTGAGGGTTGATCCGGTGAGCGGGTTATTGGAACCGACTCGTCCTCCTGGAGTGGCCTACTACTACTGACATGGTTGCACAACCACCATCTTCATGGGTGTCCAGCAAACGCAAGAGCTCGAGGCAATCGATAGAATAGACATGAGTTTCGACATTTGGCCCTGAGCGGAACCATGTGACTTGACGGAAGTCGGTCGCAAACTACCCAGGGACCCGAGCCGCCAAGCAACAACAAAGAGGTAGCCCAGGTCTGTCAGGCGACAGTAGCCCACTGGTAGCCTAGGAACGATTTGGGACGCCACGCTCCTGGGTATTCTTGCGACTGCGCCAAGGAGGTGGGACAGATGATGTGTTCCCTGGGGAACACAATTGATTTCGCAAGGGCAGGGGTGAAATGAGCATGAGTCAAGATGAAGATGACGACGAAGACGACGAACAAGTGGAAGAGCCATCGGCCGACGAAACGGACGAGCAGGGAGGAGAGATTGATCCATTAAGCGGCGAAGTGAGCCCTTCCAGACGGCTCGATCGCAAGTACGCGCCGCCAAACGAGAGGAAGCCATTCTTTTGAAACTCTGGGCAGGTGGAGTGAAAGACATCCGCCCGGCTAGGCTCATGATTCATCTCCGAACCGGGTATCGGCGGCTTCCAGTTCAGGTCAGGGCTCTTTTTTGGAATATTGACACAAATCGCCACGCGTGTCCGACGGTTCCGCTGTTCCGGGTTTGATGCTATATGGCAGTTCCGCGCATGGTCGCCGAAGTGCTCGGTCCGTGTCGAAGCTCAAAGCCATCGGGGTAATCGGGATTCCATACAATGTCGGGTGGAAGGGTGAGGGCATAGACGAAGGCCCGTCAGCGCTACGCAGAGCAGGACTGATCGGGCAGCTTGGCCAGGTTGCGGAGGCGGTTGCGGATCTCGGCGATGTGAAAGTGGATCTGCCTCCGCGAGACGACAGCAACCCGAGGCTTCTGAATCCGTATCAGGTTGTCGCGGCCTGTAGGGCCGTGGCTGCTCGGGTGCGGAGCGCATGCGAGCGAGGATACTTCCCTCTCATTCTCGGCGCTGAGGATAGCGTCATCATGGGCATCGTGGAAGGGCTCACGCTGGGATTCCCCGGGCCGGTCGGGCTCATCTACCTCGACGCCCACGGCGACTTCAACACGCCCGAGACTACACCGTCGGGCCTGATTGGAGGAATGGACGTAGCCATCCTCACGGGCCGAGGCCCCGATGTGCTGACGAACATCTTTGGTCACAAACCGCAACTAAGTGAGAAACAGATAGCGATCTTTGGTGCTAGGGACCTCGACCCGCCTGAGCGAGAGATGCTTGAAGCATCCAAGGTTCACCTCTACACGATGGACAGAGTACGAGAGTTCGGCGCGGAGCGCGCCATGAGAGAAGTGACGGAGAAACTGTCGCGATTCTGCGGGAGAATCTACGCGCACATGGACATAGACGTGTTGGAGCCCGGCGAGATGAAAGCGATCCACATGAGCGCTCCAGACGGCTTGACGCTGGCTGAATGCACGCGCGCGTTGCGAGCTGTCCGAGAGACCGGAAAGCTATGCGGCCTAGCAGTGATGGTGTTCAACGCACGCAAGGACCCCGAGGGAACAGAAGCACGGAAGCTGAATCAACTGATAGTCGACAGCCTGGGACACGGTTGAAGGGTGACTGTGGCTAAGAGAACCCCTAGAAGAAGAGTCAAAACGCAGGCTCGAATTTCATGGCTAATGCTAGGCTAGCGAGACGCACAGTGAATGGTTCAAATCCTGTTCTCCATATCAAAGGACCCGGCGACAGGTCTGCCCCTCCTCATAAAGGGATTCTACGAATGGCTCAAGCAAGAGCTCGGTCAGACATGCCCTGACGAGCAAACGCTACCCCTCATGCTCAGAGACATCAGAAACGAGCGTGCGAAATAGAGATCGCAATAAAATGAAAGATAAGCGCATTCGGACGCTCCGAAGCTCGCATTTCACTCTGGTTTCCAAATATGACCTACCTTGTGGAGCCTGACCGTAGTGGTAATCTGTCTATCTTACACCGGAGAGAGCACGCACAATATAATACTGGGCATGTCCCAAACAATATTCTATGGTCAACTTCGCGACTCAGCTATTAGTTGTTTTCCCAACGGTATTGTTCTTCCTGAGTCTCTGTGCTCGATCTATACCCCACTACAGTGAGAGGAAGAGACAAGGTATTCGAGAAGCGATAAGGAATCTGGACCGCACATTCGTCTTCAACTTGCTGATCGATTCCTTTACTCTCGCTGTCATAAACGGACTCATACTGATGTTCCAGTTCGGCGTCGCTGATGCGGGATTCTTGCTGATGTTTGCTGGTTTGACCTTATGCATCTTTGGATTCGCTTTTCTCCAATCTGGGTCGTTAATGGGTGCTGCTTTCTGTCTCTTCGTATTAGGTTCGTTCTTTGCCACTGAGATGATTTACTTCTGGCTTTTCGGGCAGAGTCTCGTCATCGGCGTTTTGTTACTTAGTGATTGGCAGCTAGCCTTGATACTGCCAGTGAGCATCACTATCGTATTTGTCACAGCTATCATCGTTTCGATGCGTAGGTCAGCCAAGATCGATCCTGCTACTACCAGAACGAGCTAAGCCGCGAGTATCCCAATGGTGCAGAGCGCAGTAGAGATCGAACTCGATTTGTGTGATGCGATGAGAAAGGGGTAAGATGGCGGCCGAGCGCAAAGCATCGTATGAGCTCGCTCGTCTGTGGATTAGATGTCCACAAGGACGGTGTCTACGTTAGAGTGATGAGTTATGGCGGTGAAGTTATTGACGAGAGGAAGCTGTCCAACGATGAGGTTGTTAGAAAAAGCGGGGGCTGTCGTTGTATTGATCGATGTTATGGAAGCTGAGACATTACTCTGTGGGCTTCGGATTCGCTCCAAGCTTTCAGCGTCTTGGTCCGGACGTTGCCTGAGCTGCCAACCTGGAGGAGGAATTTTAGCAGGTTTTCATCGCTCGGCATCTCAAGGATCGCCACGAAGTCGTATTCTCCCAAGGTGTAGTAGAGCTGCATTCTTCCTCCAGC
>Ga0315312_1001779_pt1 | contig 15988 bp, 12 predicted proteins | sample TDP7_MG_FD_203629 | JGI IMG/M metagenome (GOLD analysis project Ga0315312, IMG submission 203629) | Freshwater sediment microbial communities from Lake Towuti, South Sulawesi, Indonesia - TDP7 | ecosystem: Environmental > Aquatic > Freshwater > Lake > Sediment | place: Indonesia: South Sulawesi... | reverse complement strand
AAGCCAACGATAGTCATTGCCGGTAGGCCACTCGAAATATCTACCTCAACATCAACCAGCCGACCCTCGAGGCCTACCACAGCCGCAGTTTTTACCGTAGCTAACATCGTACTGAACTATTCTGTTATAGAAGGCTACTATCCATTTATGGCTCGACATTACATATGAACGGCTGTGGCATATCAAGGTAGGTGATACTGCAGTCTTTGCCCATTATATTTTCCGCTTCGGCTATTGCCTCTTCCACCGAGGCGAATGGCGTCAAACTTACCCTTCTGGCAGTTTCAAAGTCGGTGGCTCCAGCTAGAAAGACGTGGCTGAGATAATTGAGACCATAAATCCCCTGCCCATATATGATATGGGGGTGAGAACCGTGGAAGCCATAGCCATATCTATACTTGTGGACGAACTCGGGGCGGTGGGCGTATTCCTCAGCATAAAGGTCCCAGATTTCAACTGCATCCTTAGTCTGGGGCAGGACCTTTTCAAAGAGCTCAACATAGGGTTGGTACTTAAGGGCGTCGAATTGTCTCGGGCAAGGGTGACAGACTATGACAATCCCCCCTGGCTTGACCAGAGGGACATTCTGGAACAGTCCGTAGGTGTAAGATAGCGCCAGATTTCTTACCAGAATGGGATTGATAAAGGACAATTTGGAATAGGGGTCTCTCTTGTTGTCCATACCACAGACCACCACATCTGACTGCCCCTTGACATCCACTACCAGTTGTTTGTCCATTATTTCTAGGCCTTTCTCATGAGCCTCCGGTGGGTGCCCGGCAACAACCTGGACTAGCTCCTGTGTTGCTTTGTTGTTCATCGTGCCTTCAACGACGAGGACACGGCGTCCTTTCTTAGCCAGTTCACGTTCAATAACAGCACCCAATTCATTGAGCAGTTTGGGGAAGGCTGAGCGTTTGGGGTCAAGTACCGATTTACCTGAAGCCTTGGCAAAGGGACGGTGATGGTGTCGCATGAGTCTCCAGCTGCCCAGACCGACGACCACTGTCTTCCAGCCACCGTTAAAATGAACCCACGGGTGGCTCACATATATGAGCTGGTCAGAATCGGTAACCAATCGGCTTACCTCCACTTCCTGACCTCGCTTGGTCTCTCCTAGGAATACTAGGTTATCTTTATCCTCGGCATCAAAATTGAACAACCGGCTTACACTAGTTCGGCTAACTAGCTCATCGCCTAGTATGGTCGCTAGTTCGCTTGGAGTCCACATCCGGTGCAGCCCGCCAGCGCAAACCAGGCGGATATTGTAAGGGTCTACACCAAGCTTATTGAGTTCCTCCAGCAGCACCTTGATGGCTACTTCCCGAAAACCAGGTTGCTTTTCCTGAGGGACATAAGCGATGGGGTCATCGAAAGCAATGGTAACCTTGGATTTTGAGCTTACCAGCTTGGATAAAGGCTCGTGAGCAATCGGCGAGTTTAGGGCATCGCGAACTGCCTGAGCCGGGTCAGGGAGAGCCGGGAGGGGCTTGTTGGTTTGCCGTATGACCCTGGTCCTCTCGGGTAGCTCTGCCCCAATGGTACTATCTCCATATGGTATTCTGAAAACTGACATTAGCGGAACCTCCTATCTAAATTACTGTAGCAATATTAAAGCCTGTGGCTAACCGGCTGTCAAGCTGAATTCCCATTGACAGCAAATGTCATCTTTACTCTTTCTCGGAGGTGATTTAAGGCACTTTACCTCTATATCAGGGTTGATGGCAGAGGCATAAGCTTTCATAATTCTAGGTTCAACTAGGTTGCAAATTTTCTCTTCCCTCCCCCCACCCTCCGCCTCTAAGGCATCTAGAGTGGGGCAATAGGTAACCGTATATAGGGCACTATTTTTATTCCTAATTTCTATGTCAAATTTCATCAGCAGGCACCAGGGTTCGAGCTGGAAAGCTTTCATAAGAGCAACAATATCATTCCCACGGATTTTCAGTTGCCGTTTAATCCTCGCCATTTCATATTTACAATTGCGTTCCCAGACTTGTATATCGCAGGCTAAAGCTTCTTCGTCACCCACCCTTTCTTTCACGGCAAGATACCAGATTCCATCCATGGCTATGTATAGTCTGGCGTATAGTTTTAATAGTTCGGCAAGTGTATCGGGGGAGAAATCGCTGAGTTTTAGATTGGGCAGGAATTCACCGCTATAATCTGTCAGTTTCTTCAATTTAACCTCCTTTATGGCTATGTTAGCCCCCGGCGGGCTGGCTGTCAAGGAGATAAACAATCGCTAGTCCTTGTTATGCTTAAGCTCTAGTGCTACAATTAAACTGCTAGCACGGAGGAAGATATGCCACTGGATTCTATAATCGTCAAAGGGGCTAGGGAGCATAACCTCAAGAATATAGATGTCGTCATCCCTCGGGATAAGCTGGTGGTCATCACCGGTGTCTCTGGCTCAGGTAAGAGCTCGCTGGCATTTGATACCATCTATGCTGAGGGTCAGCGCCGCTATGTAGAATCGCTATCGGCTTATGCCCGTCAGTTCTTGGGCAGGATGGAGAAGCCCGAGGTCGACTATATTGACGGGCTGAGCCCAGCTATTTCTATCGACCAGAAGGGCCCGAGTCGTAATCCACGGTCAACCACCGGGACGGTAACCGAGATTTACGATTACTTACGGCTACTTTTTGCCCGGGTAGGTCACCCCCACTGCCCCAGGTGCGGGCGAGAGATTGCCATGCAGACGGTGCAGCAGATTGTTGATGCTATTCAAGCCCTCCCCGAAAATAGCCGCATTATGGTTCTGGCACCGTTGATTAGAGACCGTAAGGGTGAGTATCAAGCGGTGTTTGATGATTTGCGCAAGGAGGGCTATGTCAGGGTTCGAGTCGATGGGACTATCCATGACCTCTCCGAGGAGTTTCAACTGGATAAGAATAAGAAGCACTCCATTGAGGCGGTGGTGGATAGATTAGTAATGGGGCAATCAGGAAGCCAGAGCCGCATTGCCGACTCGGTGGAAACTGCGCTTAAGCTCGGGGCAGGAGTAGTTCTGGTATCTATTATTGACGGTGAGGAACTCCTGTTCTCGGAGCACTTTGCCTGCGTGCAGTGCGGCATTAGCCTGGGCGAGATTGCCCCCAGAACATTTAGCTTTAATTCCCCTCACGGTGCCTGTCCGGCTTGCACCGGGTTAGGGGTCAAATTAGAGATAGACCCTCAGCTGGTTATACCTAATAAGGAGCTATCTATCGCTCAAGGAGCAATCCGTCCCTGGCAGTGGCAATCCTGGTATTATGACCAGCTTGAGACGTTGGCCAGGCGCTATGGCTTTTCTCTTCATACCCCGGTTAAGAATCTAAGTGAGCATCACCTTAGGCTTGTTCTTTATGGCGAGGAGGGGGAGCTGGTGAGGTACAGGAACCGCTATGGCCGGGTCAGGGAATACTTTACTGGCTATGAAGGGGTTATCCCCCGCATGGAACGACTATATCGGGATACCGAGTCTGAGCACTCCCGGGCTGATATAGAGCGCTACATGATGTCCACCCCGTGTCCGGTTTGTCTCGGTAAGCGGCTCAAGCCGGAATCTTTAGCCGTAACCATTGATGGTAAGAATATTGTTGAGGTTAGCTCAATGTCGGTTACTCAAGCGTTGGAGTGGGTGGCGACTCTTGGTGATGGTAAGAAGGCGATACTTACCGAGCGTGAGCAAATAATTGCCCGTGAGATTGTCAAGGAGATTAAAGCCCGCTTGGACTTCCTTAAGGATGTAGGACTGGATTATCTTACCCTTGACCGCCCCTCAGCAACCCTTTCTGGTGGTGAGGCACAGCGAATTCGTCTCGCCACCCAGATAGGTAGTGGGCTGATGGGCGTGCTCTATATTTGTGATGAACCAACGGTGGGCTTGCACCCCGCTGACGACTATCGTTTGATTGAGACCCTGAAGCGGCTGAGGAACCTGGGTAATACCATATTGGTTGTCGAGCATGATGAGGCTATGATGCGGGCGGCTGACCATATTATTGATATGGGACCCGGGGCTGGGGAGCATGGCGGCTGGATTGTAACCACCGGAACTTTAGCCGATATCATGAATTGCACTGAGTCAATAACCGGGCAATATCTTAGTGGGGCAAGGCAGATTCCATTACCAAGAAAGCGCCGCCCTGGTTCAGGCGAGGAACTAGTAATAAAGGGGGCTAGGCAGAATAACCTGAAGAATATAGATGTCCGTATCCCCCTGGGCAAGTTTGTCTGTATCACCGGGGTTTCTGGCAGCGGTAAGAGCACCCTAATTGATGAGATTATGTGTAAGAAGCTGGCACAGATATTGTATCGGTCAAGGGAGAGGGCGGGGAGCTGTGACGGTATCTTTGGGGTTGAGCATATTGATAAAGTAGTCAATATTGACCAGTCGCCTATCGGGCGTACCCCCCGTAGTAATCCAGCTACCTACACCGGGACCTTTACCCCTATTCGTGAGCTTTTCGCCACTGTCCCCGAGGCTCGAATGAGGGGCTATGCCCCGGGTCGTTTCTCGTTTAATGTCAAGGGTGGACGGTGTGAAGCCTGTCGGGGTGAAGGGTTTATTCAGATTGAGATGCAGTTTTTGCCTGATGTCACCGTTCCCTGTGAGGTGTGTAAGGGGAAGCGCTATAATCGTGAGGCGCTGGAGATTAGATTTAAGGGCAAGAACATCGCCGAGGTATTAGATATGACCGTGGAACAAGCCCTGTCTTTCTTTGAACATTTCCCCAAGGTAAGAAGCAAACTGGAGACCCTGCGCGATGTCGGGCTGGGCTATATCCACTTAGGCCAGCCGGCACCTACTCTCTCCGGTGGTGAAGCACAGAGGGTGAAGCTAGCCACCGAGCTGTCACGGCGGTCTACAGGCAGGACATTATACATCCTTGACGAACCGACTACCGGTCTTTCCTTCGAGGATGTAGCCGCTTTATTACGAGTATTACAACGTCTGGTTGATGCTGGTAATACGGTGGTGGTTATTGAGCACCATCTGGATGTGATTAAGAATGCCGACCATATAATTGACCTCGGACCCGGGGCTGGTGACCGCGGTGGTTATATTGTTGCTACCGGGATGCCTGAGGAAATAGCTCAGGAGAAGTCCTCGGTCACCGGGCAGTATCTAGGCAAGGTGCTGGCGAAGGACATTGGCTATGCTTTAATCGGCTGACTTTTTGTTAACATTAAGGGGGTAAAATTGACTCGAGAAGAACTACTTGATTCTGTTAACGAGAATGTAGAGAATAAGAATCTGGTAAAGCACATGTTAGCCACCGAGGCTATAATGCGAGCTCTAGCCAGGCGTCTTGGTGAGGATGAGGAGGAGTGGGGGCTCACCGGTCTGTTACATGATATAGACGTGGAGCTCACCGGGGAGGATATGAGCACTCATAGTAAGTTGGGGGCTGACCTGGCTAGGGAGTTGGGGGCTAGTGATAGGATGGCTCATGCCATCTTGTGCCATAATGAAGCCCATGGTGTTCCTCAGGAGACAAAGCTGGACAAGGCTCTATTTTGTGCTGACCCATTGACTGGTTTAATCACCGCCGCTGCTTTGGTTCGTCCCGACAAAAAACTGGCTGGACTTGAAGCTAAATCGGTGCTTAAAAGGTTTAAGGAGAAGAGCTTTGCCGCCGGGGCGGATAGAGAACAGATTTCCCAGTGTAGCGAGCTTGGGCTTGGGCTTGACGAGTTTGTCGAACTGGGACTGGAGGCAATGAAGACAATTGCCGATGACCTCGGACTCTAGATTTAAGGAGATAAGATGTACAAAAAAATATTAGCTCCATTGGATGGCTCAGAGCTTGCCGAGTGCGCTCTGGAACACGTTAGGACAGTCACTAAAGGACGTCGTGCTCCCAAGGTAATCTTGTTACAGGTAATACCGTTTCCTGCCCATCCCGCCCATACACTATCTGACGAGCTTATACGTAGCGAAAGCGAGAAAGCTGAAGCTAACGCCAGGGACTACCTTGCTAAAGTGGCAGATAGCCTGAGGGCGGATGGTATCGCTGTCGACACTGCCATAGTCCGTGGCGGACCAGCTGAAGAAATACTGGACTACGCTAAGGAGAATAAAGTAGACCTAATTGTTATGAGCACTCACGGGAGGTCAGGGGTCTCCCGTTGGGTCTTTGGCAGTGTGGCTGAGAGGGTTCTACGCCACTCTGCTACCCCAGTGCTCATAGTCCCATCGTTTGGCTCCAGAAGGTAACCTATCCCCCTTCCCTTGAGAGAGTAATAATGGAGAGTCAAAGAGAGGCGAAGCCTCTCTTAAATAATGAATTCCCCTTCCCCTTTTTAAGGGGAAGGGGACAAAGGGGATAGGGTTAGCTCACCTCAAGCGTTGAGCCCTGAGCGGTCTTGATAACATTGATGCGGTTGGGGAAGGCGTCTCTAAGCTCCTCAATGTGAGTAATAACCAGTATCTTGTCAAAGTCATCCTGAATTGAGTTTATCGCTTCCTTGAGTTTTTCTATGCCAATACTATCCTGAGTACCGAAGCCTTCATCAATGACCAGAGTCGGCAGTGGTGCTCCAGCTCGCCTGGCTAGTAGCTTGGACAAAGCAATACGGATGGCAAAGTTGATGCGGAAGGCTTCACCACCGCTAAACATCTCATAGTTTCGCGTCCCTAACTCGTCAGAGATATTGATATCCAGGGTTTCAACAACATCCCCTTTCTTTGTTTGTCGTTGGGTTTCAATCTTGACATGCATTCTATTGTCTGTCATACGCCCCAGCAACTTGTTGGCTTCAGCCTCAATTTCGGGGAGTGCCCTCTCAATGAGTAGGGCTTGTATTCCCTTTTTGCCAAAGGCTTGAGCTAGGTCTCTGTAGATTTTCTCCTGTTTTGACGCTTGAGCCACTAGCTTTTCCTTTTCCTTCTTTCTTATCTCCAATTCGTAACACCGCTGTAGCTTTCCCTTCACATCCCATATTGTTTCTTGGGCTTGCTTCTGTTGTGCTACTAGCGTTTGGTGTTCAGTTTCAGCCTGGGTTAAATCATTGACCAGTTGTGGCAGTAGATTAAGTGCATCGCTTAACTCTTGCCGTTTTTGATTATCAACCTCCAGGCTGTGGCGTAGCTCTTGGGCAGCTTCTTCACCCCTTGAAGCCGCTTCCTTTTCCTGGCTGATGAGCCGGTCAGCTTCTTCCAGCTTCCGCTTTAGACCTTCATACTGTTCTAGGTTAGTTAGCCGATGGCGAACCTGTTCATGCTGCTGAGAATGGTAGCCAAGTTTAGCCAATTCGCCATCAAGCTCTCGTAGTGACTCTTGTTCTTGGGTTGCGAAGTCTTTCCTGGCTAGGTGTTCTTCAATCTCAACTAGCCTTTTTCTTTCCTCATTTAGCTTATGACTAGCCTCTTCAGCCTTGGTAATCTCCTGGCTCAAGACGCTGGCTTTAGTCTGAAACGAGGCTCTATCCTGGTTTAGCTTTGTTTCCAGCTGTAATATTTCGTTTTCCAGTGGCTTGAGTTCGGTTTTCCTTTGAAATTGCTCATCTTGATTTAATTTCAGGGAGTCAAGTTTGTTGTGCCTCTCAGCAGCATACTTTTTCTCAATCAGCTTTAGGCTTTCTGCCTCTAGCTCCGTCTCGCATAGTGGGCACTTGGTGTCACTTTGCCTCGTTAGCAGGTCAAGCTTCTCTTCTATTTCTTTTATCTCCCGTTCTAGCTGGGCTTTGTTGGATTCCAAGTAATTAATCTTGGTTTGAAGTTCTTGGCTGCTTTGCCTTTTGCGGCGTAGTATTTCTTCAGGCTCGGCTAACTGGCTTAGTTGGACTTGAATTTGCTGCAATTCATTTTTGAGTGAAGGCAGTTTTTGCGAGCTAATTTCTAGTTCATTGATTCGGCTTTGAGCCACGGCATGGTCTTTAACCAGGGCTTGCCCCATTTGAGTAATCATCATCTCTAACCGGTATTTTCGCTCGTTTAGAGTGGTAACCAGCCTAAACTTTTGGTCGAGTTCATCCTTTAATTTCTTGGCTTGGCTAAATTGGGCGTAACCTTCTTCAATCATCGACCGCTGGGCTATTAGCTCTTCATACCCTTTGACCCGGGAAAGGTGCTGTTTAACCTGCTCATCCCAGCGCTCCAGCTCTCGCATCTTCTCGGCTATGTGCTCCTCTAGCTGAATGAGTTGCAACCTCTTATTCTCCAGGGATTCCTTTTCCTGTCGCAGGCTATTAAGTCTGGATTCCTGCTCGGCTATTACTTTTTCCATAACGGAGAGCTGGCTTTGGGCTTGCTCAAGCTCAACTTCGTAGGCTGGCTTTTGGATTAATTCATCACCGATGTCCTTAATAGCGCTCTCAAGCTGTGCCTTTTCTGTTTCCTGCTGTTTAGCCAGCTCTTTAGCCTGCTCTTCCAGTTCATCGTAGAAAGAAAGCCCCAGAATATCAGCTAGCACTTGCTTGCGCTCGATTGGGCGTTTGATGGTGAACTCGTCAGCGCGCCCTTGCAACAGGAGGGCACTGTTAACAAATGTGGGGTAGTCCATGTGTAGCACATCGGTAATCCTCTGCTGGGTCTGGGTTATGCTATTGCCGGTAATCGACTTAAAGCCGTTCCCGGTAGCTATCTGAAATTCCAGGATGGTTTGTCCTGAGCGCCCTCGCCGTTTGGGTTTAGAGTGCTTGCGGATGATGCGGTATGGTTGCTGCCCTACGGCAAAGTCAAACTCTACTTCCATTTCCGTCTGACCTTGGTGAATGAGGTCATCATCACTTTTGGCTCTGGCTCTTCCCCATAATGCCCAGGTCATAGCATCAATTAGAGCTGACTTACCGTTGCCGTTATTGCCTGAGATGCAAGCGGTGTGAATACCATCAAAGGAGAGGGGTGGCACGTTATCCCGGTAGCACATAAAATTGCGCAGCGACAACTTAATGGGAATCATCGATAAGCTCCCCAATAACCACCACTCTGTTATTACCACTACTTGTTGAGCTGCCCCTATCCATATTTGAGGCTCCTCTATCTCTGTTTCTCACATTTATTCTTATATCGTCTGGGCGGAGAACTTGATGATTATCGACATGCTCTTATCCCAATTATATCAGCACTTAGTTTCCAGATAAATAGACACCTTTTGTTGACAAACCGAGTTGCCTATGCTAAACTCGCCACAAATATATTGACTCGTTCCATCTCTACCACGACCTGAAAGGAGGAGATTGGAATATGGCTTTACTTGAAGTCAAAGGGGTGAGTAAGTATTTCGGAGGTTTGGCTGCTCTAAGCGAATTTGATATGGAGGTAAGTGAAGGAGAAATCAGAGGGCTTATTGGCCCTAATGGTTCGGGGAAGACAACCCTATATAATGTCATTAGCGGGGTTTATCGACCAACAACGGGAACTATAGTATATCAGGGCGAGGATATAACTCACCTTCCGCCCAGCATAATAGCCAAAATGGGTCTCGTCCGAACCTTCCAGCAGACTGCACTGTTTATGGATTTTACTGTGCTACAAAATATATCCGTTGGGCGGCACCTTCATGCTGGGGAAAGTGTTTTTGGGGTAATGGGTAGTACTCCTCATACTAGGCAGGTAGAAAAGGAGGCCCTGAAGAAGGCTGAGAAAATAGTCGACTTTATGGAGCTAACACACATCAAGGATGAACTGGCCGTAAACCTTCCTCACGGCTATATGCGGGCATTGGGGGTTAGTGTTGCTCTGGCGGCAGAGCCCAAACTGCTCATGCTAGATGAACCGGTTACCGGTATGAACCCTACAGAAAAGGCACATATGTTAAGCATAATTAAGAAAATACGGGAAGAGGGAATAACTGTGCTAGTGGTAGAGCACGATATGAGGACGGTTATGGGACTCTGCGACTACATAACTGTGCTGAATTTCGGGAGGAAGCTTGCTGAAGGCACACCCAAGGAAGTACAGTCAAATGAAGAGGTTATCGAAGCCTATCTGGGAAAAGCAGAGCTTCTTGGTTAATATCAACTTACCTATAGCTTGGTAGCGGCTATTTTAACGATAGAGATAAGAAATAACCCGAGTAATAATCTGCTACTCGGGTTATTTCTTAATAACCAGCTTGGCGGGAGCAATTTTATACCGTTTCCGCTATTACACCTCGTCGCGCTCGGAATCGGGCTATAGCCTTAGCGATGATACTCTCAATACCCCCGGGCAGGAAGACGAGGAACAGTATCAAGATGATGCCGAAAAACATGGGTCTCATTTCCAAGAAGGGACGTGTGAATTCGAAGATGGCTTGCATCACACACACCCCGACTATGGGACCCCAGAAGGTACGAGTGCCGCCCACCACCACCCAGATGATGAGGTACACCATGGTGATGATGTCAAACACCCTTGGGTCTACCGCCGCCAGGCGGTGAACCAAAAGGGCACCGGCAATGCCGGCAAAGAAGGCACCGATTGCCATGGCTAGTGTTCTGTATCTAGTGACCCTTATGCCGATGGATTCTGCTAATAGGGGGTGGATAGAGATCGCCTTAAAGGCATCCCCTATACGCGACTTGTCTACGCGGTACATAAGATATAGGCATACCAGCATTACCCCGAAGCACATGAAGTAGTAGGGGATAGGTTTACTGAAATCTATCCCGGCTACTACCGGAGGATAGGGGATGTCTATTATGCCCCGGGGACCTCCGAAGGGGGTGTGAACCTTGACCCAGACCAACCTGATTAGTTCCCCCAGAGCATAGGAGGCGATAAAGAAACCGAAGCCGACGGTTCTCAGCAAAGGCTGAATGACCCCTGCGCCTACTAGGCTTGCCATCACCCCTCCTATGGGGATGCACACCCAAACCGGGATACCGAAATACTTGGCTAATAAGCCACTGGTGTAGGCGCCGACACCATATAACACAACATGGCACAGTGTCCAGTCATGCGTAGTAGTGATCAGGCGGTAGCTTTGAGCCAGGATTATGTAGATAAAAAATAGGATAGCAACCTCAACAACGTATGTCCTGGCGAAGAAGGGCATAATACACATCCCTATGATTAAGGGTGCTAGTGCCCCCATCCTGAACCTTTGTATATTAAATTGCAACACGGCCCATTAACCCCTGTGGTCTTACTATTAGTACGCCAGCCATAACAGCTACAATAACCATCTGAGCTACCACGGCGTCAATCATCGTAGTAACGAAGGTTTGGGTAAAGCCGAAGATAATGGAGGCGATAACCGCCCCCTCCACACTTCCCATCCCTCCTACAATAACTACAATGAAGGCGGGCAAGATAACTTGGTGCCCCAGCATCGGGGTCACCGCATATATTACTGACATTAATCCACCGGCTAGGCCAGCGAGAACACCGGCGATGCCCATAGCCAGTGCTGTAATTTTATTGATGCTTATCCCCTGTAGCGAGGCAGCCTCTGGGTCCTGAGCAACGGCACGCAGTGCTCGCCCCAGCTTAAACCGGCGCATGAAGAAGATAAGCCCTCCTATGCCAGCAATGGCAAAGGGTATTATCAGCATCCTGGCAAAGTCTACGGCGGCACCCATGATCTCAAAAGGAATCATGTAGGGTTTGGGGAGATACTTCATCAATCCCCACCCCCACACTTCGCCGCAGAAAACCTGGATGATAAAAGCAAAGCCGCAGGTTGCCATAAAGCCAGCGAGCACATTCCCCCGCGTTGGTCTGAAAATTGCTCGCTCCACAGCTAGACCAATGGCGCAGACTACCCCGACTCCAGCTCCTATTGCTACCCAAAATGGCACATTACCTAAGGCATATAGGGCATATACCGTATAGGCGCCCGCCATGAAGAATTCCCCATAAGCGTAATTTGCCATTTGCATTACGCCGAAGCACAATGATAGCCCCACGGCTATCATCATTAGCATACAACTAGCTGCTCCCGCGTTAGCCGCTGTCTGTATCGCAGTTTGTAAGTCCATTCTCTAGTTTAGCCTCAAATAACGTTTACCTGTCTCAGACTTATTTTCATGTCATGGGGCGGCGAAAAACGCCGCCCCATACGTTGCTCTTTTCGCCGCCCCATATACGCTGCGCTTACTTGCGCTGGTACCACATCATCCCGTGCTCTTCCACTACTGGAATTACTATGTGCTTAATGTTCTCGAACCACTTTTCGAACCTCATTGACATAAAGATGCGCTTCTCCCCATAAGCACCAGCTGCGCTCACGGCATTGATATCAAACTTATTTATCGGAACAGGCAGCGAAATCATGTTATCAATACCCCACATGTCCTTGCCATACATATACCCTGGACCGAGGATAGTGGGGAAATAGGGTAGTGCCCTAGCGGTCTCAAGTATCTCGTCGTTGGTGGGGAACCGTCCAGCGCCTGGATGCTCCATGCCCCAGTACTGTGCCCACTCACACCACGGGATTAAAGCGACCACATGGTCAAAGTCAATCCCGGTCATGTGGCGGTGAACGTCCTCAGGACCTCCTGGACCATATCTGGCGTTCCACAGGCGAGTGAAGGAGTGGTTCCATGAGGGCTCACCCCACCACTCGTCCTCCATGACGGGGAAGCTGTCTATGCCCAAGCATTTGGAAGCGTACTCAGCTGGAATCTTCTGCAGGTTGGCTTCCCAGTCAATGTAGTTCAGCGAGATTGGGCCTTCCCAGCCCTGCAGGTAAAACTGCTCCCAGAGCAGGGTTTGGAATGTAGGGTAGCAGAGGTTGAGGCTCATGGCATCAGGGTTGGTCGCCATCATGGCGGTAGCTACCGGGGCGAAGTCGGTAGTCTCTAAGGCAAAGTGCTTGTCATAGACTATCTCCCAGCCCTCGGCGACAGCACAGCCTACCTCCCATGCCTGGCAGGTTCGGCCAAGGGTGTCATCCTGGGAAGTTACTGCCCACCTCAGTGGTCTCCCCAGCTCTTCAGGTCTGGGCAGAAACTGTTTGACTACCAGCGGTCGGAGCATGTCAATTCTGGGGGTAACATCCCCGCCAGCAATACAATATGGTCTGTCGGGCATGATGTCAGTGGATATCAGGGAGGCATAGACTACCCCGTGCTCGGTGAGGAAGGGATGCACAGCGTCGGCAGGGTTGCCGCCGATGGCGCTGATGAATTTAACATTATTTTCCAGCACCAATTGTCTGGCACCCTGAAGTGCCTTACTGGCAATAGCCTCGTCGTCGAATTCATACATCTTCATCGGGTATCTCGTCCCGCCAACGAGGAGACCTCCGCACTTATTCACAGCGTCAATAAAGATGGAATTCCCTGTAATTCCAGGGAGTCCCCATCCGGAGTCCGGTCCCGACAGTGCGCAGAGGAAGCCGATGTTAATCGTCTCCCCGATGGGGTACTCTACCCCTATCTGTTGGTCGGGGAGGTGGCCTAGTATTTCTACCTCATCTGCCGAAAGCCCTCCGGGTAGTGCCGCTGGAGCTCCAGGGGCTGCTGGAGCACCGGGTGTTACCGGTGGTGGAGCCGCGGCTGGTAGACAGCCAGTGAAAAACACTACTGCCATCGCCACTATCACCGAGATAGGTACCACTAGTCTTAGTAACCTTTTGTTCTTCATCCAGAAACCTCCTTCCTGAACATTTTTTGTCCCAAATCACCTCGCTAAAAAGCGGGGAAAACCTTGCCTTACTTCATTTGTCACCTCCTCTTCCTCCTCTTCACTGATATAGCATTTTCTCCTTTGTAATGTAACCTTCATAATCTTATCTTAGCTAATCATCAATAAATAAAAGAGGTCATCAACAACCTCTGATGCCTCTCAATTGCGTCATAATTATTTAGAACCCACCACCTAACCCGTGGAAATCCATGTGTTTGCTGGATAGTATTACAAAGATTATCGTCAATGTCAAGACCTTGTACTCATTCAATACCTTAGTGTCACTAATCTATCTGAACTAGCTCAGCCAGCTAGGGTTTTAGTCCAATTTTGTAGGCAAAGAGATTAGAAATCTGCTATACTAATTTAACCCAGCCCGATATGGGGAGGGCTAGGCTTTATGGCTGAAAATGTAGCTGTCATTACTGATAGTAGTGCTTGCATTCCCAAAGAGCTGGCGCAGAAGTATAGCATTGAACTGGTGCCAATGAATGTTATTTTTGGCGATAAGACCTATCTGGATGGAATAGATATAACCCCGGCTGAGTTTTACACTCTTCTCCGGCAGGCAAAAGAGCTCCCAACTACATCGCACTCGTCACCGGGGGCTCACCTTCTGGCTTATCGTCGAGCCAGCCTGAGAGCGAATAACATCCTCTGTATCACCCTGTCGTCAAAGTTTAGTGGGCAATTTAACTCGGCGTTGGCAGCTATGGAGATGGCCAAAGAGTCTCTCCCCGATGTGACCATTAAGGTTCTTGACTGCGGCACCGCCGCTGCTGCCCAGGGATTGGTTGTCCTGGCTGCCGCCAAAGCCGCCGCTTCAGGCCAAACCCTGACTGAGGTCATTACAACGGCTAACAGCGTTGCCAAACGGGTAAGCTTACTGGCTATGATGGATACCCTTGATTATTTAGTTAAGAGCGGTCGTGTCCGTCGGGCAGCCGCCTTGGCTAGCTCAATGCTTCGGCTTAAGCCTATTTTTACCCTCAACCAAGGCGATGCCCGTCCTGTCACCAATGCCCGGACTACCCTCGGTGCCATAAAACGCATAGTAAAACTCATGGGGCAGAAAATAGTTACCGGGCAGCCGCTTCATGTAGCTGTGATGCACGCTGATGCCTTAGATGACGCATTGGTGCTCAGGGACCAGATTTCTTCCCAATTTGACTGCGCTGAGCTATTTATCACTGAATTTACCCCGGTAATGGGGGTTCACATTGGCCCGGGACTGATTGGGATTGCTTTTTATAGTGGTGATTAGTAGTAACCTAGAGGAACGGAGGAAACATTTTAAACTCAAGGGGTTTAGCCAATACCCGGCTTGATGCTGATGTCCAGCGGCTGATTGAAAACCTGGGGCAGCTTCCTGAGCCAGTGGTTAAGCCTGCCTTTATTGTCGTCAGCGGCTTACCTGGGACCGGAAAGTCCTACTTTTGCCGCCAGTTAGCCCAGAGGCTACCGGTCATTATTCTGGAAAGTGACGCCTTACGCAAGAGCCTTTTCCCATCACCAAGTTATAGCTCTCAGGAGAGTTCCTACCTTTTCCAGGTATGTCACCTTCTTATTGACAGACTACTAAGACAGGGAATCTCACTTATTCTTGATGCTACCAATCTGTCAGAGGGGCATCGTGAGCGTCTTTATGCTATTGCTGACCATTTAGATGTCAAGCTAGTCTTGGTTCGTGTTGAAGCCCCGCCTGAAGTAGTCTATGACCGGCTTAAAGCCAGGCAGGAAGATTCAGAGACTAAATCAGACGCCGACTGGACAGTATATCGGAGGATGAAGCCATCGGTTCAGAAGATTGGTCGTAACCACTACGCTGTGGATACCTCCCGAGATATTACCCCAGTCCTGGACAAAATTATAAGGGAGGTGAGGCGCTAAAGAACGATTATCATCCTCACCCCCTTTGCCCCCCTTAATTTGAAGTAGTGGCAAAGGGGAGTTTTAGAGGGGCGCATACGGGGTAAAAAGCCGCTCTTTAGAAATTAGTTTCCCCTTCCCCTTACCAAGGGGAAGGGGATAAAGGGGATAGGGTTACTAAAAGAAGAATTAAAGGGATTTTAAAGAAAGTCAAAGAGAGGCTACGCCTCTCTTATATAACCAATTCCCCCTCCCTTATGAAGGGAGGGGGGATAAAGGGGGTAGGTTGATAAATATCTAAAGCGTGCTTTCCTTGGCGCTCACGGCTTTGGCTGAGATTAATGGGAATCACGTCTGCAACGGCAACATAAGGGCTTGCACACGAAGGGTTGCTTGAAGTAGAATTGCCTATTGACAAATGATAAGAGGTGGGTGTTAAAATAAAAAGTAGGAAGGAGGGAGATGATGAAAAAGGAGGAGGAACACTAAGCCCTTGTTTTACCTATGTAGTGGGGAGCAACGTAAAATGGCTTTACACAAGGTAAAGCCATTTTACGTTCGTAGGAGCGA
>Ga0315312_1001777_pt1 | contig 15991 bp, 8 predicted proteins | sample TDP7_MG_FD_203629 | JGI IMG/M metagenome (GOLD analysis project Ga0315312, IMG submission 203629) | Freshwater sediment microbial communities from Lake Towuti, South Sulawesi, Indonesia - TDP7 | ecosystem: Environmental > Aquatic > Freshwater > Lake > Sediment | place: Indonesia: South Sulawesi... | reverse complement strand
ATCAAAATAGACACCATAGAACAAACGCATATAAAGATAAATCTATATGACACGAGGGGAAAGAAGATAAAGGAAATAGCAGATGAAGAAAGAGGCGCAGGAATATGTAGGTACTATTGGGATGGTAGAAACAGTAATGGCAATGTCGTTGGCTCTGGATTATATCTTGTTCATATAGAGGCAGGGGATTATAAGAAGACAAAGAAGATTGTCGTGGTGAAATAATACTCGCTCTGCATCATTGTAGGGGCGGCACTCCGTGGCCGCCCAAATCAGGGACGGCACCATAAATGGTGCCCGACCAGTGGCTGGTCGGTCGCCCTTCAGGGTGACGGAGGAAGGAACGGTACGGAGTCCGTCTCCTACAGGAGTGTAGCGACAGAGCGAAGCTCTGCTAATATAGACAGGCGAAGCCATAAGGTCGATTGATTTGAATTGAGATGGCTGGCCTGGTATAGCTGAACGGCACGTTTAACCAAGCTTACCCTGTTCTACCAATAATGGAGGAACATAAAGCTTAAGGGGAATAAGCTTGGTTTTTTGTTGAAAAATGGAGGTGGGTAACAATGAAGAAAATAGGATTATTAATAGCATTGCTATTCTCTCTATTGCTTGGCAGTAGCACGGCATTGGCAAAATCAGTAACAGGAATTGCAATTCTAAATCAGGCGCAAGGAGTAAGGCAGTTAGGTATGGGAGAAGTGGCAACAGGTCTATCTGATGATGCCTCAGCTATACATTATAATCCAGCAGGTATAGCCACAATAAGAAATATTGAACTTAATGCAATGTATCATCAAAACATTATTGATACGCGGAATGAAGCAGCCAACCTGGTATATCCGTTAAACAGAGGACTGTTCGGGAAGAAAGCAAGCATCGGTGTAGGAGTACTTGCCTATCAAGGAGGAGAGATGGAGTGGATTAAGTTAAATCCAGATGAGTCAATAAAGTCAACTGAAGTGGTGAAAGCAGAGAATGACTATCAGATAGGGCTATCTTATGGTGAAGAGATAGCGAAATTTTATGGAAATACCTATGGAGGAGTAATGGTGAAATGGATACAATCAACATTAGTGGAGAAATATAAAGCAAATGCAATCGGGATAGATATGGGAATCTTGCATAGGTTAGCAGGTTTGGGAATAGGGATAGCAATACAGAACATCGGCACAGAGATGAAGTTTATAGAAGAAGGCGACAGTCTGCCATTTACCATAAGAACGGGAGGGAGTTATGAGATAAAGATAGGTAAGATAGTAAAGATGGCAATAGGCGTAGATGGGATAAAAGTAAAGAAGGAAGATATGGGATGCAACATAGGAGGGGAATGCTGGATAGGGGATATTTTGGGGATAAGAGGAGGGTATAAGATAAAAGATGAAAACAAGGTAAGTATGGGGGCAAGTATAAGGTATAAATGGGTACAGTTGGATTATGGATATAAGATGATGGATGTATTCAACAATACCCATCTGGCAGCAATCACATTAAGGATGGGTTCGCCTAAGATAAGTAAAGAAGCAAGAATTAAAGAGATGAAGAACCATTATATGAAAGCCACAGAATATTATAAAAAAGGTATGTATAAACAAGCAATAGAAGAATGGGAGAAGGTATTAAAGATAGACCCAAATCATAAACAATCAAAAGAAGCGATAGAGAAAGCAAAGAAGAAAATGGAACAGACAGCAAATAAGCGACAAAGAAGATGACAAAATGAGAGACCAGAAAATCGAGATTAGAAGGCACACTTTCGCTACTCGCTACTTGCTACTCTCCTCTTTGATATTGGTATGGCTAATCCTGACTCAAGCTGTAGCGCTGGGAGCAACCTATTATGTTGATGCGACAAATGGAAACGACAGTAATGATGGTTTGTCTCCTATAACTCCCTGGAGGACTATAGCAAAAGTCAATAGTGAAACCTTCAGCCCTGGAGATTCCGTTCTATTCAAAAGAGGAGAAGTCTGGAGGGAGCAACTAACAGTTCCGAGTTCCGGGAATGCGGGTGCTCCGATTACTTTTAGTACTTATGGGGTAGGTGATAACCCTGAAATAAACGGTGCTGATGTAATTACGGGATGGAGTGTCTACTCAGGAAATATCTATGTAGCTGATGTTGGCTCTAACGTGACGCAACTTTTTGTTGATGGAGCAAAGCAAATGAGGGCGCGCTGGCCTAACACCGGGTGGCAGAATATAGATGCTGATTCCAGCAACAATACATCATTATACAGTAACAGTTTAACTCAGCCAACCAATTACTGGGTAGGCGCAACGATTACGATGAAAACATACGATTGGCTAATAGAGACTAAAATAGTGGTAGCCAATAGTGGGCAAACAATCACATGGGATAGTGATACATACTATCCTCCCAAAAAGAATTTTGGATTTTTTTTAGAAGGTAAAGTTTCGGAGATAGATATTCCTGGTGAGTGGTGTTATGAGGGCGGTAAGGTCTATCTGATGCTGGCCGGAGGAGATAACCCGGCTAACCACTTAATAGTAGGTTCAGTGCGAGACAACGGAATCTTCATCTCGCACAGGCAACACATCAATATAGAGAATATTACTGTAAAATATACAAGTGACGATGGGATAAGCATTAAGTACTGTGACTATATCAATGTGAAAAGTAACGCCATTCTCTCTCCGGGGGGTGATGGGATATTGGTTTTTGTCTGGCCCCAATATTCGCACGGTCACTTTTATATTGACGGAAACAACATCAGTCAAACAAAAGAGCACGGTGTCCAGGTATTTCTTGTTGACCATTGCGAAATCACAAACAACGAATTGAGTGATATTGGCTCTGATGGGAGATCTCCGACGGGAGGAAGAGGTATTGATCTCGTAACGTGTGCAAATGTGGTTGTATCGGGGAACAGAATTGACCGGGTATCATATTGTGGAATATCTTTGGGATATGGTCAGAATATTACCATTACGCGTAATGATATATCCAATTGTCTCCTGTTGTTGAGTGACGGCGGGGCTATAAAAACGGGGTTCCCGAGCGATTCTATCTATATCACAAACAATATTGTAAGAGATGTTAGAGGAAATCTGGAAGGGACTCCATATTCAAGGAGGTGTGTGGTAGGAATCTATTTGGATGAGGATTCCTGTGATGTTACGATGGCAGGGAATATAGTCTTTAACTGTCTCGACGGGATATTTCTACATAGGACCCATGATACAACGATAATTAATAACACCGTCTATAACTGTGATAGAGCAGTGTTTTTAGCGGGGGATTTCAATTCTATGCACGATAACAATTTCTACAATAACATTATAGTTTGCACTGAATCTGACCAACTAACCTGGGTCGAAGGGACTTATACTACCGGTACAAATAAGGTGAGGGGGAAATACGATTACAATCTCCATTATAACCCGTATCGTAATGATGTAATACAATATGATACTAGCCAACGCTATACTCTGGACGGATGGCGTGCCTTTTCGGGTCAGGAATCTAAGGCGGTGTGGTCAGACCCGTTTTTTGTCAATACCTCAAATCATGACTTTCATCTCCAGTCCAATTCACCCAGCATTGATGCCGGTAAGGATGTCGGCTTAACACAGGATTTCGAAGGTAATCCTGTTCCTCAAGGAAGGACTCCTGATATTGGGGCATATGAATATGTTTTCTTTCCTGTTTCAGTAATAAAAAATGAACCAAAAGAGGGTCGTCTTCCCCTTACTGTCTCATTTGATGGTTCACAGAGCACGTCTCCTAATGGAGATATAGTAAGTTATGAATGGGATTTTGGAGATAGCTCAACATCAACAGGAATAAAAACTTCCCATACTTTCACTTCCCCTGGAGAATATACAGTGACATTAACTGTAACCGACGCCCTTGGATTGAAGGGTGAATCTCAAACTCATATTATTGTATTTGAAGAAGAATTTAGAGAACTACCAGCAGGTTGCTATAACAATGTGATAAATCCATCAAAGGGAGAAAAATCATTAATCGTAGTAGAACTCCAAAAACAGGCTCGTGTAAAATTAGGGCTGTATAATACCAGAGGCAGTAAAATAAAAGAACTTGCAGATGAAGAAAAAGAAGCCGGGACACATAAGTACTACTGGGATGGGAAAGATGATAATGAAAATGTAGTTGGCTCTGGATTATATTTTGTTCATATACAGGCAGGAAATTATAAGAAAACAAAGAAGATTGCTGTGGTGAAATAACAGCTAACCAAGCTCACCCTCTTTCCGCCAGTATTAATAGGGGAAGATAAAGCTTAACGGGGATAAGCTTGGTTTTTTGTTGAAAAATGGAGGACGGCCTCATCAATCCATTATAATCCAGCAGATATTCCAACAGTAAGGAACGCAGAACTTAACGCTATGTACAATCAAAGCATTATTGATACGCAGAATGAAGTAGTCAACCTGGTATATCCCTTAAACAGAGGACTGTTCGGGAAAAAAGCAAGCATCGGTGTAGGAGTACTCGCCTATCAGGGAGGAGAGATAGAGTGGATTAAGCTAAATCCAGCTGTTCAAGATATACAATGGCAGTTTGATTTTTTATTAAGGCAAGGAAGTAAAAGCCATGGAGACTAAAATAAAAAATATAGTTGTTACGGGAGTTACTATTATTCTCTCAGTAATATTTTGTTGTCTATTGACAAATTGGGTGTTTGCAGCAGAAAAGACACTGTTCTATGAAATTGAATTTTCTAAGGAAGATTTGTCATTTGGTGAGAGTGATGGTTACGACACTGTTAATCTACCAGGATGCGTGCTTTCCAGAGATGTTGGTAAGCCACAGCTCCCTTTAAAGGTATTACATTTCGTTATTGATCAAAATAAAGAAGTTGACAGAGTAATACTTATAACCGATATCAAAGAAGAAATTCCAGGGATATTTAATATCTATCCTGCTCAGAAGTCTGTGCGTTTTGGTGAAAGATATGAATCTACGCAGCCAGATCCAGTTGTTTACAGTTCTTTTAAGGGTTATCCTGAAGAAAGGGTGAAAGTTAAACTTGAAGGTTCACTAAATGGATTAAACATAGCTACCATTCATATCTATCCGCTGGAGTACATACCTGCACAGAAGAAACTCATTCTTCATAGGCAGCTAAAGTTTAAAGTGATTGAGAAAGAAAGACTTCGTATAGATAAAACTATTCAAACAGATAGAATTATGTCATCTAAAAGTCAGCAGGGAATTGGAGCTATGATAGAATTTCTAAATCGAGTAGTTGCCAATCCCCAGGATATTAAAGATGGATATCGAGAACTTTTGGAGGAATTTGAGACCATAGATTATTTAATTATTACAAGCCAAAGCCTTAAAAACAGCGGAGTCTTTCAGCCCCTCATAGACACCAAAGTTGCCAAAGGTCTTTCTGTAAAAATTGAAACCGTAGAGACGATAAAAGCCACTTATGGTGGTAGAGACACTCAAGAGAAAATAAGAAACTGTATAAAGGATAAGCATGCTAATAATGGATTGAGCTGGGTGTTATTGGGTGGAGATACCAATATTGTCCCTGCTAGATTAACTTTAGGTTCCTATGGCGTACTCTGCGATATGTACTATTCAAACTTAGACGGAGACTGGGATGCAGACGGAGACGGTACATTTGGCGAAGGGAGTGACAATGTGGATTTATATCCAGACGTATTTGTGGGCAGAGCTCCTGTTGAAAATGAGGCGGAGGTACGGGTATTTGTTAATAAAATTCTTACCTATAAAAAAAATGTAACTGGCTATATCTATAAGGCCTTATTCTTAGGATTTGCAGACTTTCAGGATGTTGGCGGTAGAATGAAGGATTTTATCGATCAGCAGTATTTCCCTGCAGAATTCGATCCTATAAAAAAACTTTATGAAAGAAACATTTCAGCCTATCGGCAACTTACAATTTCTGCCATAAATGAAGGATATAATATTTTTAATCACCAGGATCACGCTAACATAGATAAAATGGGCACGGGTAACGATTATCTAACCATTTCTGATATGGATGGATTGACCAATATCGAAAGACCGGCAGTCCTTTATTCCGTGGGTTGCTTTCCAGCAGCAATAGATTATGATTGTATAGCAGAGCACTTTCTCAATAATCCCAATGGTGGAGGAGTTGCTTTTGTAGGAAATAGCCGTTATGGTTATCATCCAGAATCAAGCACTGGGCTCGACCCAGAATTCTTCAAATCTCTATTTAAAGAAGGATTGACCCATATTGGTCAGACCGTAGCCGATCATAAGTTAACCTTTGTTGGTGACATTGATTACGGAATGATGAGGTATGTTTTATATGAAATAAATCTACTTGGCGACCCTGAAATGAACATACAGATTACTAGAGGTGGTGAAAACAGACCACCAGTGCTGAATCCTATCGGAAATAAAACTGTAAATGAAGGAAATCTATTAGAATTCACTATTACCGCTTCCGACCCAGATGGCGATTCCTTAACCTATTCTGCATCTAATCTGCCCCCAGGTGCAAATTTTAATGCTGGGAGCAGAACTTTTAGCTGGACTCCTGCATATAACCAGGCAGGGATATACAATAATGTCCACTTTGAGGTATCCGACGGCATAGCCACAGATTCCGAGGATATCACAATTACAGTCAATAATATCAATCGTCCCCCAGTCCTTAATACTATCGGAAACAAGTCTGTAAACGAAGGCCAGACTTTAAGCTTTACAATATCAGGCTCAGACCCTGATGGGGATAGCTTAACCTATTCTGCATCTAATCTCCCACAAGGTGCAAGTTTTAATGCTGGAACCAGAACCTTTAGCTGGACTCCTGCATATAACCAGGCAGGTACATATCCTAACATCCACTTTGCAATAACAGACGGCTCGCTTTCCGATTCAGAAGATATAACCATAATGGTAAACAATGTAGACCAGAACAGACCCCCTGTTCTTGACCCAATTGGTAACAAGTCGGTCAACGAAAATACCCTCTTAACCTTTACCGTAAATGCAACCGACCCCGATGGAGATAATTTGACCTATTCAGCCTCGAACCTGCCTCAGGGCGCAAGCTTTAATACCGCTAGCAAAACATTTGCTTGGACTCCTACATATGAGCAGGCAGGCACATATCCTAATGTCCACTTTGAGGTATCGGACGGCACAGGCACAGATTCCGAGGATATCACAATTACCGTAAATAATGTCAACCGTCCCCCAGTCCTTAATGTTATCGGAAATAAGTCCGTAAACGAAGCCCAGAATTTAACCTTTACAGTATCAGGTTCAGACCCTGATGGGGATAATTTAACTTATTCAGCATCTAATCTGCCACAGGGCGCAAGCTTTAATACTGCTACCAGAACTTTTAGCTGGACTCCTGCATATGACCAGGCAGGGATATACAATAATGTCCACTTTGAGGTATCCGATGGCACAGGCACAGATTCAGAGGATATCACAATTACGGTCAATAATGTCAACTGTCCTCCAATCCTCAACGCTATCGGAAATAAGTCCATAGACGAAGGCCAGAATTTAAGCTTTACAGTATCAGGCTCAGACCCTGATGGGGATAGTTTAACTTATTCAGCATCTAATCTGCCACAAGGTGCAACCTTTGATTCCGCTACCAGAACTTTTAGCTGGACTCCTACATATGACCAGGCGGGTATATACAATAATGTCCACTTTGAGGTGTCTGACGGTATAGCAAAAAATTCCGAGGATATCACAATTACGGTCAATAATGTCAACCGTGCCCCAATCCTCAACGCTATCGGAAATAAGTCTGTAAACGAAGGTCAGAATTTAAGCTTTACCGTATCAGGCTCAGATCCTGATGGAGATAGTTTAACCTATTCTGCTTCTAATCTGCCACAGGGCGCAAGCTTTAATACTGCTACCAGAACTTTTAGCTGGACTCCTGCATATGACCAGGCAGGGATATACAATAATGTCCACTTTGAGGTATCGGATGGCACAGCCACGGATTCCGAGGATATCACAATTACCGTAAATAATGTCAACCGTCCCCCAGTCCTTAATGTTATCGGAAATAAGTCTGTAAACGAAGGTCAGAATTTAAGCTTTACCGTATCAGGCTCAGACCCTGATGGGGATAATTTAACCTATTCTGCCTCTAACCTGCCACCAGGTGCAAGTTTTAATGCTGGCAGTAGAACTTTTAGCTGGACTCCTGCATATAACCAGGCAGGAATATACAATAATGTCCACTTTGAGGTATCTGACGGTATAGCAAAAAATTCCGAGGATATCACAATTACAGTAAATAATGTCAACCGTCCCCCAGTCCTCAACGCTATCGGAAATAAGTCCATAGACGAAGGCCAGAATTTAAGCTTTACAGTATCAGGCTCAGACCCTGATGGCGATAATTTAACCTATTCTGCATCTAATCTGCCACAAGGTGCAACCTTTGATTCCGCTACCAGAACTTTTAGCTGGACTCCTACATATGACCAGGCGGGTATATACAATAATGTCCACTTTGAGGTGTCTGACGGAACAGCAAAAAATTCCGAGGATATCACAATTACGGTCAATAATGTCAACCGTGCCCCAATCCTCAACGCTATCGGAAATAAGTCTATAAACGAAGCCCAGACTTTAAGCTTCACAGTATCAGGCTCAGACCTTGATGGGAATAATTTAACTTATTCAGCCTCAAACCTCCCTCAGGGTGCAAATTTTGATTCCACTACCAGAACTTTTAGCTGGACTCCTGCATATGACCAGGCAGGCACATATCCTGATGTCCACTTTGAAGTAACAGATGGACCACTTTCCGATTCAGAAGATATAACCATCACTGTAAATAATGTAAACAGGGCTCCGCGACTTGACTCCATAGGCAATAAATCAATCACCGAGAATCAATCCTTAACCTTCACAGTCAATGCCACAGACCCTGATGGTGACCCCTTAACCTATTCAGTCCAGGACATCCCAAATAGTGCAACATTCCAGAATCAGACTTTCACCTGGACACCAATAACCAGCGATGTCGGCGACCATCAGCTAACATTCATTGCCTCTGATGGCTCTCTCTCGGATAGCGAAACAATAATCATCACAGTTAAAGAAGGTGAAGAGATCACGCTAAAGATAAGATTTAATACCGATAGGGTAAGCAAGATAGGAATATTGTATATATCAGGAGAAACAAATGAAGGAGCAGTTATAAAAGAGGTAAAGGTGCTGGATGACCACAATAAGATATTGAATATAGATATGAAGGATATGGTGACTATAAATGGAGAAGGATATATATCCGGGATAGTAATAGTAAGCGACATCATAAAGAAGTATCCATTACTGAGTGGGATAAAAATAAGCATAATGGTAAGAAAAGGAGAAAAAACAAAAGAAGGGCAAACAGGAGTGGCAAGAATAGAGCCATATGGAGCAGGGCCGGATAGAATAGGAGTTTACAACAACCTGTTCAATCCTTTAGAAGGAGAGAAAACACTAATTAGAATAGACATAACAGAACAAACCCATATAAAGATAAATCTATATGACACCAGGGGAAAGAAGATAAGAGAAATAGCAGACGAAGAAAGAGGCGCAGGAATATGTAGGTACTATTGGGATGGTAAAGACGACTCAGGCAATGTCGTTGGCTCTGGATTATATCTTGTTCATATAGAGGCAGGAGATTACAAAAAGACAAAGAAGATAGTGGTAATAAAATGATGTACACAGAGCATCAACAAGGACAAGGTTCGGTCTGCGGTTAGCGATGGGTGGTTAGCGAAAATGAGTTAAAACCGAACACAAAGCATTGGTCTGCCTCCCGAATTGCCAGAAAGGCAGTTGGACTCATCGATAAGTTTCCAGTGGAGCAAAAGTAGAGGCATACGTAATAGGACATAGGTGATAAGGAAAATGAAAAACCAGAAACCAGAGTACAGAAACCAGAAGACCGAGAAGAAGAATTTGCTGATTACTATCCACTTTATACTTACTATTTTAGTCTTGGCGTGGCTTATACTACCTAAACCTGTGTGTCTCGGGGCAACTTATTACGTTGATGCAAATAATGGTAGTGACTCAAATCTCGGCACTATAGACCAGCCGTTTAGAACAATCCAAAAAGGGGTTGATACTGCATCTTCAGGTGATGTTATATACATATATGAAGGCACCTATCACGAATCTATTAGCATTGATAAGGATAACCTGACAATAACGGGTCGCGATCCATCTAATCCACCAGTTCTTGATGGAGCTGACCAGACCTTCAATCCAACATGGGAGCTTGTTCAGGGGAAAATCTATAAGATCAGTTACGCCTGGCCATATGAGCATCTGGATACTGATAGTGAACTTCGTATCGTATATTACTCACAGATGCACAGCTATTTTTTTACTGGTGAAAATTGTTTCCCGATGCAGGTGTATGAGGATGAGAGTCTATTAAGGGGATACGCAAGAACCGGGGGGGCTGATTCACCTGTTTTTGCCTATTATGACCTGGAGCATCTCGACCCGGCATCAGCGACAGGAATCTCTGTGCTTCCTTACTCCTCTGAACTGTGTAAACCAGATATCCGTATTCCGGGTAGATTTATGTATCGGGAAAGTGAAGGAGAACTTTATGTATGGTGCGCTAACGAAGATCATCCTGATAATCATACCTACCATATCCCAGTAATACCTTATTTATTTACAATTAAAGCGAGAGGAACAGCGCTCAGGAATCTGGTCATCCGCTATGCTTCAAGTTGCGCCATTCTTATGGATAATGCTGATAATAGTGTTATTGAAAACTGTTATTTCATCAATAACCACAATGCGATTTATACAAAGAACACGGACAACCTCACGATACGTCGGAATCTTTTCCAGCATAAGGGTTATTGGGAACGGTACTGGTATAATGATTCAAAGTCTACTCTCATTAGTGGTGCACAGGTTTTTATAATGGCAAGTAATAATCAAAAGATATATGAAAATACCTTTTACGGCGGATCCTATGTGATGGAAATTGGTGGAGATGATATATCAGTCTATCGTAATATATTCTCACATGCAACCCATAGCGCGCTTCCAGGTGGTGCAGGCTATGGTACCGGATTCAATTTTGGACGTAATCGGCGGGTATATCAGAATATCGTCAATCATCAGGACCAGTGTTCTCTTGATACACAAACTGTATACACTGGACCACTCTGGTGTTATCGGAATGTCTTCTACAACTGCTGGGGAGTTACAAAGGTTTGGGGCTCTGAATATAACCCTGGTGAACCCAAGGTTTTCATATACCATAATACAATAGCCTTTTCTGCTCGGGTTATCTACCACTGGTATGCTGCTGCGTCTATCAAAAAAGAACAGGTTTGGAGAAATAATATTTTCCATTTAGACTACAAGAGATTTGACTTTTTCAATAATATAATGAATAGGCAATATGGAAGGTACTTTAAAACCCTAAGGATTGATGGGTGGCGGTATTTCCCTTTTGAAGATGGGCCAGATCTTGACTACAACATCTACTGGATACCAGGACAAAATCCCGAACTTTTTACAATTAATGCAACCGATATTAACGGAATGTATATTGATAAAACCTACCGGGCAGGAGATTTTCCCCTTATGAGTTCCGAGATGCAGATTGAGACGCACGGTAGACACACAGACCCGCTTTTCCTTAATCAGAGCGAATTTGATACAGTGAATGTGGATACTCTTAAATTCGACCATTTCTCAGATATGAATTACTGGGAGATTATTAGGGAAGGATATGATAAGCTATTCGCAGAGCATTTTGACAAGATCTACTATAAGTTTACCTTATCTAAAGATAGTCCGGCAATCAACTGCGGAGAAACGCTCCCCGCGGACTGGCCTGATATCGTAGATATAACTGATGGACAACCCGATATCGGGGCCTATGAATATGGTGCACCTTCTCCTAATCAATCTCCTGTTGCTGATGCCGGGCCAAACCAGACAGTAACCGACGAAGACAACAATGGCAAGGAACAGGTCACCCTTGATGGCTCTGGTTCTAAAGACCCGGATGGTAACATTGTAAGCTATGTCTGGACTGAAGGTGGCTTACAGATTGCTATTGGTGTAAAGCCAACTGTAACCTTATCCACTGGAACACATTCAATCACCCTTAAGGTAACCGATGACGGAGGCTTGACAGATACTGATACAGTAACTATTAAAGTGTTAAAAGGAGATAGAGAATTCGGAGAACTACCAACGGGTTGTTATAACAATGTGATAAATCCATCAAAAGGAGAAAAAGCAATAATTGTGGCCGGAATAGAAAAGCAAGACTACATAAGAATAGCTGTATACGATACAAAAGGAAATAAAATAAAAGAACTAGTAGATAAAGAAAAAGACCCGGGAATATACAAATACTATTGGTATGGAGAAGATGGTTCAGGCAATATCGTTGGTAATGGGTTATACTTTGTTCATATACAGGCGGGAAATTATAAAAAGACAAAGAAGGTAGTGGTAATAAAATGAGAAACCAGAAGCCTATAACTATAGGACAGAAGAGTGAGAATAAAAAGACCATTCTCTCTAATCTCTACTTCTTATTCGTTACTTTACTCTTAATATGGCTGATATTGCCCCAGGCTATGTGTCTGGGAGCAATCTATTATGTTGATGCGACAAATGGAAACGACAGTAATGATGGTTTGTCTCCTGGAACTGCCTGGAAGACTATAGCAAAAGTCAATAGTCAAACTCTCAGTCCAGGAGATTCTGTTCTATTCAAAAGAGGGGAAGTCTGGAGGGAGCAGCTAACAGTTCCAAGTTCTGGCAACGCAGGTGCTCCAATTACCTTTGGAGCCTATGGAACAGGAGAGAAACCTGAAATAAATGGTGCTGATGTAATTACAGGATGGAGTGTGTACTCAGGAAATATCTATGTGGCTAATGTTAGTTCAGAAGTAACGCAGCTTTTCGTTGATGGGGAAAAGCAGACTCTGGCTCGCTGGCCTAATAGTGGGTGGCAAAACATAGATGCTAATTCTTCCAACAATACATCATTATATAGTGAGAGCTTGACCCAGCCGGACAACTACTGGGTGGGCGCAACGATTGCGGTTAAAACAGCGGTTACCTGCATAGCAGTTAAGACCGTTGTAAGTAATAGTGGCCTCACAATTACCTGGGATAATGAGGCAGAAAATGGGCCTGCTGCAAAGGACTATGGATTTTATTTAGAAGGTGAGCTTGAGGAGATAGATATTCCTGGTGAGTGGTGTTATGATACAGGTAAAGTCTATTTAATGATGGCGGGAGGAGACCATCCTGATAATCACTTGATTGAAGGTTCGGTGCGGGAGAGCGGAGTTGAGATTGTTTGGGATAAGGAATATGTTGATATAGAGAATATTAGAGTAAACTGCGTCGGCAGATATGGAATCTATGTAGAGAACTGTGACTATATTAATATAAGGAACAATATTATTATGTTTGGAGGTGTTGGAATAAAAGCTTATAGCTATCCTGACCTCTTACATGGGCACATCTATATTAGTGGGAATATTATTAAGGAAATTCAGCAAGGAGATGGAACCTGGGGAGGGGCAGGAATCTGGGCGGGTGGCCTTGACCATGCCGAAATTACAAACAACGAAATTACTGATATTGTTTCTGACGGACGCTCTCCAAGGTTTGGATGTGGTATTTCGTGGGGTGGCGAAAATATTCTCATTTCAAACAACAGGATAGATAGAATATCGTATAACGGAATAAATGGAGGTGGGGAGCGAGTTACCGTTTCACACAATGTTATATCCAATTGTCTGCTGTTATTGGATGACGGAGGAGGAATTTATACAGCGTCGAAAGTTAATTCTGCACTTATTGAGCACAATATCATAAGCGATATTATAGGAAATACAGAAGGAACCCCTTATGCAGGCAGGGTGTATTGTCCAGTAGGTATCTATTTGGATAACACTTGTTCTGGTTATACTGTAAAAGGGAATATAGTTTTTAATTGTCCTCTGGGGATTCTCGTACATATGTCCTATAATAATACAGTAATTAACAATACCCTCTATAACAATAATGTGGCAATTTCGCTCTCGGAGAAGGCCCCGAACGAGATGCACGACAACAATATCTACAACAACATTCTACTTTGCACCAACCCCAACCAACTAACTTGGCGCGAAGGGACTTATCCTACCTCTACTAATGTGGTGAAGGGGGAATACAATTACAATCTTCATTATAACCCATACCGTGAGGATGCGATAATATATGGCAAAGGTGATGTGCAACGCTATACCTTGGACACATGGCGTGCATTTTCGGGTCAAGATGGACATTCAATTGCACAAGACCCGCTTTTTGCCAATACCTCAAATCGTGACTTTCATCTGAAATCCAATTCACCCTGTATTGACGCAGGAGGGGATGTCGGCTTAACACAGGATTTTGAAGGTAATCCTGTTCCTCAAGGAAAGGCTCCTGATATTGGGGCATATGAATATGTTTTCTTTCCTATTTCGGTAATAAAAAATGAACCAAAAGAGGGTCGTGTTCCTCTTACTGTCTCATTTGATGGTTCACAAAGCACGTCTTTTAATGGAGATATAGTAAGTTATGAATGGGATTTTGGAGATGGAACAACATCAACAGGAATGAAAACTTCGCATACTTTCACTTCTGCTGGAGAATATACAGTGACATTAACTGTAACCGACACCCTTGGATTGAAGGGTGAGTCTCAAACTCATATTACAGTATTTGAAAAAGAATTTAGAGAACTACCAGCAGGTTGTTATAACAATGTGATAAACCCATCAAAGGGAGAAAAAGCATTAATCGTAGTAGAACTATCAAAGCAAGCTCGTGTAAAATTAAATCTGTATAATACCAGAGGCAATAGAATAAGAGAACTGGCAGATGAAGAAAAAGAAGCCGGGCCACACAAATATTATTGGAATGGAAAAGATGATAATGAAAATGTCGTTGGCAGTGGATTATATTTTGTCCATATACAGGCGGGGGATTATAAAAAGACAAAAAAGATTGTTGTAGTGAAGTGATGCTCCAAGCTCCGATCTGCAGGATCAAAGTTTGTAGCTTGCGGCTTGAAGCATGTAATCAGGAAAAGCGAATGAATTTTACGAGCTTGTTTTTATTATCGAATGAAATATTGAATTTGGGTTTGAGAAGCGTTTATTATGGCAGGTCGATTGTATTTTTGGAGAAATCAATGATTACATTAGCCTTTTTGAGAAAATTGAGTCCAAGTAGACCTTCAACAGGACTTTGTGGAGGGAGATCATGACAGACTACATCCATATTTTTGATTTCAACTCCCAAGGCTCTAAATTTGGGAACGGTAATAAGAGGAACATATTCAGTACTACTCCCTGTTGTTATTTCAATTTTCCGTCGCGAACGCAACGGGTCACAACCAATAGCTACAGCAGCTTCAACCGGAATCATTGTATAAGTAGCTCCCGTATCAAGAGCCATCTTAAGAGAAAGCTCTACTTTTTGGCCTACTATTTCAGCATGGCAAATAATTATACTTTGTTTGGGTTCAAATTTAAATTCAGGCATAAGTTAAAAAGCAGCGGCGTAGCCTTTAGGAAAGGAGTCTTCAGAATATTCTACCAGCAGTTTTTTTGCTTTAGGAGGCTTAAGCAGCATTTGATAAATATCTTCTCTGTGTGGGCTATGGGCAATAATTTTTCCCGAGATAGGAGTAGTAGTAGATTCGTCAACTTCATCTACGGAAATGAGTAGCCATTCACGATGGAATTTCTTTTTGATTTTTTCAATTTTTTCAGTTTTCATATTGATTCACCTCTCAATGACAGATTGTATATTAGTATATTAAGAAAGTCAAGGGAAAAAGTACTTTGGTTAGTGTCAAGAACTTTGGGGGACTTTTTTATCAAAGATGATTCTCAGAGGATTTCAGTAGGACTCACCCCCGCAGGACATGGTGGTTATTTTGTGGCATCTCAACTCATAGACGATTTCTTTCTC
>Ga0315312_1001776_pt1 | contig 15992 bp, 21 predicted proteins | sample TDP7_MG_FD_203629 | JGI IMG/M metagenome (GOLD analysis project Ga0315312, IMG submission 203629) | Freshwater sediment microbial communities from Lake Towuti, South Sulawesi, Indonesia - TDP7 | ecosystem: Environmental > Aquatic > Freshwater > Lake > Sediment | place: Indonesia: South Sulawesi... | reverse complement strand
AAATCCATTCCGGGTCCATCCCTGCTCCCATCCCAGCCGCAAAGCTATTATGGAAGTTATTATATATGATTGAGAAAAGATTAGGTAGGGGGATGACTAGTGTTTGGCACGTTGGGTGATATTGCGATAGGTGGAGAGCTGACAGATGACGCCATCAGAATCAACATAGGGGGAGGCGAGGAGCTCGTAAGTCCTGCCATCGGGGAAGGTATATTCCCATTTCTCAATCTGCCCCTGAAGGACTTTAGGTAGTCGGCATATGTTTTCACACGGATGGTCAAGGCGATGTATTTGCTGGTAGCAATAGGCACCAGTGCCCTCGCCAAACTCCCTCACCATACTTGGATTCATGTAGCGTATCTTATAGTCCGGACCCACAATGAGAACACCGTCCGCCATCCGGTTCAGAATGCCGAGCATTTTATCTCTTTCGCTCTTTAACAAAATCTCAATTTTAAGTCGGCGCTCGTACTCATTACGGGCGATGGCAGTGAGATAGCCCATCGTCCCGGCGATTATGGTGAAGAGCACAGCGCGGAGTAGGGGGTCGGGGAAGGGTGAAATGAAGAAGGCGCGGGGCAAGAAGATGGCAAAGCTGACCAGAGTAACAATAACCGCACCTTTAACCCTGCCCACGTAGCCGGCATAGATTATCGGCACGAGGAACAACAGGCGGTGAACGTCATGCACACTATAGAAGAAGCTCCAGCGTAACGACTCCCACTGGAAATAGTCTACAATTTCACCGGCATAATAAATTAAAGTGCCGATTACGAGGAGCACTGGCAAAATAAAAAGCCGGCACGCCTCGTAGAAACGGCACACCCCCGACACAATCCTGTCAGCGAAATTTGTTTTATTCATTTTGCCCTTAGCCTGCCGGCTATTTCAATTGGTTCAAGTTTACTTATCCTCAATTTCTACCTTTTCACTCAGGGTCTGCTGGCGGACCCTTCTGCCCCAGGCTTTCTTAAGAGCCGAATAAATACCACCGAAGTTCATATACCAGACGAATAATACTGGCAGGATAATGACGGGGGATGCCAGTGCTAGAGCCAATAAGACTTGACTTTCCATTGCTATCTCTTTCTAGTTCCTCCTGGAACTCAATTATGACTTTCAGCAAACTTCTTTTGCTTTGGCGAGTTTCTTGGCGCGCGCTTCCTTGGTCGCCTTATACATGCCACCTGCGTTCAGGTACCAGACGAAAGCTGCCGGGAATAAAATTACTGGAATCGCTATCACCAGTGCTATTATGATTTCCCACTGCATCGCCCTCGCCTCTATCTACTACTGTCTCTCCCCTTAATTCCACTATTAGACTAACATCTCGCTATTAAAACCGACTTCCGCCGTGATACCTAATTTGCCGCTTGCCAATTAGTGCTTTTCACCTATTTCAAAATAGGTAATTATGCTTAAAAGCGTGTTCTTCAGTTGAGACTCTAGCTGAAAAGGGGTATTATAGGGGTGAGAAAGGTCCTTGGACAAAAAAATAAAAATCTTAATTGCTGATGACCATGCTGTGGTCAGAGAAGGCACTCGCCAGATTCTGGAACAGGAACCTGACTTGGAGGTAGTGGGGGAGGCGGCTGATGGTGAGGAAGCCGTTAAACTAGTTGAGAGGGCGAGACCAGATGTGGCGATAATTGACATCTCTATGCCCAAAATGGACGGCATTGAGGCAACACGGCGAATCAAGAAGCTCCTCCCCTCAACCGTAGTACTGATACTTACGGCTTATGACGATGACCAGTTCGTTTTCAGCCTTTTGGAAGCCGGTGCCGCCGGTTATTTGCTCAAGAGCGTTCGCGGGCGGGAACTGATTGACGCTGTGCGGCAGGTCAATGCGGGAGAATCGGTGCTGCACCCGTCAATCGCGCGCAAAGTGCTGAACCGATTTGTCCCTTCCGGACCGACTCGTGAACTGAAACCAGCCGAGACTTTAAGCGAACGAGAGTTAGAGGTTTTGCGTCTTGCTACGAGAGGCTTAAGTAATCAAGAAATTGCGGCGGAACTCTGCCTGAGCTTACGTACAGTTCAAGCTCATCTCGGTCATATCTTTAACAAATTGCAGGTTAGCTCGCGGACTGAGGCGGTGGTGCGCGCTCTGAAGGAGGGCTGGATTACCCTTGAGGACATACCCTAACTTTTGGAGGAAGCTCGGTTTATGGTTTGGTCGCGCCAGGAAGTGATAAGCGGGCTGATAAAGACATTGCGTCAGCCAGGCTTCTGGCTCATTGTTGTTTCCCTCGTTCTTATCTCACTACCTCACTATTATGAAGTTTTAAAGTACCCACCATTCATTGTTCCTCTCGTTGCCAATCTAGGTCTGGAACGGCAAGCCTTTGAACGAATCCTCTTTCTCGCACCGGTGGTGTGGGCAGGGTTTATCTTCGGGTGGCGAGGGGCTTTTATTACCTCGCTGGTAGCGTTGGGGCTGATGTTACCCCGCGCCGTCCTTATCTCTCAATTTACAAGAGACGCCCTCTTTGAAAGTAGTGCTGTTTTTATCATCGGCAATGTCCTGGCGATTAGCTTTCACGCCCTGCGCAAGGAGCGTGACTACCGTATAAAACTGGAAGAGGCGCAAAAGGAGCTACAGGAAAAAGTCCGTGTTATCACGGAAAACGAAAAGCGTCTGGCTGCCCTTAACCAGACTGCCAGCACTGTATCGCAGTCACTGGAACTGAATGAGATACTGACCAGAGCTGTCGCCAGGGTCGCCTATGTGATGAAAGCGGATATTACCTGGATTTATTTGCTGGACGAGAAAGCCGGCGAACTGCTGCTTTCAGCCCATTTTGGTATGCCGCCGGAGCTGGCACTGGGTATTGATAAGCTCAAGCTGGGGGAAGGGTTCAACGGGAGGGTAGCCCAGTCGGGCGAACCGCTGGTTGTGGAAAACGCCTCCAAAGACCCGAGGCTCACCCGGGAAGTCGTCAGCAAGCTGAACATCTGCTCATTACTTATCGTGCCCTTAAGCTCTAAAGGAAAGGTCAATGGTACGCTTTGTGTTGCATTCTATGAGTGCCGCCAATTTCTGCCGGAAGAAATAGAGCTGCTCAGTGCCATCGGTAACCAGATTGGAGTAGCGGTAGAGAATGCTCATCTCTATCGTGAGCAACAGAAGGTGGCGGAAGAGCAGAAGCGGATGCAAGAGAACCTTCGCTACTACCTGCGCGAGGTAACCAAGGCTCAGGAAGAGGAAAGGAAGCGAATTTCCCGTGAATTACACGACGAGGCGATTCAGGCTCTCGTGGTTTTGTCCCGTCGGTTGGACACGCTTGCCTCTAACAGCGGAGGAACGGCAGAGGATACTCGTTTGCAACATGAGGAGCTACGGAGGCAGGTAAACGATACCATCCAGAGTGTCCGTCGTCTCAGCCAGGACTTAAGACCAGCGGCACTGGATCGGCTTGGCTTGTTGCCAGCTCTGGAATGGCTGGCAGCCGATGTCGCCAAATACTCAGGAATAACCACTAACATTAAGATGATCGGAACTGAACGGCGCTTGCCCGAAGAAGCAGAACTGGTGCTCTTCCGCATCACTCAAGAAGCAATGAGGAATGTCTGGCGACACTCTCAGGCAAGCAAAGCGGAAATCACCGTAGAGTTTGACGAGAAAAGGACCAGGATAACCATCGCTGATAATGGCAAAGGATTTAAAATTCCTAAGTCTGTAAATGATCTAGCCCGAGATGGGAAGCTGGGGCTAGCGGGGATGCAGGAGCGGGCGCAGCTACTTAACGGGACGGTAACGGTGGAGTCTGAGCCAGGCAAAGGCACCAAAGTCACGGTGGATGTGCTGGCTTAGCCTTACTCTGACTCAAGCAATTTTTGGTAGACCAGTTTTCCGCGGCCGACATTATAAAAATCAGCGATTTGGCAGACCATCTTGTAGCCGCGTCTAAGGTAAAACTGCCGAGTTTTTTCGTAGCTTTCGCTGGACTCGGTCTCAATAAGTACCATTCTTCCTTTGGTCTTCTTGATGTAGTACTCGGCGGTAGTCAGCAGTGCCGTGCCAATGCCCCCGCGCTGACGCTCCTTCGCTACTGCTATCCAGTAGACGTCCCAAGTGCCTTCCGTCAGTGGAGTCGGTCCGTAGCAAATATAGCCGCTGACTTTTGAGTTAGTCTCGGCGACCAGGATATGGTACCCTGATTCGGTGCCGTCAGTGAGATAACTATCAATTAACTCCTTCGCTATGACCTTATCAGTTTCATCAAATTCTGCTGTTGCTTCTAAGATTGACAATACCGTGGGCTTGTCACGGCGGGTCATCGGGCGGATTTTGATTGCCACTACTGCTTTTTCTCCAGAGCCAGCTTGATAATCTTCTCCACAAACTGAGTATAGGTCATTCCGGAGGCTTCTGCCTGGCGAGCGGCACCGGTGCCCGGGGAGATATCCGGGTTGGGGTTAATTTCCAGGATGTTCAACTGGTTATCTTTATCCAGACGCATATCAACGCGCGCGTAGCCCTGACAGCCAAGCAATTTGAAAGCCACCAGCGCCGTCTGGGTGATGCGCTCCTGCTCTTCCGCTGAAATCTGAGCCGGGCAGATGGCTTTAGTCCCCTCAAAATAGAGACTCCCCGGCTCCCACTTGGCAGCAAAGGTGAGGATTTTGGGCTTGCCGGGAGGTAAGGAATAGGTTATTTCGGAAATTGGTAAAACGATGCAATCGGAGTTACCAAAAACAGTGGCGTTAAACTCCCGCCCATCAAGGAACTCCTCCACCATCGCCATCCCGCCGTATGAATTGCTTATTCTCGTTACCTGCTTTTCCAGCGAGGCGAAGTCTTTGACCAGACTCTCTTCCGAGAGCCCGTGGCTGGCATCCTCTTTCTGCGGCTTGACGATGCAGGGATACCTCAGCCGGAACATGGACACCGTCTTGGGACTCAGTAGCTGGTAACGGGGCGTGGCTAATCCACCCGCTTTTAAGATTTCCTTGGTCTTGGCTTTGTCCAGGGCTAATCTCAGGATTTCAGCGGAGCAACCGGTGCAGGGAATGCCCATCTGGGAGAGGACGTCAGGTATCAGAGCTTCGGTCTCCGGAAAACCGGGGAAACCTTCAAAGAGGTTAAACACCAGAGAGACCTGAAGCGACTTAAGCTTTTCCGTGGCTTTTTCCCTAGGAAGGGCGAGGGGGATGAGGTCAACAATATAACCAAGCTCAAGAAGTGACGTGTTTACTGCGGTGACGGCATCAAGGACACCAACCACTGCCGCTTGCTCGCCAGCATCACTGTAGCGGCTTGCAACTGGCTCGTTATAGACTAAGGCTACCCGCGAACACACAATGGGTATCTCTCCAGAGCCGCATTGAGCACCGCGCCAATCAGCACATCATAAGTCCAGCCCATTTTCAGCGCCATAATGACCAGGTCACTATAATCGCCGAGTCCCGGCAGGGGATTTATCTCCAGAAAGTAAGGTATGCCGTCCCGCCCGATTCTATAATCAAGCCGAGCAAAGTCGCGACATCCCAGCACCTGGAAAGCACTAATCGCCGAATCCTCAATCCTCTTCAGTACTTTATCTTCCAGTCTGGGCGGGCATTCATAGTCAACGGTATTTTTCCAGTCGCGCTTGACTTCCAGCGAATAGACAAAATGGTCGTACTTTTTTCTGGGGAGAATGCGCATCATTCCCAGCACCTGGGGTGGGGAATTTCCTATCATGCCTACGGTAACCTCGTCGCCAGCAATGAACTCCTCCACCATCACCGGCTGATGGTAACAGTCAATCAGCCTGGTCACCAGCTCGGTTAGCTGGTCAGGGTTCTTGGTTACCGAACTGACACGGATGCCCTTGCTTGAGCCCTCAAAGATGGGCTTAACAATTGCCGGGAAGGGGAAATCATCCCAGCGCACTTTCTGAAGTTCTTGAGCACTGTTAATAATGATTTCTTTTGGCACACAAACGCCCGCCGTGGCGGCTAGCTTCTTCGTCAGCGGCTTGTCCAGACAAATTGCCAGACATTGCGGGTCGGAGCCGGTATAGGGGATGTTCAGCATCTCCAGAACGGAAGGCACCTGTGCCTCCCGGCTGCGGTAAATACCCCTCCCCTCGGCAATGTTAAAAACGATGTCAACACTCTCGCGGAGAATGTTAGTGAGAAACTCCCTGCCGCCGCCCAGCCGCACCACCGTATGCCCTAGATTCTTCAGAGCTCCGGAGATTAGCTCAATGGTACCGACGTAGTCATACTCCTCAAGGGCGTCTTCAGGACTGCATTTCTCCAGCGGTACGGCGTCTTTCAGGTCGTAGGAGAAACCTATCCGCATCTGCACTCCTTTATTACTTCGTTTCTAATCTCTCGGCATCAAAGAGACTGGCGAAGGGAGTACCATTTGGTTTGGTAGCGCGGCGATTATTTCTCACTCTTACCGGCATCTTTTCCCCATTTACCTTTTCGGACTGTGGCTCAAGTGCCTCCTCGTTGAAGAGACTGGTGAAGGGCAGGGTGACCGGTTTGGCATTCCGCCGACTGCTCCTGAGCGAAGTGGTACCTTTTGGGTTGCGGTAGTGGAAGATTCTGTCCTGGTAGTTCCTCAACAGCAGACCATCCTCGGTCTCCGAAAGGATATAGTTGGGCTGGAGAGAAATTTTACCGCCACCCTGCGACAGGTCAACGGCAAAAGTCGGCACCGCTAACCCTGAGGTGTGACCACGTAAACCCTCAATTATTTTGATTCCAACCTCAACCGGCGTGCGCAGGTGTGCTGTACCTTGTACCTCGTCACACTGGAAGAGGTAATAAGGACGTACCTTGATTTTGAGCAGACCGTGACACAACTTCATCTGTGTCTCCACGGTATCGTTAATACCGCGTAGAAGCACCGACTGGTTATTCACCGGTATGCCACTGCGCAACAATCGGTCACAGGCATTTGCCGCTTCCGGCGTTATCTCGCGGGAGTGGTTAAAGTGAGTGTTAAGCCATATCGGACCGTACTTGGATAGCATGGCGCACAGCTCTTCATCAATACGCTGTGGCAAAACAGCCGGGTATCTGGTACCGATACGGATAATCTCCACATGCTCTATCTGTCGGAGCTTGCTGATTATTTCCTCTAACCGACGTGTGGATAGCGTGAGCGGGTCACCACCGGAGATGATGATGTCTCTCACCTTCTTATTCTGGCGGATATAAGCCAGCATGGCATCAACTTCAGCCTCAGTGCGCACCCAGCCACCATTCCGCCACTCGCGCTTACGCGTGCAGTGACGGCAGAACATCGGACAGATGTCAGTCAGCACCATCAAAACTCTATCCGGATACCGGTGGATAAGCCCTGGGACGACGGAGTCCCGCTTCTCCTCAAGAGGGTCCTCCAGCCCCATCGTCCCCATGGTAATCTCCAGTATGGAAGGCACAGCCTGTTTCCTGATGGGGTCATTGGGGTCTTCCGGATTCATCAAGGAGAAATAGTAAGGGGTGATGGAAAGAGGGTATTTGGCGGTTACTAACTTGATTTCAGCCTGTTCTCTCGCCGAAAGGGGAATTAATCTAGCCAGTTCCTCAACAGTGGTGATTCGGTTTCGGAATTGCCACCTCCAGTCATTCCAGTTACTCTCCGGGACATGCCCAAAAAATCTGGCTCTGTTGGTGGCGGTGGTACCTGGGGGTTCTTCTTCTAATTCTTGACCAATAGTCTTACTAAGGTCGCGTTTACTGGGAGGTTCTTCCTCCAAACTACCAAGAGCCCGACTTGTTCCAGTTGTCACTTATGAATCATCCTCCTTTTTTTTTATTTTAAGTGTTATTTATTTAAAGTTTTATATCACTAATAAAACGTAATGTCAAGGGGTTTTGATAGCCTTTTTTAGAAAAATTTTTACGCTCAAAGTGAGCTTGAGAAAATCCCTTTGAACAATGTGTCTGAAACATAAAAAATTGTGTCGTTTCAAAAAGCTACCTAGCTCTACCTAACATAGTGATGCGAGTGCCCACGGCTCTAGCGGCTTGCAGACGAGATGTAGCTCTCAGTAAATCTCTAGCAAGCTTGCCGTCGCCAATTACTTCCCCCACCCATTTATAGAAATCGTTCTTCTCCTCGTTGACATGATAGCGGAAGGTATCGTCTGACATTTCTTTGAGAGCAGTCTCCAGTTCGGACAATTTTTTGAGCACCTTGCCGTCATTTACCCAGAAAACTTTATCTTGAGGGACTTCTCCCAGAATTCTTTGTGCCTCTGACTTTGCGATTGCCATTTCCACTCACCTCCACATTCTTTATATACAATAATTATAACACATTTTGGTTTGTATAGGGGTGGTGGCTTTCAGTGCCAGGGCGAAGGGAACAATGTAGTCCTGGGTAAGCCCCAGCATTGTGAAGTAGGCGAAACCATCCAGTATACCATATCTTTAGCTCTTCCTGACCAGACGAGAGCAAGTGTTAGCGTCTATCATTCAACACCCTTTAAGGCACCCGCCTTAAAAAGTGGTAACTAAATTTTATACTCCCATAAAGAGAAGAGCTACCCCATTCCGGAGTAACTCTTCTACTATCAAGCATGCGGAGTGTTTTAATTGTCTACCTTTTCTCGTAAGTTGTCAAGCGCCCTGGTAGAAAATTCTTGGTTTTTCTTTTTGTACTTTAGTCTCCGCTGTGGATTATGGAGTGTAGAGAATGCCGTTGCGCTCCATAATCCAGCTTGCCATCTCTTTGGCTTGATTGAACTCCCAGAGCTTCTTCTTCTTGCCCACCGGCGTACCGTCTTTGATTTCGTCGCTGAAGGCAGTAAAAGGTTTGCTCTTCTCCGTTTGCTGAGCATTGCGCTCAATAAGGATGAAGCCACCAAGTCCAGTCCAGTAGATTTCCGGGAGCTTGTAAACGAGACTCTGTCCCGGGGCAAGCTGGTCAATCTGGTTCATCATGATTTCTTTCGGGGACAATTTCTTTTCGCCTTTCTTTTTCCAGAACATTTTCCTCTTCTCCTCTTGGTTTTTTAAGTTTCTGTTAGACTATTCCTTTTTTTGTTTCTTATTTTTCTGTACTGCTCCTTGAACAAGGCGAAAAACGACCATACCGACAGTAGCAATAAGAAAAACAAGAACAATAATTTGTTTGAGCTCCATTTATTCCTCCCTAAATTCCGGCAAAGAGTCAACCGAAAGACTTTTGCTCTAAATCATGAAATTTGAGAATTAGAGGTAAGCCGGAAGGGAGGCGGGTGGGGGTAAATCTAGAAGCTGGCATGCGGAACGTCGCCAGCTTTGAAGAACCTTTTCAACACGGTTAAACCATTCGTAGATCCGGCGAAAGTTTAGCGCCAGATAACTGAATATCAGAAACCATAAAGATAGTGCTACTGCCTTTCTGGGTATTGCTTCTTTGTTGGCTAGTCCTTCGTTGTTCTTTGTTCCCCTGATTTCATTCGTGGTTCGGGGCGGCATAGAGTCAAGGTCATGGTTCTGGCTGGGCGCCGAGAGGGCAATGGGGGTCCAGACGCCTTTGATGGATACCTCGTCAGAAGTGGGGGTAAAAAGGACGAGCACGCCGAAAATAATGAAAATCCCTAGTAGTATGCTGCCCTTCAAGTTCTTTTTAATGACCAGCCGTGTTGCTGTCGCAAACTCATCACACGCAATTCTACTGCCAGAAACAATCCAGGAGAAGATCCTTCTGTGCAAGACAGCAATAAGTAGCCCAACCAATAACGCCAAATTATGATGATTGGTCTGGCTCAGAGTATTGTACAGTCCCAGTAAACTATCCAGAGACATTATCCGCTACCTTTTTCCGTGAGGGGGCTTGAAATTTCCTATCTTCTATGCTATAAATTAGTGAAATATAAATCGTGAATAAGAATTCATTGTTATTAAATCAATTATAGGACAATATATCGGACTTTGTCAAGGCAGGCGCTAAGAAATTTTTGGAAAGGGATGAGCTATGCCAGAGTGGACATTCGTCACCAACCATGCGGTAGTCCTGAGCATTATCAATCAGCATCCTCGCGTCCCGGCCCGTGAGATTGCACAGGTAGTCGGCATCACCGAAAGAGCCGTGCGTAAAATTATTGCTGACCTTGAAGCGGGGGGCTATATTACCAAGAAGAAAGAGGGCAGGCGGGTCAGGTACACGGTCAATCAAGAAATGAAACTGCGCCATAAGACTCAGCGTGACAAAGCTGTAGGGAATTTACTGGCAGTACTGGAATGGAAAGGTGATTAAGGATAAATCAGTTTGTTTAACGTGAAGCCCGCTGGCACTTTTCCAAACCCAAGAAGTCAGCGGACTTTTCTATTTGTTAAGCCCATCACATGCCGTAGAATTGGGGCCTGGTCTTCATTTCCTGAATGAAATCTTTAATTAACTTCTCTAAATCAGAATACATTGGTTTCCACCCCCACTCCTGCCTCGCCCGACTATCATCAATATCAACCACAGTCCGTGTCTCGTAGTACACCATAACCAGCGGGTCAGGCTTATAGGTGATTTTAGCGCTGGGGACAATCTTCTTTATCGCCATTTCCAATTCTCTGGTGGTTGGGGTGGGTACCACTCCAGCGAGGTTATAGCAGACTGTTCTGATGCTCTCTTTGGGTGCGTAGTAAAGCGTTATTGTGGCGCGAACAGCTTCCTTATAATAGACGAAAGGCGCTTTGACATCTTCAGTAACCCAGCACTCAAAGGGCTTACCTGTGGCGGCATACTCAATCATCCAGGGAATATAGGTGGGCAGAGCCCGGATCTTGATGCCAGGACGCAGGACCATCGGGTAGCGGATACAGCGGAAGTCCAGCCCGAACTTTCGCCGGTAAAACCTGCCCAGCAGTTCCCCGTATAGTTTATTCGCCCCATAGATGGTAACGGGGCGCTGAATGGTCTCATCAGTGACCACACCGGTTGTTCCCAGGCCATAGGTGGCATCTGAGCTGGCAAAAAGCACTTTTTCCACTCCGAAAAGCCGTGCCGCCTCCAGAACATGCATTGTCCCCACCACACTCACCTGAAAAGCCGCCCAGGGGTTCAGCTCCGAGGGAATACTCAGCATTGAGCCATGGTGGAAGATGCCTTTGACATTATAATCTTTAACCACATTCAACACTTCCGACCATACTTTGAGGTCGCCCGGCACAATTGTTACTTTATTTTTGATTTCAGTAAGCGGCTCGGGTCGCGGCGCAATATCAAATAAAACGACCTCTTCACCCCGGTTCACCAGCTCATAGGTCAGCCCGACACCAATACCGCCGGTGCCACCAGTAATCAGTATGGACATTTTACCTCCTTAGCGGAAGGACTTAAACTTCCTCTGCGGCTAGCCGCCTGATGATTTTGCTTATCACCGACCAGTCTTTCTTGCCGAAGCCAGCCGCTTGGGCTGCTTTCGCTAGCTGCTGAGTTAAGGCGGTGGCAAGGAGCGGAGTCTTGGTAGCTTCGGCAGCGGACATAATTAGCCCGAGGTCCTTAACCATCAAGTCAGTAGTAAAGCCAGGGGCAAAGTCATTATTTGCCGGGCTACCGGGGATGACACCGGGGTAGGGGACTCTGGTTTGCAGGAACCAGCAATTGCCGGCGCTGGCACTGACGACCTCATAAAGGGTCTTTGGGTCAGCACCAAGCCTCGTACCAAAGAGAAAACCTTCACAGATGGCGATTCCGGTCACCGAAGCAATAAGGTTATTGACGAGTTTGACCACCTCTCCCATCCCCACCTCACCAACGTGAAAAATTTTCTTACCCATCACCTGAAGGATTTCTTGGCACTGCTCAAAGACCGCTTTCTTACCACCGACCATAATAGAGAGAGTACCTTCAGCCGCTTTGGGCGGGGCACCGCTCACCGGCGCATCCAGCATCTCAATGCTCTTTTCCCCTGCCACCGCGGCTATTTTGCGCGTCACCATGGGGTCAATGGTGCTCATATCAATGATGATGGCGCCTTTCTCAAGTCCCGCCAGCGCCCCACTAGGACCAAGTATCACCTGCTCCACGTGAGGAGAGGAGGTGAGCATGGTGATTAGCACCTCGGACTTTTCAGCGACCTCCCTGGGGGAGTTGGCAGCCGTGGCTCCGGCTGACACCAGTTCCTTTACCGGTACGGGATTTATATCGTGGACGGTGAGAGAATATCCTGCCTTGACCAGATTGAGTGCCATTGGTTTGCCCATCAGACCCAGACCGATAAACCCTATCTGTTTCATCGCTATCCTTCCTTACGCTGTTTGCGCCCTTAGATTCCACATTTATTCTGCTCGTCACGTTCTCGTGTTATCAGCCGCCATGCGCCAAGAAAGACTGAATAAGTCACGGGAACGTGCGGAATGGCACATGCTTGGTGAAAATAGTATTCCGGTAGGCTTACTTTGTCAAGGCTGAGGAAAGGGCTAGGGGAGAGGTAAAGTAGCGCCATCTTCCGCAGTAGCTATGCGATTGACATACTTATAGATTTCAACAATGCTGGCGGTGAGGGGAACCGCTAAAACTAATCCCCAGAAGCCAGCGACGTAAGCACCCAGAACCAGCAGCACAATGACAGTTGCCGGATGCATCTTCATATAGCCCGCGTGAATTCTGGGGACAAGAAAAGAAGCCTCAAGTAGCTGCACGGTAAGAAAGAGGATAGCTACCCAGATGACCTTCTGCGGTGCCACTGCTAGAGTGACAACCACCGCCACCGTCGCCCCAATCCATGGTCCCAGCGTGGGAATCAACTCCGTGGCGCCAGCGAATATCGCCAGCACGGGTGCAAAGGGTATTTGCAAAACAAGGAGCCCTATCAGGTCAAGGAGACCAACCGCAAACCCGAGCAGCAGTAGGGCACGAATGTACCGCCCAAGCACATTTTCTAAAATTGACATAATATTCCGGACATGCTTGGAAAGGCGCTGGGGAAGACTGGAATAAAAACTGTGCGTTAGCTTTTCGCGATCCTTCAAGATATAGAAGAGGAAAAGGGGCATTGATGCCATCCCCAGCAGCATGCCGACGGTAGTGGGAATCAGAGAAATACCATTCATTATACTACTGTCTATTGACTTGAGCATGGTCTTCCCGGTTTCCTGGACATAGTAATCAATCCGCTCTCTGATTTCCTGAGGGAACAACTGCCGGAGAGACTCGGTCCACTGCTGTAATCGCTCAACGGCGGTGGCGAGATACTGGGGCGCATTTTCAATGAGTGTGGCAAAGGCGTTAGACACAGCGCTGAAAACAAGAAAACCAAAAAAGCCAAGTACGACAAAGGTTACCGCATAGCACAGAATGATTATTGAGACACGCTTGGTCTGCAGCCACCTGCCCTGCTGGGGCAGCCTTTTTTCAATCCAGGTGATTACGGGTAGTAGCAGATAAACCAAGACGAAGCCGAGGAAAAAGGGGAAGAGGGCGCCACGTAAGGCGTAGACGAGCAGGAAAATGACAATTAAGCTCGCTGTCAGCACAACGAGGTGCCAGTGGCGAGTTAATACGTGCTTCGCCCAGTTCAACTATCTTCCCTCTCCCCTTTTTAATCCGGCAATTTTAAAGTCTGTCTAGTGTTTAGGCTTCCCGCTTCCTCAGCTCGCTAACTTTCTCTTTAGCCCTCTCAATGACGCCTTCTGCCTTCTCTTTGGCCCTCTCAATGATGTCTTCTGCCTTTTCTTTGACGTCTTCGGTTCTCTCTTTGATTAATTCCCTGGTGACACTTCCTTTGTGCGGCGCATAAAGAATACCAATTGCCAGACCAATGAGCGCCCCGGCGGCTAGTCCGATACCAAAAGCACCAATTGAATCTCTACCCATTTTTCCCCCTTTCTATTTGCTGACGATTAACTGCAGTCGGTATTCCTCTTTAGTTATTTGTTTCCCCACCTCGGGGTAGGGAGTTAGGTGAAAGCTAAATTTGTATTGCTGGTAACTTACCGGCGAAAATTGGTCAGTCAGACCGGGTTCAGACAGTGTTATTTTATCATTAACGCCGTTGTAAGTCATCACCACGGCACAACTCGCTCTGCCCTCCCAGATACAAACAGCGCCTTTAGGACAACGGCTGTCCTCGGTAACATCGTCTAACCTGAGTGTTAAACCCTCCCCGCTTATGACGGCACTTTGTCCGATACTTAACTCAAACTGCTCGTTTAATCGGGCTTTAGTCTCAGAAGTCTCGCCGCCGCAGTTCAATACTAACAGCGCCAGAACTGAGACAAGAAAGAAGACAAAGCTTGCCTTCAATTTTCTCCTTGTATCTTTAATAACCATTATATCATTAAAAATGTTACTGGTTTTTACCGGGTAAGAATATACGTAGAGCTATCTAAAATGCCCACAAAATGCCCGTATTTTTATCTAGAATTCGCCGTAATACGCTCACCATTGTCTGCCGGCAGAATGCCGCGCTGGGTGGCATAGCGGAGCAACTGGTTCTGGGTGCGCAGCCCTAGCTTGCGCATCATATTGCCGCGATGGATTTCCACAGTACGGCGGCTGATAGCGAGCCGTCTGGCAATTTCACTGCTGGTGTCACCCTGAAGTGTCAGATTTAGCACTTCACGCTCCCGACTGGTCAGTATCTCAAAAGGGTCAAGGGCGGTCGGGGCGGTCTTGTGCAAATAGGTTTCAATGGCTTTTTGAGATAGGGGCGGACTGAGATGACGCCGACCAGCCATTACCTCACGGATGGCACGCACCAGCTCATCAGCAGTTGACTCTTTTAAGACGTAAGCTTTCGCTCCTGCCTGTAAGGCTTGCACAACATAACCCCCGTTGGCGTGCATGGAAAGGATTATGATATTGGTCTTGGGAGAACGCCTGCTGACCTGCCGGGTAACCTCAATGCCATTAATGCCATTCATCATAATGTCAAGCACCAAGATATTTGGCTGAAGATTTTCTGCCATCTGGACTGCCTCAAGCCCATCCCCCGTCTCCCCGATAATCTGGAAATCTGATTCGGCTTCAAGCAGCATCCGTAAGCCATGTCTGACTACGGCGTGGTCATCCGCCAGCAGTATCGTTATCACTACTCCTCACTTACCTCGGGTTGAGACCTTGCTTGACATAGCCATTGAATTAAACTTTTCAGTTACTTTAATTCTAAGAGCATGATTTTGGCGATGCTATCCGTAGGCCTACGTAATTTAAATAATAAAGATACGTAGTTCAGCAAACTGGGGATATAAGTAGGACTAGCTTGACCAGATTGGACTATTCATTCGGCGGTAAAATGCCACGGCGCACGGCGTAGCGGAGCAACTGCGCCTGGGTGCGCAGCCCGAGTTTAGCCATCATATTGGCGCGGTGGACTTCAACGGTACGCTGGCTGATGAAAAGTTTCTTAGCAATTTCAGCATTAGTATTCCCCTGCACGACCAAGTGGAGTACCTCTCGCTCCCGGCTGGTCAATGTCTCGTATGGGTCAATTTTGGTTGCCTCAGCCTTCTGCATATAAGCTTCAATTGCCTGGTCAGAAAGGGGTGGACCGAGATAGCGGTGTCCGGAAGCCACTTTATGCACCGCCCGCACCAGTTCATCGGCAGTAGATTCCTTCAGAATGTAAGCTTTCGCACCGGCACGCAAAGCTTCCAGGACATAACTCTCGCTGCCATACATGGACAGGATAACCACTCCGGTCTTGGGTGAACATTTGCATACCTGTCGGGTAACCTCAATGCCATTGATTCCACTCATCATTAAGTCGCTGACCAGGACATCGGGCTGGAGGTTTTCCACCAGTTGCACCGCCTGCAGACCATCGCCTGCCTCGCCAATAACCTGGAAGCCAGGCTCAGCTTCAAGCAATGCCCGCAACCCCCGCCGCACCACGTGGTGGTCATCAGCGAGCACGATGGTGGTCACTTTTCTTTCTCCTTTTTCTTTTTCTTGGGCGGTCTGGGTAAGGGGAATTCCGCCGTTACTCTGGTGCCAGCACCAGGGGTGGTCTCAATGGTCAGCTTCCCGCCCAGCAGGTGTGCCCGCTCCTGCATCCCGATGAGACCGCTAGAAGCCGGACCTATCTCGTCGGCATTGAAACCTTTGCCGAGGTCTT
>Ga0315312_1001775_pt1 | contig 16004 bp, 16 predicted proteins | sample TDP7_MG_FD_203629 | JGI IMG/M metagenome (GOLD analysis project Ga0315312, IMG submission 203629) | Freshwater sediment microbial communities from Lake Towuti, South Sulawesi, Indonesia - TDP7 | ecosystem: Environmental > Aquatic > Freshwater > Lake > Sediment | place: Indonesia: South Sulawesi... | reverse complement strand
AACTGAGATGGCGACTAGAGGAGGTCCCAGTGCCCTGGGTTGGGGGCTGAACCGTGCTCATAAAGAAGGGAGCAGAAGCCAACCTTTATCTAGAAGATTGGCATGGCCGAAAAGTGATCGCGAAGCGGCGATTGGCGAAAAAATATCGTGTTCCCAAGCTGGACAAGGAGATTCGTTTTCACCGAACAATACATGAACCCCAACATATTCACAGTGCGAAGGAGGCAGGGGTTCCAACTCCCACAATTTTCATGGTCGACACTGCAGAGACAACAATCGTCATGGAGTATGTCGAGGGAAAGCAAGTTAAACAGATCCTCGACGATCTCCCTCTTGAAGAGAGGCAACGCCTATGTCGCCACATCGGCGAGTTGATTGGTCGACTCCACAACCATGGAATCATCCACAGCGACCTCACCACCTCCAACATGATCCTCACCCCGCAGGGTAGAGTTGTTTTCGTGGACTTCGGCCTGAGCGAGCGATCTATGGAGCTGGAGGTTAGGGGAGTTGACCTGCACCTCATGAAAAGGGCGTTTCAGAGCACTCATTTTAGATATGCGAAAGAGTGTTTTGACGCGGTTGTTGAGGGGTACATTCGGGCTGTCGGAGATAAAGTGGCTGTCGAGGTGTTAGGGAAAATTGGGGAGATAGAGAGGAGGGGGCGTTATGTTTCTGAGAGGTAGTTTATTTTATGACGACCATGGTGCAGGTTGATCGGATTCCTTTTACCTGTCTCATTGCGGTGTGTATGGTATTCCTGAGTTCGTCTACATTTGGGGCTTCAACAACGGCTATGACATCGTAAACTCCGAAGACAAAGTAGGCTTCCTTCACGTTCTTCAGAGATCTTACTTTTTCCACAACTTCTTTTTCAGAGCCTGTTTCTGCGTTTATCAACACGAATGCTTTCGCCAAGAGCTACACCCCTACTTTTGAAACGATGTACTCTGTTGGCTTTATAAAACTATCTTTGATCTCTACAATGAGAAACGGCTCTAGATAGGCTACGCTGACAAGATTCGTTTTAGACTCTGAGTTTGGAAGAAGCTTGAAAATCTCAGATACAAGGAGAAAACACAGAAGCTTCCGCCATCCGACAATTTTAACAGAAGAGTTGAGGCAAAATAAATAGAGGGTTCTCCATTACCATAGATAGCTTGGCTATGAAAAGGAAAGGGAGGAAGAAAACAAGAATTGAAGTCTAAGGGGCTGTTTCCTAGGGGTAGAGTAGCCTTTTTCGTGACAGGCAACATTCACAAGTTTAACGAAGCCCGACAGGTTCTGGCCGAGGATGGGGTTGCAACCGCCCTCTTGAGGGTGGAAACAGTTGAGATTCAAGATGACAGCGTAGAGAAAATAGCGAAAGCCACTGCTACAGAAGCCGTGAAAAAGTGCAACCTACCCATCATTGTGGAGGACGCTGGACTCTTCATAGAGGCGTTGAACGGCTTTCCAGGACCCTACTCCTCCTACGTGTATCGAACGATAGGAACCGAAGGAATCCTTGAGCTGATGAAAAACACGAAAAAGCGAGACGCCCACTTCCGCTCTGTGGTAGCCTTCTGCAGCCCAAATGAGCCTTCAAGATGTTTTCACGGCAGGGCGGAGGGAAAAATCTCTCTTGAGAAACGGGGGAACCTCGGCTTTGGCTTCGACCCTGTATTTGAGCCTTCCGCTGGTAGCGGCAAAACCTTTGCGGAGATGACCTTGATGGAGAAAAACAAGTGTTCACATAGGGCTGAGGCTCTGCGAAAATTTGCTAGGTGGTATGCGTCAGCCCTCCCTTCAACGAAGATTTTAAATATGAGCAAACGCTCGCTCTTAGAAGTCGTTCGGAAGGATAAAAATTGCCAAAGAAGCAGAAAGGAAGGTCGCATCCCAGTCGGCCAATAAGTAAGAGGCCTCCAGTCTGGTGCAAGTACAAGCCAGAGGAAGTAGAAGCTCTGGTTGTCAAGCTTGCAAAAGAGGGACACGCCTCTAGCAAGATCGGGACAATCCTACGCGACCAGCATGGCATTCCTCTAACCAAGCCTATCACAGGTAAAACCATCACAAAGATTCTGAAGGACGTAGGGTTGGCGCCTTCCCTACCTGAAGACCTGGAAACTTTGCTGAAAAAAGCCGCGCGCCTTCACGTTCACCTTGAAAAGAACAAGAAGGACACCCGCAACAAGAGGTCTCTCCAGGTCATCGAAGCCAAAATTCACAAACTCTCAAAGTACTATAAACGTGAAGGATTGCTGCCTCTGGACTGGAAGTACAAGGCAAAAGCCGCATCCCTCATCTGATTTTGGGGTTCCATGACTGTGAAGAAAGAGCAGATCAACGGCCTTCTGAAGAGCGCCTCCGAGGCAGCTAGCCTAATCCGTGAGTATGTTGAGGAAGAGAAAACCATCCATGTGGCTTCCCACTATGATGCGGATGGGCTGGCCGCGGCGGGAGTTATTGGAAAATGTTTGGTTAGATTGGGAGGAAGGTTTCGCGTTCGAATTGAGAGATGGTTAGATAAGAAGGTTGTTGACGGGATAGCCACCACTGAAAAAACTGCCCTAACCATACTCACTGACTTCGGGAGCGGAGACCTCAACCTCCTAGCCGAAGGACTGTCTGACCGCCGTGCAATAATTCTCGATCATCATCAGCCCGTAGGAGAAACTCCAACAGGCTTCATCCACGTGAATCCTCACCTCCACGGAATCGACGGGTCCCGTGACCTCAGCGGGGCCGGAGTGGCATACCTCGTGGCTAAGACTCTTGACAAGGCCAACATTGATTTAGCCTGTGTCGCCACGGTCGGAGCTCTCGGAGACCTTCAAGACAAGTATGAACATCGGGGATTGGGAGGCGTCAACGAAACAATTGTGGAGGACGCTGTGAACTCTGGCCTTCTCAAGCTTGAAAATGACCTCCTCTTTTTCGGAAGGGAGACACGTCCTATCCACAAGGCGTTAGCCCTCACCACAAACCCGTTCATCCCTGGCATAAGCGGAGAAGAAGACGCAAGCTACGCTTTCCTAGTTCAGCGCGTGGGAATCAAGCCGAAGATCAAGGAAAAGTGGCTGGCATTAAGAGACCTTTCAGAGGAGGAGAAAAAAAGGCTTTTCTCCGCCCTCGCCGACCACTTGGCATCTAAGGGGCTGTCAAGTGACATAGCCCTAAGCCTGATTGGAAACGTTTACACCCTCACCCAAGAAGAACCATGGACTCAACTCAGGGACGCCAGAGAGTTCGCGGTTCTGCTTAACGCCACAGGACGAATGGAGAAGCCAAGTCTAGGCGTGGCTGTCTGCATGGGGGACAGAGCAACTGCTCTTGAGCAGGCTAGCAACGCGCTGGAGGAGTATCGTCGAACCATTACCAAGTGCTTGAATTGGTTGTACGAGAAACCCGACCGCATACGGGAGTTAGACAGCATCTATGTGGCACGGGGAGGAAATTCCATTCATGAAAATATGATAGGAACAGTTTCTTCCATCCTCTCCACCAGCCTCCCTAAACATGAAAAACCCATCATCGCCTACTCCATCGTCTCTGGAGAAGGCTTAATCAAGGTTTCAGCAAGGACGTTAGACACCTTAACGGCCAGAGGCCTAAACCTTGGAGAGATTCTGCGGATTGCCGCCGAAAAACATTCGGGCAAGGGAGGAGGACACGACGTCGCTGCCGGAGCCCAAGTTCCCATCGAAAATATCAAGCTCTTTGTGAAACTTGTGGACGAGCTTGTTAAAAAGCAGTTGGAGGAGAAGTAGCTTGGAGGCTGAGGTGAAGATCTCCTACGAAAACGAAAAAGAGGCGGAGGCAGTTGTTCAAGCTGTTTCGCCGGACAACGTGAAGGTCCCTCACGGCTTGTTCATCAAAACAACGCGAAGCGGATCCGAGGTTTTGACGCAGATCCGATGTGAACTGAGGCTTGAAACTCTTATGGCAACAATTGACGACCTCTTATGTTGCGTCTCAACCGCGGAAAAGGCTTTTTCGGTCGCAAAGAGACTGGAGACACGTTCCCAGCGAGGTTCATCCTAACTTTAAAATGAGTTCAACGAATGCGCGCACGCAAACTCAATTTATTGAACCAAAACAGAAAAGAGGGAAACTGCGTGACGATTCTCTAGTGAAGTCGAAAACGTATATTTTTAAACGTAAGTAACTAGTGATGTCGCATAGGTGTTAAATAGTTGAATTCCATGTTAAAACTGACGGCGTTGGGCAGCGCGCACGTTTACAGTTGAAACGAGGATGACACGTTAACATGTTAGACATAAGGTTGATCCGAGAGCATCCGGAAGTGGTGAGGGCTAACCTAGAGAAGAGGGGATCCGTTGAGAAGCTCAAGATGCTCGATAACTTAATTGAATACGACAAAAAGTGGAGGCAACTGTTAACAGAGGTAAACAAACTCAGGCATCGAAGAAAGGTGATAACCGCTGAAATTGCAAACCTAAAGAAGAAAGGTGAGGACGTTAGCAAAAAACTCGGAGAAGCACGAAAGATACCTGAAAAAATTGAGAGGTTAGAGAAGCAGGCTGAGAGGTGTAAGGAGAGAGCGAATCGTATTTTGATGGGGCTTCCCAACATTCTGCACGAGTCGGTTCCTGTCGGCGTGGATGACACTGAAAATGTTGTTGTAAAGACCTGCGGTGAGCCTCCAAAATTTGATTTTAAACCCAAGAATCACTTGGAAATCGCTCTAAACTTAGGTTTGATAGATGTTGAGCGAGCCGCTAAGGTTGCTGGTCACGGCTTCTACTACCTGAAGGGAGAGATGGCTCTGCTTGACTATGCGATCTTAAACTACACAATAGACTTCATGAGGAAGAGGGGTTACCTGCTTGTAGAGCCACCATTCATGATGCGCGAGAAGCCCTATCTGGGGGTTACTGACCTAGAATTCTTTGGAGATCAACTCTACAAGATAGAGAAGGAGGACCTCTACTTAATAGCGACCAGCGAACATCCCATGGCCGCAACCTTCATGGACGAGATCATCAACAAGAAGGACTTACCGATAAAATTCGTTGGAGTCAGTCCATGTTTCAGGAAGGAAGTCGGGGCGCACGGCAAATACACCAAAGGGTTGTTTAGGATGCACCAGTTCAACAAGGTTGAACAGTTCATCTTCTGTCTGCCAGAAGACTCGTGGAAGCTCCATGAGGAGCTGCAGAGGAACGCTGAGGACCTTTATACGAGTTTGGGACTACACTTCAGGGTTGTCAACGTCTGTACTGGAGACATTGGAACGATAGCGGCGAAGAAGTATGACATAGAAGTTTGGATGTCCGACGGAGAATACAGGGAAGTTGGTTCCAATTCCAACTGCACGGATTACCAAGCAAGGAGATTGAACATAAGATTCAGAGAGAAGGAGGGGCAAGCTCCAGCTGGTTTTGTGCACACCCTGAACAACACAGCCCTCGCAACCAGCCGCACAATGATGGCTATCTTAGAGCAGTTCCAACAAGGGGACGGTTCTGTCACAATTCCTGAGATTTTGAGACCGTTCATGGGCGGGATAGAAAAGCTAGAGCCGCGCTAAAACTTTTAATACCGCAACGTAGACTTTCAGTTGCAACGGAGGACCAGCGTGTCATCAAAGAAGAAGCGTGTAAGGGATAAGTGGCGTGGCAAAAACTGGTACATGGTAGTTTCTCCCTCCTACTTCGGAGGGGTTGAGCTGGGAGCTGTACCATCCGACGATCCGGAGAAACTGGTGGGAAGGACAGTAGACGCCACGCTCTACGACCTCACCGACGATTTTGCACACCAGTATCTAAAGATGTATTTTCAGGTCACTGATGTAGAAGGTAAAAACGCCCGAACCATCTTTAAGGGACACGAATACGCCCGTGACTATTTGAGAAGCCTCGTTCGAAGGAAGACCACGCGAGTTGATACCATCATCGGTGTTACGACGAAGGATGGTTACCAACTGAGACTAGGAGTTTGCGCTTTCACTCTCGCGCGCATCAGAACCTCACAGGAAAAGGCGATACGCGAAATTATGAACAAAATTATTCAAGAAAAGGCCAGCGCCCTCACGTTCGACCAGTTTGTTCAAGAGGTGGTTCTGCAGAAAATCGCGTCTGACATTTACAACGAGGCAAAGAAGATAGCTCCCCTGCGCCACGTGGGCATCCGAAAATCCAAGCTTACCCTCCGACCTCCCATCGCCGCATAACAACATTCCGCCTTTCCTAGAATACTCCGGTGAAAATAACCTTGAAAGACAGCCGCTCATCGGATTTGAAGAAGCGAATCGCCCGGGAAGCCGCCATTCTACTCTACACATCGCAGGAAAAGGAGTACAAGCAGGCAAAAACGAGGGCAGCTAAAATATTAGGAGCTCGGGTTCTTCCCAGCAACCTTGAGGTTGCGGAGGAGTTGGACGACATCGCCCAGGAGAGGGAAGGACAGTGGAGGCAGGAGCTACTGCTTCAAATGCGGAGGGAAGCTCTCCAAGTAATGGAGCTCTTAGAAAAGTTTCACCCGAAACTGATAGGAAGCGTTTGGAGAGGAACAGCCCGCAAAAACAGTGACATAGACATAGTCACATTTTCCCCAGCCCCAAAATCTGTTCTCGCCCAACTCCAGAAAAGTGGCTTCAAGATATCGAAAGCTGAGTGGCTCTCCGTGACAAAAAGAGGTAGGAAAGAAGCATCATTCCACATCCACCTCGCTCTTCCGTCTGGCAACGAAGTAGAGGTTGTCGTTCGAACTCCTGAAAGACTCGGACTCAAAGAGCGATGCGAAATATACGGAGACCTTGTAACTGGCTTGAGCTACCCTCAGCTTAAGAGAGTTCTAGAGGAAAACCCTCTTCAGAAGTTTTTGCCAACGTAGAAATGGAAAAGAAAAGAACTTTGCTTGGTTGCACGTCGCAAAGCAATAGGTTTACAAAAGGTCAAGTTAGAATCTCTTTTGTTGAGGGTCATTCAACTGATTGACCGAATTTGGCGGTTGCGGTGCCTTGATGTCGTAACCGTTAATTCCGTACATCATGAGTTTGGCTCTTGATACGGCGTTGCAGGCCTTGTAGTACATAATCATGAGTTTGGATTCCGCCCTTTTCTTTGTTAGGTTGTGTTTCAACTGCAACTGCATTATTTCTATGTCCAGTTCACGCCTTCTTATGGTTTCCAAAATCTGCCCGGGATCTTCTGACATACGGTCACATCCAGATACATATTGTATCGTGTGATTTAATATATGACTTATTTCAACCCCCGATATATTTCGAAACTCAGCATATCCCTCAATAAACTTGGTTTTCTCCCACGGAGTATACGTCTCATCTGAAGGTGTCTACGCCTGTTGAGAAAGCGCCTCAACGAGGATCTCCGCGTTGAGGTCACGTTTGAGCTGGCTTAAATAGAGGTTTAGTCATAGAAAATAATGAGCGCTTGAAGAGGTAGCTGCTTACAGTGAGGTCGAAATGAAATGGAGATTGACAAGGAAAAGTTCAGAAAGATGTTCCCTCACCTAGCGGAAGAGCTGGAGAATGAAGAACACAAGATAGCGATAACCTCAGTGCGATCAGACACCGAAACAGGGGAGAATGCTTCTTCAAAGAAGTTTGCCAGCTACATGCCAGACGTCATCGACTTCATCCGCCGATGCGACGAGGAAGAGCAGGCAGAAGAAGTCATTAGCTATATGGAGAGAAGAGGAGAAATCAGTCGTAAATATGCTAGCAGACTTAGGAAACAGCTCAAGGAAAAGGGTTTAAGAAGCTTCGGATCAAAGAAACAGGAAAACTACTACTTCAAACAAGGCTCCCTCTAAGATGGATGCGGAGCGTTCCAGTAAACAAAATTCTTGCTCATGCAATAAATTTGTCCTCCACTATTTTATTTATTGATGGTTGAAGAAGTGTCCAAGATTGTGCTCAGCCGATCTCAAGCAGATAATCGGAGCAAGCTTGGCTCGGATAGTAAGCAAATATGGTGAGTTGAGAGGCAAGAGGCTGAAAGTTTTTCCAAAAACAAATAAGGATGATTGAAAATAGAATTGCAAAACAAATGAAGGACTCGATGGTTAGCGTGGTGTTCCGTTTGAAGAGAGCGTCGTTGCCGCCGTTTTTACTCTTATTCTGTCTTCTCCTTCTCTTCCTAGCCCTTGCCCCCTTCCGCGTTAACGCAACAACATCGTCTTCCACAAATTTTCAAGTAAGCCAAATAGATCATGCAGTTGAGGTTCGAGAGGGAGGATTAGTCATCATCAACGAAACCGTTAGGTTGTCAGCAACCAACGAAAGTGTAGAGCTAGAAAATTTTTTGGTCGGATTTCCTCTTCAATATGGCTCTAACCTTGACTACTGCTTCGCTTACGACTCTTTGAACCCAGACGCAAGGCATACCGTAGTCCTCGACGTTGGGTTAGGAGGGATTGGCTTCTACGGAATACGCGTGGTCTTTGACCCTCCGGTGAACATAAACGACGGCGAACCTTACGAATTCACGGTGACCTACGTCTTCTCAAATCTTGTCTCTCAACCGAGCTTAACCGCTTTTGACGTTAACTTCCCCATATACCCTAGTCTAGTCCAAGAAGCCGACGTATGCAACGTAACAGTCACTCTTCCAAGCAACGCCGACTATTTATCCATCAATCCACAAATCATTTTAAATGAAACCACCGTGGACACTCACGTAGTTTTGAGCCACACGGAAAGTCCCCTCGAAAGCTTTACGAACAAGTCTGGCACGTTAAGGTTCAGCAAAACTGATGCCCTCCCTCTCATTGAAGCCGATAGAATAGAGCGAAAGATAACGTTAGATCAGTGGGGAAACATGTTCCTATCCGAGTTCTATCAAATAACCAGTAAAGCATTTGACGACATTTCCCAAATAAAGGTACAACTACCTCAGGGAGCGTACGACGTTTCCGCACGAAATATTTCAGCTGATCTCTCAGTATCCTTGAAGGGAGCAGAAGCAACGATACGTTTCAGAACCGCCTTAAGAACGAATGAGACGGGAAAGTTTACGGTAGCCTATCAGCTTCCGTGGAAAAACTACGTTGAACAGTTTGGTTATCATGATTTCAAATTGGCTTTCACCTTTTTCGAACACTTCGACTGGACGATACGCAAATTAGTCGTGACCGTGACATTGCCTGAGGGTGCTGAGTACAGAAAGGCAACAGCAACGGTAAGCCCTTACAGCATTCAAAGAGACATTTTTCAAGAAACCGTAACCTTCATCTTCAGCAACGCTACGCCCCTCCACGATCTCAACTTTGACTTCACATATACACACCTTGTGTTTTGGGCATCCTTCCGTCCCACTCTGTGGATAGGGATATTAGCTGGAGTTGTGACAGCCATAGCTGCTCTCTGGCGTGCTCCTAAGCCTGCGGTTCCAATAGTCCCAGTCCCCCCAAAGGACCTCCGAAGCTTCGTCGATGAATATGGAAAGAAAACAAGAATCCTTGAAGAACTCGAATTGATAGAGCAGCAAGCGCGGAGAGGGAAGATCTCTAGAACACGGTATAGAGTGCGGAAAAGAAGCCTTGAAAGTCGCCTTTCAGTTTTGTCTCGGGATCTAACGGGTCTCCGACAGAAGTTACAAACGGCTGGTCCACGATATGCCGAAATAATTAGACAGATTGAGGTTGCTGAAACCGAGCTGGAAGGGGTGGAAACGGACATCCGAAGGGTGGAGGCTCGATATCGACGTGGAGAAATCTCAAGTGAAGCCTACCGCAAGCTCCTTCAGGAGTATCACCGCAGGAGAGACAGGGCGAACACAACGATCGATTCAGCGCTTCTGAGACTTCGAGAAGAAATCCGCTAGCACAAAAACGCTTTTATTTTGGATAGTTCACTTCATAAGGATTCAAAAGGATGGTGCCATTTCATGGTACAGATCAAGATCGACCACGAAAAGTGCGATGGATGTGGAACCTGCGTGGACATCTGTCCTGTAGAAGTCCTTGAGATCAGAGACGAGAAATCGGTTGTCGTAAACCTCGACGAATGCCTTGTCTGCAGAGCGTGCGAGGTACAGTGTCCCAATAGCGCCATCGAGATCATCGAATGACCCCCTATTCCCATTTTCCATTTGCACATAACAGAACAAAACTTGTCTTCACAGATCCCAAAAAGAGGATTGAGTACGTACAATCTCCCCTATGATCTTCTCAGCCCTCCTCAGTGTTTCAGGGGTCGCAAGAGTATGCTTGTCTCGAATAGTGTATGAAATGCCAGCCATCCTCCCAATCACTCCTGCTGCCATTTTTCCAATAAAGCTAAGGCTGTAGCCACCCTCTAGAACCGCCACAGTCTTTCCCGTACAGAGCTTAGACGCCAAGTTCAGCACCTTTTCAAAGATTTTGGGGTAGGTTGAAGCTGAGAGGGAAAGGCTTGCAACGGGATCCATGTAGTGTCCGTCAAAACCTGTGGAAACGAGGATGAACTGGGGTTTGTACTGTTGGATGATTGGCACAACGATGTGATTAAACGCTTTGAGATAGGCTTGATCATTGGTTCGGTAGGGAAGAGGAATGTTCACCGTGTACCCCATCCCCTTTCCCTTGCCCACCTCGTCTACAAAGCCTGTTCCGGGAAACTGCGTAGGGTCCTGATGCAAGCTCATGAAGAGAACCCTATCGGTTTCGTAGAAAATTTCTTGAGTTGCATTCCCGTGGTGGGCGTCCACGTCTAAAATCAGGAGGCGTTCAAGATCGAAATCGTTGAGAAGGTGGACAGCGGCTATAGCAACGTTGTTGAAGAGGCAGAAGCCCATGGCATAGTTGGGACCAGCGTGATGACCAGGAGGGCGAACCAGAGCAAAAGTATTTTGAAACTCTCCAGCCATAACGAGGTCAACAGCCCTAATCGCCCCTCCAACCGCGTAAAGGGCTGTTTCATAGCTTTTTGGGCTGACCACCGTGTCGCCGAGGTCGAGGCGACCACCACCAAGAGAGCAACACCGCTCAACAAGCCGAACGTAGTCGGCTTCATGAACGAGCTCCACATCATCGACGCTGGAGGGCTCAGGCTCAATAAGCGAGCATTTTCCCGACTCGAAGAAACCTTTCTCACTCAGCTCTTTCATGATCACCCTTAGGCGGTCGGCTGACTCAGGATGATTTGGTCCTGGATTGTGATCCAAATACTTCGGAGTGAATAAGACGGCTGTTCTCTTCATTTTTTCATCCTCTCACAGTTGGATACACTTCTCGGAAAACTTTTTTAACGTACTCCGCTAGGCTTAAACCTTCCCCCTTTGCCAATCTTCGAAGAGCTTTATCCACACCGGTTGCGTATTGGATAGCCCTCTTTGGTTTGTTCGAGATGAATAAGGGTATGTCAAGGTCTTGGGCTGCTCGTCGCAACACCCTTTTCCTTAGGCGATCTTTCGGAGACTCGATCTTGAGGCGCAGAGGCAGACTCAGACAGAAATGCACCACTTCACGATCTAGAAACGGGAGCCTTAGCTCCATTCGGTGAAAGGAGCACGTCTGATTGTCCCTTTGAAGGTTCGTTTCATAAGATAGGAATATGTCATGGTGCATAGCTTCCCGAACAGCTCTAGCGCCAGATTGCGCATATACTCTGAGGTACCTTTGATAGCCTCCGAAAAGTTCGTCGCCTCCCTGCCCAGCCAACATGACCTTACATCCAAGCTTTGACGCAACTTCAGCTGCCCAGTAGAGTGGGATGGCGATGCTGACCTTCAGTGGGTTGGGTTCCTCGATCAGCCACAGAACCTTGGCGAGAACATGCTCGACATCGCCAATTGTGTATGTTTGGAGTTGAAGAGGCAGTTTTAAAGCTTCAGCCGCGGCTTTTGCATGTCGAATCTCAGGCTGATCTCTCAACCCTACTGAGACTAGGTGAACGTCTACTTCACAGGTTTTAGCTAACGCTGCAATGACGGCGCTGTCTAACCCGCCCGAGAAGGCTACCGCCAACTCTTCAACATCAGAAACCCTTTCTCTCACAGATTCCAACAGGAGTTCTTGGAGACGTTTGGCTGCCGTTTTCATTTCCATCGACTTGATAGGAGGTTGCACAACAGTCTTTATCGAGTAGAAGACGAAGTCTTGGGCATTGATGACAGCCAAGTTTCCCGGGGGAAACGACTTCACGTCCTTTATTCCGAGCGCCCACAGAGCTTTTTGCTCAGATGCCACAGCTAAGGTTGTTCTGTTCGCGCCGTAGTAGAGTGGGCTTGCTCCTAGGCTGTCTCGGCCAACAATGACTTGTTTGGCCTGCGCTATGGCAAAGCTGTACGAGCCGTCAACTTCCTCGATAATGCTTTTAGCCTTCTCACGGGGATCACCTCTAAGTCTTTCCACAACACGGTCAACCTCGGACACGTTGGGAGAGGGAAACATTCGACCTTCAAAGACGAGTGCAAAATCGTCGCCCAAAACTGGCTGTGGGCGGTCCCTCAAAACAACCCGGGATAGGTTGTGGCCTAGGGCAACGCTTGAGTTGATGTTCCCCACTGACAATTCTTCGATTGATCTGGCAATCCTCACAGAGTTTGGGGTGGCGACTCCGTGAGCATCGGCTCCCCGATGAGTCAACTCTTTAAGCATGGCTACTGCTTTGGGAACAGCGTTTTCTCCTTTCCTATCTACGGCGGCGGCCAACGCACCCATGGCTTCACTCTTCCTGTTGCACTACAAAATCGACGTCGCATTCTTTCAATAACCTAAGAGTAATCATATTCAAGCCTTCTGCAAATCAGAGTCTGTTACACGCTGTTGCCATTAAAACTTAATTTCTAGTATATTACTAAATATCGCTGCAGAGGAGAGTAAAGTTGCCCATTCTTCCAATCGACACTGGCCGCTACGGAACAGAGGAGATGCGGAGAGTTTTCGATGAAGAGAACAGGCTTCAGAGGATGTTAGATGTGGAAGCTGCCCTAGCTTGGGCGCACGGAGAGGTAGAAAACATCCCTCGCGAAGACGCTGAAAAAATCGTGAAAACAGCATCAGTCAAGCACGTTAAGCTAGACCGAGTAAAAGAGATTGAACGAGAAATTAAGCATGACGTGATGGCGCTAGTTCAAGCATTGGCCGAAGCATGCGGCCCTAGCGGAGCCCATGTCCACTTAGGAGCTACGAGCTACGACATCGTGGACACGGCCATGGCTCTTCAACTAAGAGACGCTGTTGACCTCATTGAAAAGAGGCTCAACGACCTCGAGGCTGTGCTGATAGAAAATGCGGAAAAATACAAAGAAACAATCATGATCGGCAGAACCCACGGACAACACGCGTTACCCATCACGCTTGGCTTCAAGTTTGCAGTTTGGATGAGAGAAACAGCTCGACACATCGAGAGGCTGCGTGAGTGCCGCAAACGCGCTTTAGTTGGGAAGATGAGTGGAGCAGTCGGAACCCAAGCGGGCTTGGGTCCCCACGCAATAAGGATACAGCAGCTAGTGATGGAAAGGCTGGGCATTAAGCCAGCGGAGATTTCCACTCAAATCGTGCAGAGAGATCGCTATGCTGAGCTTGTTTGCGTCCTCGCCATTATTGCGTCCACGCTGGACAAGATGGCAACCGAGATTCGAGAGTTGCAGAGACCAGAAATAGGGGAAGTCTCCGAGCCCTTTGAGCGAGAGCGACAGGTTGGCAGCTCCACAATGCCGCACAAGCGCAACCCAATAACATGTGAAAGGGTTTCCGGCCTAGCAAAAGTTGTGAGAAGCCTTGTTGGGCCGGCTCTAGAGAACATCCCGACATGGCACGAACGAGACCTTACGCAGTCCTCTGCGGAGCGGTTCATCATCCCTGAAGCTTGCATCCTCACAGACTACATGCTGGTTCTGATGACGAACGTTTTGAAAGACTTGTGGGTGGACGAGGAAAGGATGCGGAGGAACCTAGAACTTACGCAGGGGCGAACTATGTCCGAGGCTGCAATGATAGCCCTGACTAGAAAGCGTATGGACCGTCAAGAAGCCCACGAGCTCATTCGACATCTAGCGATGAAAAGCGAAGTTGAAAAGCAACCCTTCAAAGAGACGCTCCTAAAAAACGACGCCGTTAAGCGATTGCTGAGCGAAAAAGAGGTTGACCGAGCGTTAGACCCTCAAAATTACTTGGGCACAGCAATAAAACAAGTTGATCTAGTTGTCCAAAAGACAAAGCAGGAAAGGAAAGCCAGAGGGCTAACGCAGAAATAGGAAAAATTCTTCAACAACATCCATTAACACTAGTAGTTATTGGATGGAAAAGGGGAGGTGAAAATTTGATCTTTGTCACTCTCTGCACAGTTCGCTCAGGGAAGTTTGAGGATGCAGTGAAGGCGACGAGGGGACTACCTAAAGCCATTCCTCCAGAAATCAAACTTAGAGCTCGCTACAGTTTGTTCGGAAGGTACGACGCCATCTTCATATTTGAGGCTCCAGACGAAACAACCGCAACGAAATTCGTTAGATGGCTTCAGGATACTCTTGACACTGAGACTTTCCTTGCCGTACCATGGGCTGAATAGGTTTCACTCGGATTTTCAGGAATATTCTGTTAGGGCTTGCTGCTCCCACTCCTTTTCCCTCTTCAGTTTCTTCCATTCTCGTAACTTCACAAACCCGCCTATCTGTTCCTTGATCTTCTTGGCGAGTTTAGGTCCAATCATGGGTAGGCTGGTTAGTTTTTCAAGCGGCACCTTCTTTATGTCCTCGATGGTTTTTAGACCAGACTTGTAGAGGATGCGTCCCCGCACTCTACCGACTCCTTCCAGCCTGACAAGTGGGAGCAATTCAGCTTTCACACCCTTTTCTACGCGTTCCATGAGCTCTGCGACACATGGCAAAAGATCATTGTGGCCAAACAGCCTTGCCAGTTCGTTTGAAGCGTACAGAAGCCATCGTGCGGTTCCTATGAGCCTGTAGAGGTCGCCGGACTGAACGCGAAACCTCTCAATGATCTCGTCTTCCGTCATCTCTTCCATCCATGCATCCAATACACGGGCCAGTTTAGCTTCGCCCAGAAACTCCTCGTAGTCCATTCGGTCTTCCCACTCGCCGGGCACTTCAAACATAAACTCTTCTTGATGCTCTTCTACAAACAGAGCCAGATCGTCGATTTCGGTGGAGTAGGGTCGGAGTCTTGGAAACATGTCGGGTGTGTGGGCGATCATGTGGAGGAAGCTGATGTCGGTTAGTTTGGGCGCTCTACTGAAAAAGGCGTCTCGGATTATGACCGCGGAAACCGGGTCAATGTATAGTTCCGAAACCCTTCTTCCAAACCTTGTGGCATAGACATTTTCGCCACTCACCTCAATCATTTTCTCTTCGAAAAGAAATTTCAGAATCTTGGTGATTACCCCTTCTATTGCTTGGGGGTCGTACTGATAGGCGTAGAAGGTTTTGCTGAAGAAGTCGTAGATTCCCTGTTCCGTGTGGGCGAAGTCAGTGGCGATCGTGGCTAGTACGTGGGAACGGAGAATGCGTTCCACCGCCAGCTTGGACCATATTCTCTCCGGCTCAGCTAGAACATAGCTCTCCATCAGGTAGTCCCGCTCGTCCTCGGTTTTGGCGACGAGGAGGGCCTCTCCGATCTTGTCGTAGCGAGGCCTTCCAGCTCTACCCGCCATCTGTTTGTATTCCAGCACCGTTATTGGGTAGTATCCGTATCCGGGCTCATACCGTCTATAATCGTGGATAACAACCATTCTGGCGGGCAAGTTTACTCCAAAAGCCAGCGTGGGAGTGGCAGTTAAGACTTTGATTTTGCCTTCTCGAAAGGAGTCTTCTATAATCCTTCTGTGGGCGCCACTCAATCCGGCGTGGTGGAAGGCTGTTCCCTGTTGGATAAGCTCAGCCAATGACTCGCTTATCCTTGTCCGTTCACCTGATGCAAGAACTTGCTCGGCGATCCGCGTTAGGGAGCGCTTAACGGGCTTAGACAAGACGTTTTTTATGCCCGTCGCAGCCTTTTTGGCTAGGCTAACCGAGTTTTTTCTTGTTCCTGCAAAGATGAGTGCCTGTCCGCCGGACTGCACTATGTGCACTGCAAGGTTTATGACCGGGTTTTTG
>Ga0315312_1001774_pt1 | contig 16015 bp, 18 predicted proteins | sample TDP7_MG_FD_203629 | JGI IMG/M metagenome (GOLD analysis project Ga0315312, IMG submission 203629) | Freshwater sediment microbial communities from Lake Towuti, South Sulawesi, Indonesia - TDP7 | ecosystem: Environmental > Aquatic > Freshwater > Lake > Sediment | place: Indonesia: South Sulawesi... | reverse complement strand
CAAGTGCAGCCGCTGCAGCCTCCGGATCCGGATAGTTATAGAATGATTGGGCGAGTAGAGTGACTCCACTTATCTTGGAATCGAGGCATTTCTTAAGGATCAGAGCGTATGGCCCAACCATGTATCCTTCTTGGAGAACTTCAGCGGAATCTCCAAGCATCTCGATCAGGCTCTCATCGGTTAACGCTGCGAAAACCTTGGGCTTCTCAATATTCTGACGATTCTGAACAGCCATCCCTCCGACCGAAATGACTATCTTGGCCTTCTTTGAGCCTGCCCATTTCACAATAGCGTCAGCAAGACTGTAGACTGCTTCCGACGGTACAGCTGTTTCAGAAACTATTGCAGCAAGCGGCTCCTTGAAGAAGATCCGTATTGGAGACTTCGGCAGACCTCTATGAAGAACGACTAGGGGCGGAAGGAGTTCTGACTCAATTGATCCGGCTTCCTCCATCTTGAGAGAGGAAACCAGATGCGACACCGCCAGAACCCCAACTAGGCCTACGTCTGGAAGACCATTGATGAGGGTGAGGCCTTGAGGCATTCCTTTCCTTTCAACAACAGTGATGGATTCCAAGTCTCTTCTCTCAGCTTCGCTCAATACCGGTTCAGAAAAGACTTGTTGTATTCATGCAGCTAATGTTTAAGAGAAGAAGTAATGATGTTGAACATATCAAGAAAACCCGATCGACACAAGGCGGAGACTCAGAACTGAGCGCCCTCGAGAATATCGGCAAGTCTCTAAACGAAGCCATAAGAAGACTACTGAGGCTTCCGTTAGTTGATGAGGCTGCAGTAAAAGATCTGGTCAGAGATCTTCAGAGGGCATTGCTTCAAGGTGACGTAAATGTCGATTTGGTTCTCCAGCTATCCTCAAATATACAGCAGAGAGCCATCAGCGAAAGTCTCCCGCCAGGAGTCTCAAGAAGAGAACATGTGATCAAGGTCCTATACGAGGAACTCACCAGATTCCTAGGCGAAGAACCCTCAGGAACAATGATCCAGCCCGGAAAAATCTTTCTCATAATGTTGGTTGGAATTCAAGGTTCCGGCAAAACCACCAGCGCAGTCAAGATTGCTAGATTCTACCAAAAAAGAGGACTTAAGCCCGGTCTGATCTGTGCCGACACTTTCAGGCCAGGAGCCTTTGAGCAAATCAAACAACTTGCAGATAGGATAGGCGTGCCAGCGTACGGAGACCCTTCCGAAAAAGCATCATGGAAGGTGGCTAAGAGTGGATTGGCGCACCTTGAGAGAGAAAAGTGCAACATTGCAATTGTCGACACGGCCGGACGACATAGAAACGAGAAAGACCTCATGAAGGAGATGAAGGAACTTGCAGAAGCAATACGCCCAGACGAGATTGTGCTCACAATTGACGGTACTATTGGACAGCAGGCCACAGCTCAGGCTACAGCATTCGCGGAAGCCACAAACATCGGCTCGATACTCGTCACAAAGCTTGATGGCTCAGCCCGAGGAGGAGGCGCACTCTCAGCCGTCGCAGCCACTAAAGTGAAAATCAAGTTCATAGGAGCAGGAGAGAAGGTTGACGATCTAGAGGAATTCGTCCCATCCACCTTTGTCGGCAGACTTCTAGGAATGGGGGACATCAAGGGCCTAGTGGAGAAGGTAAGAGAGGCCGAGACGGGTGTCTCCGAGGAAAAGGCCAAAGTCTTCTTGGAAGGCAGATTCTCGTTGAAAGACATGTATGAACAGATGGAAGCCCTAAGAAAAATGGGGCCACTCAAGAAAGTATTCAGAATGCTCCCAGGTAGCTTCAACATACCTGATGAGGCAATGGACACAGCCGAGCAAAAGCTAGACGCTTGGAGAGTAATTATACAGTCGATGACGCAGGAAGAAGTTCAAGAACCCAAGGTCATCGACTCGTCAAGAGCTAGACGAATTGCCAGAGGATCCGGAAGAAGTGAGAAGGAGGTCAAAGAACTAGTCAATCAATACTCGAATATGAAGAAGATGATGAAGATGATGCGACGCCGGCAACCCATGATGCTCAGGAAAGGGTTCTTTCAGATGAAATCCTAGGGAAAAGTGTATATGAAAGGCGACTGAAACGTGCGCCCAACTGATGCTTGGTGAAGCTCATGGGCAAGAGATCGAAGGGATATCGTTCCAAGACCAGAGCCCTCTTCAGGAAAGACCACAGAAGAAGAGGCAAGATAAGCATAGGTAAGCTACTGCAGGCGTACAGCGTGGGAGACAAGGTTTGCATAAAAACTGATCCTAGCATACACAAAGGCATGCCACACAGACGATTCTACGGAAAGATAGGAGTCGTAGCTGGAAAAAGAGGAAGAAGCTACGCCGTAAACGTCTCCGCAGGAGGTAGACCTGCCATGATCCTTGTCAGACCTGAGCATTTGGAACGTCGAGGAAGATGAGAGACATGCCGAGAAGGATGCTTGATCAAAAAGACATCACGATCATAGAAGCAAAGCGCATACTTGAGAGATTGAAGGAAGAGGAGTTAGGAGAATTCCAACGACGAACCCTGGCCTTTACAACGAAGTTCAGTAAGGCAACCCCTGCGAAAGCTGAAAGACTCATGAAGGAACTCACGGAGAAGGGCAAGCTAAGCCAAGCCGAAGCTATCCAGGTGGTAAATTGCATGCCTAGGACTAGAGAGGAGCTCCGAACGATACTTACGACCAAGGGCAAGGTAATCGCAACAGATCAACTTGACGAGATACTGAGATTGGTATCTCAGGCAGCCCGCGAGAGCTAGACTGTCTTCGGAAAAAGGGATGCCACTTATCCTAGCAGCGTGTGACTCTGATCCAGATCATAAGAATCGCAATGCTGAGGAAGAGTAGACTATTCCCGCCGCTTTCGTCTAGCATCATTTCGATGTAGTCGGTGGAGAGCAATACACAGATCATGTGAGTCAGGGCTATGAGCATCATCGCAACTGAGCCCAATCTCTAGAGAAGGTTTATAAAATGAAATTCCGAGTCCTCTTTGAGACGGTTCTGGTGCAAATGAGGTCTCTCCCTTCGGTAGGAACTTCTACGCGAGCCTACGTCGAGAAAGAGTAGCTAGCTGGACCTGAGGCAGGGATCCCATTCTTGACTCAAACAGACAGACCACCCGAGAGAGAGGCGAGCATCGAAGTACCGAAACGGCTCTATGAGGAATATGCCTACGTGCTGGATTTTTTGCCAACCGGTAGGTCATCGCCAGACAGACTTAGACACGTAGCAGCCCCCACAGTCCAAGTCCTAGGTGAAGACTACTTCACACTACTTGAGGCGGAACTCAAGCTCGGGTGCACTGTCGAGACTCAAGAAAGAATCTACGTGGGAAAAGAAAGAAGAGAAAAAGTAGATCGCATAATAGGCAGAATCAGCTACGATGAGCTGACTGCATCAGCGAAGGCAGAGCTACCAGTAGTTTTAGAGAAACTAGTCCAAAGCCAAGAGAAGAGATTTGTAGACTTCTTCAATAAGGCCCAAGCGGTCACGCCGAGAATGCATGCGTTGGAGATACTCCCCGGGATAGGCAAGAAATCCATGTGGCAAATAGTCAACCAGCGCGAAAAGAAAATCTTTGAGAGCTTCGCAGACATCCAGAAGAGAGCTGGCCTCTCCTACCCAGTGAAGACTATCGCAAAGAGAGTGATCGAAGAATTGAGCGAAGAATCAAAGTACAGACTCTTCACGAGGGCTGTCTAAAGCACTATGCCGGCAAGAGATGACAGCAGAATTCATAGTATTAGACGGTTGGGTCAACATTTCCTAGTCGACCCAGCATTCCTTCAGAAAATCGTTGACTATGCTGTGGTGCAGCAAGGAGAAACAATCCTCGAAGTAGGAGCCGGCACTGGAAATCTCACAACGGTCCTTCAACAATACGCAAGTAAGGTCATCGCCATAGAGAAGGACCCGGCGCTGGCGAATCTGCTCCGACGAAAATTCCACGGCAAGGGCAATGTCGAAATAGTTGAGGGAGACGTATTGAAAATCTCTTTGCCAGCCTTTGACAAGGTTGTCTCGAGTCCGCCCTACTACATCTCTTCAAAGCTGATATTCCTTCTTCTAAGGAGAGACTTCGATTCAATGACGATGACTTTTCAGAAGGAGTTCGCATCGAGACTTGTTGCGGAACCGGGGTCGGCCAACTATGGGAGACTCACAGTCGCTGTGCAACATAAAGCAGATGTGGAACTTCTCGACTTCATATCAAGAAGAGCCTTCCGCCCAGTACCGAGAGTGGACTCCTACATTGTCAGAATTGTTCCAAGACATGAAACTACTCATGTTGACGAAGATCTTCTAGACCGAATGGTCAGGTACCTCTTCTCCCAAAGGAAAAGAATCCTCAAAGGCGTCCTGAAGCGCGCCATGGACCCATCGGCGAACAGATCTTTGGAAAGTCTTGTCAGATCTAGGGGACTCCTTGAGAAGAGAGTCTTCCAACTGACAACACACGAGCTGGAAGACCTCTCGAATTGTATCCATACGCATCAGAGCCTATTCAAGTTCTAGATGAAGTCCCATGCAGGTTAGAGTTGTTCTGGTTGAGCCTGAGCATGAGGGAAACATAGGTTCGATAGCGAGGCTCATGAAGAACTTCGGATTCACAGATCTATGGATCGTCAATCCTAAAACGCAAATTGGTCGGCAGGCCAGGGCATATGCATCTCACGCAGAAGACATCCTTGAGAGATCTAAAATAGTCACAACCATCAAGAAAGCATCCAAAGGTTGCGCCGAAGTAATTGGAACCACCGCTATTTCGAGTTCGCGGCCGTCAAACGTTCTCAGGGTCACTCTTTCTCCGGAAGAGTACGCAGCCAAGATCAGATCCAAGAGAGAAAGAGTCTGCCTTCTGTTTGGAAGAGAGAGTACAGGATTATCCAATGAGGAATTGGATCAATGCAATGCGCTCATAACAATCCCGACAACCAAAGGCTACAGAACTCTGAATGTAGCAAGCGCTTGCGCAATCATACTTTACGAGTTGCATAGGCACATATTTGACCAGAAGAAAACGATCCAGCCTATAGACTCTCAGACCAGAAGAAGGCTGGTTGGTTACTTCGGTAAGCTTACACATCTGGTTGGGACTCCGAGCCACAGACGAAGATTGGCCATAAGGGCTTTCAGAAATGTAATCTCCCGAGGAGTCCTGTCCAAAAGAGAAGCCCTTCTTCTAATTGGGGTCATACGTCGAGCCTGTCACGCGAAAAAGCGGTGCTAACCTCGCGAGATCGATGAACGCTTAAATATCGCTCGATGAACGGTATGCTGAGCCTACACGGGATTCGATCTCATTGAAAGGTCGTAACTACAGATACGCAAAAGGACAACCCTACACAAGAGGAGAATATATTCACGGATCGCCGACATCGAAGATCAGCAGGTTCACAATGGGTGATTCCAAGACGACCTACGAACACCAAGTTTCGCTCTTAGCTGGAAATGCAGTTCAGATTCGACACAACGCATTGGAGGCGGCCCGCGTCGCGGCGAACAAGGTGCTTGCTGACAAACTAGGAGAAACGGGCTACCTACTGAGCCTCTGCGTCTATCCACACATAATCCTCAGAGAGAATAGAATGATCGCCACCGCTGGAGCTGACAGACTTCAGGAAGGAATGAGAAGAGCATTCGGAAAGCCTTCAGGTAGAGCCGCCAGAGTGAGAGCGGATCAGCCGATTCTTTCAATATGCGTAAACAAGGATGCAGTTGAACACGCAAAGAAGGCCCTCGCGATCGGTGCCGGAAAACTCCCGACGCCATGCAAGATAGTCGTCGAGAAGCTGGCCTAGCTAGAACGAAAAGCCTCTGCTTTAGATTCTTTCATGCATCTCAACTATCTACGAGAGGCTTTAATATGACCTGTCCTTCCTACTAGGACGGCGATCTCAATTTGCCCCATGCCAGAAATCCTCAACTTGTGCTCTGGTTTGATGAAGTAGGCCGTCAAGACGTACAGCTCGTTGGTGGAAAGAATGCGAGCCTAGGCGAAATGATTAGGAGAACCCGTGTCCCTGTACCACCCGGATTTGCTGTAACTGCATACGCCTACCAACTCACCATCGAGAAGGCGGGCCTAGCTGACTTCGTACACAAGCAACTTGAGAATTTGGACACACATGACGTGGCGGAGCTTCAAAAGAGAGGCGCCTCGATCAGAGAGGCCATCGAAAAAGTTGAGTTACCAGCCGAGCTGCAACAGGCAATCACAGAATACTACCAGAAACTCGGCGAGAAGCTCGGTGAAAAAGATCCTGACTGCGCCATTCGAAGCAGCGCAACCGCAGAGGATCTCCCTGACGCGAGCTTCGCCGGTCAACAGGAAACCTACCTAAACGTTCGAGGCCTTGATAACATAATAGAGGCAACGAAGAAGTGCATGGCAAGCCTCTTTACCAACAGAGCCATCAGTTACCGCGTTGACAAAGGATTCGACCACTCAAGCGTGCGCATTTCTGTTGCAGTTCAAAAAATGGTCCGTTCCGACCTAGCAAGCAGCGGAGTTATTTTCAGCATAGACACCGAGTCAGGTTTCAGGAACGTCGTATACATCACTGGTAGCTGGGGCCTCGGCGAATACGTCGTACAAGGAAAAGTGAATCCTGACCAATTCTACGTATTCAAACCCACCGGAAAACTGATCAGCAAAAGGCCTGGAAGCAAGACCATCAAACTAGTCTATGACGAGAAGGGAGGGACCTCACAGGCTACGGTGCCCGCAGAACAGCAGCTCAAATACGTTGTCACGGACGAAGAGGCAGAACAACTTGCCCGATACACAGTCGAGATTGAGAAGCATTATGGTTTGCCCATGGATATTGAGTGGGCTCGAGACGGAAGAACTGGGAAACTCTACATCGTGCAAGCTCGCCCCGAAACCGTTCATGCTGTAAAGGACCGGACAAAACTGAGAACGTACGTCCTAAAGGAGAAGGGCAATGTCCTCATTGAGGGTGAACCTGTAGGGAGGATGATAGGCCAAGGCCCAGTTAACGTCATACAGAGCGCCCGTGACATAACGAAATTCAAGAAAGGAGAAGTCCTCGTAACGGAAATGACTGATCCCGATTGGGAACCGATAATGAAGATAGCGTCAGCAATCGTAACAAACAAGGGAGGACGTACGTGCCACGCAGCAATTGTAAGCCGTGAGTTGGGGATACCTTGCGTCATAGGGACTGAACATGGCACAGAAGTGCTGAAGTCCGGACTTGATGTTACAGTCGATTCCAGCGAGGGGGCAGGAAGAATCTACGAGGGTCTTCTCAAGTTCGAAGTCGAAGAGGCCGATCTGTCACATTTCCCGAGGACAAAGACGGCCATAATGATGAACGTGGGCATTCCGGAAAAAGCGTTCGATCAAGGACAGATGCCGAACGATGGGGTCGGCCTAGCCCGGCTGGAGTTCATCATAAATTCCCACATCCAAGTTCATCCGCTTGCCTTGCTTGATTTTGAAAATCTGAAGCTAATGCTGCAAAACAAGAATGAGCTTGAACGCGTTGCGCTTAGACACGACATGACTCTGCAGCAGGCACAGCAAAAGCTTGAGGAGGATTTGAAGAAGATTGAACAAGTAACAGCGGGATACGGGGACAGACCTCAATTCTTCGTCGACAAGCTTGCATATGGTATTGCAACGATTGCTGCAGCGTTCTATCCGACCAAATCAAGTGACAGAACCATTGGTGGAGATGTCATAGTTCGCCTCTCGGATTTCAAGAGCAATGAATACGCAAACCTCATCGGTGGATGGTTATATGAGCCTACTGAGAGCAACCCCATGATCGGGTACAGGGGTTGCAGTAGATACTATGGAGGAGACTATTCTCGAGCCTTCCGTCTCGAATGCAAGGCATTGAGAAAGGTCAGAGACGAAATGAAGCTAACCAATGTAAAGATAATGTTCCCATTCTGCAGAACTGTCGAAGAAGCTGATCAGGTTATCAAAGTACTTCGGGAGGAGGGACTCGAACGAGGTAGAAACGGGTTGGAGCTATATTGCATGGCTGAGATACCTAGCAATGTCATCCTTGCAGACGAGTTTGCCAAGCGATTCGATGGATTCAGTATCGGCAGCAACGATCTCACACAACTAGTTCTAGGCATAGACAGGGATTCCGAGCTACTCGCACATCTCTTCGACGAGAGAAATGAGGCAGTTAAGAGATCGATTGCGCAACTCATCAAGGTAGCGCATTCAGCCAAGCCTCGTGTCAAGGTAGGAATATGCGGGCAGTCACCGTCAGACTTTGAGGAGGTCCGAGTCTTCCTCGTAGAGAATGAAATAGACTCGATGAGCCTCAATCCTGACACTGTGATCCAAGCGTACTTGGATGTGGCCAAAGTGGAAGAGCGGTTGAGATCATCAGGAAGACGAAGTACCCAGCGAAGATCGAAGCGACGAAGATAGCTGAAGCCAATACGCCTCCTGAAAAGCCCGGCAAGGATCCTAAAGTGAATTGTTGGATCTAGAGCAGGAAAGGATCATAAGCGAGATAACTGGGCGGAACTCTAAGCGAGTCCTGCTACAGGTGCCCGAGGGACTTAGGCCAACTGCGTTCCAGCTGTCAAGACTGGTTGAGAAGCGAACTTCGGCAGAGATCATAATCTCAGCCGATCCGTGTTATGGCTCCTGCGATCTTGCCCTAAGCGAGGCGGCGGCCCTAAACGCTGATCTCATAGTCCACATGGGCCACGCTGAACCGCTCGGGATTAGCAACGAAAAATGTCTCTTCATTGAGGCTAGGGCTTCATCAAATGTCGCCGGAGTTGTCCGGAGGGCTCTGATAGAACTCAAGAAAGAGCGAGTTATCGGGCTCGCGTCCGTGATCCAGCATATCGCTGAGTTGGAAAAAGCGAAGCGCATCTTAGAGGAGGCGGAAAAGACTGTCCTAGTAGGAAAAGCAAATGGAGAGCTGAAGTATGACGGGCAGATCCTCGGATGCCAGCTTGGAGCAGTCAAATCCATCTCATCGAAGGTGGACGCTTTCTTAGTGCTGGCCGGAGGAGACTTTCATGGCCTTGGTGTCAGAATTGCAACAGGAAAAAGAACTATTGTATCAGATCCGTTTCAAGACCAGGTCCGCGACATGGAAGAACTCGCCAGGAGATTCTTCAGAAAGCGATACGCAGCCTTAGATTCTTTCAGAAAGGCCAGAAAGGTGGGAATCCTCATAGGGCTTAAGACAGGTCAGCTCAAGCCTGCCATAGCCACTGAGATGAGAAAGATTCTGGAGAAGAGAGGATATGAATGCGTGCTACTCGCTCTGAGAGAGATAGACCCAATCGTATTGGAGAACTTCTCCGACATTGAAGGCTATGTAAGCACCGCCTGTCCTAGAGTTGCATGGGATGATCAAGATCGATTCAGAAAGCCTGTTCTCAATCCGGAGGAAGCCATGATAGCGGTAGGCGTGAAGCGTTGGGAAGACTATGCACATGAGAATAGTCCCCCGAAAGGAACTTGAACTCTTTCTCCAGTCGCTTAGGCCGCACCCCGAACCAAGGCCAAACCTTGAACAATACACAATTCCAGCTGAGGCTGCGTCTGAAGTGTTGTTCATTGCGGAATATCGGCATCACGATGTAGGTGCCAGAACCGTAGCAGATCTTGGTTGCGGAACTGGAAGACTCGCGCTTGGCAGCGCCTACTTGGGCGCTGAACTGGCAGTAGGTGTGGACCTTGATAGAAGAGCGTTGGAGACAGCCCAGCGCAATGCAGCGGCTTCAAGTCAGCGAAGAAAGGTCCAATGGATACTTTCTGATGTCACATCAATCGTTGGTAAGGTTGACACGGTGATCCAAAACCCGCCTTTCGGAGTTCAACGGAAAGGGGCCGACAGGGCATTCGTAGCTAAGGCGTTGGAGATCGGAAATGTCGTATATTCTCTTCACAAGAGCGGCGAGAAGAACAGAGCCTTTATAAAAAGGCTGACCGAAAAGCATGGAGGCACAGTTGCCGAGATACATCAGCTCGAGTTCGAAATCCCACAAATGTTCATGTTCCATCGCAAAAGGAAGCATCTGGTGAGAGTCGATCTCTTCAGGATGATAAAGAATGCCTAGCAAGGTTGGACAGAACGCACAATTCGTTGTCCCGGGCGAAAGGCTAGGCGTCATAGAAGAATTCGTGCCCGGTCATGGCACTTATGAAGAAAAAGGAACTATATTCTCAGAAGCCATAGGCCTCGCAGTAATTGACACAGTGAACAAGACTGTCAAGATCCAGAGAAGAACGAAGAAGCCATTGATCCCTGAAGAGGACTCCACCGTGATCAGCATCGTCACAAGTACACAGGACAAAGTTGCCCAAGTTAACATCCTTGAGATAGACCAAAAGCGCGTTGGAACACCTTTCTCAGGCATCCTCCACATATCATCCTCAAGCCCCCGATATGAAAGAACAATGAAGGAAGTATGCAAGACAGGTGACATCGTTCGAGCAAAAATAGTAAGTACCAAGAATAGAGTTCCTCAACTAACAACCATTGGGAGAGGGCTGGGAGTAGTGAAGGCTTATTGCTCCCAATGCGGCCAACTGCTCACACAGCGAAACCAAACCCTGCAGTGCTCGTCTTGCGGAAAGATCGAGCGTAGGAAGCTGTCAGACGACTACGGCAAATACGTCACTTAGGAGAAACGAATGATGAAGATAAACATCTTAAAGAAAGCGAAGAATGAATTGAAAATCGAGATTGAGGGTGAAGGACACACCTTCTGTAATCTGCTGCAAGACGCACTTCTGGAGGACAAGTCGGTGGAGATGGCAGGATATGATATTCCCCATCCTCTGCAGGCCAGACCCATCTTGCATGTGAGAACCCGAGCGGACCGGTCACCTGAGCGAGCTCTGTTGAAGGCGCTAGACAGAATCGGCCATATTAACGACGAGTTCCTTCAAGAATTCGAGAAGGCGACGAAGCCTCGATAAGCGAGGCGTTGATTGGGCCGGTTTCTACCGGCGAATGTTCATAGTGCAATTGTCAACGAGGGACTGCTCTCATCATGAAGACTGAAGAACTCATGGAGATTCTTCTGGATAGGAAGCTAGCTCAGCTGGGGGACTCATTCGTCAATCTTGCCTATTCGCTTGCCCTGACACGGCGTCATGGGCAACCCATCGGGACGAAGGTTAGTGACAAGATTCTGGCTGATGCAGCGCGTAAGGCAGGAATCCGCAGGCTCCTCCCCAGAAGAACAAGTAGAGGCGACGTGTCGAATGCGGTCGAGTCTCTTGCCGCCTACGCGTGGCTCAATCACTACCTAACCATAGACGAAGCCTCAGCTGTCCTCAATAGACAAGTAGATTCCCCGTCCGATGCGTTTGCGACTCTATCAGAAAAGATCCTTGAGAAGTTGTTGAGAAAATAGGGTAACCGCCTTGAAGACTGAAACTAGGGTCATAGGCATAGACGATGGAAATACACGATTAAGGAGAAGACTCGTCGCCGGGGTTGTCTTTAGAGGTGGCTTGTGGCTTGATGGTGTTGTAGCCTCCGTAATCGATGTTGCTGCCTCCTCCTTAGGAAGGAGACTCGCCTTAATGGTGACAAGGTCAAAGTTCTACAATGAGTTAAGAGCAGCCATTTTGCACGGATCAATATTAGGTTCTATGGATGCCGCTGACTTCATGGCGTTCAGAGCTACCGTAAAACTCCCTACGATTGCGATTCTTCAAGGAAAACAGATTCATTTAGTGCGTCAAATAGTGAAGAAAGCAAGGAAAGCTGTTCACTTCAGGCCACAAGAGGACATTTCGGTGCTCGGCATGGGCCTAACAACCGAAAAGGCTGTTGAGATCCTCAAGATTACTAGTCATGGGAGTATTGTACCTGAGCCGGTGAGGGTTGCCGGCATAATTGCATCAGCCATGAATACCCCAAAAAGATTAAATTGGACACTTCGACCATTTCGAGGCGGCAGTTGAAGTTCAGATGCAATTCTGCCCTAAGTGCGGAACAACGCTCTCGCCCCAGATGAAAGAGAAGAAGGTCGTACTTAGCTGTCCCAAATGTGGATACGAAACCAGAAGGGGCCAAAAGAGTCTAAGCAAGATTCAGCATGATGCGGAGAAGATAGTGGTAATAGGACAGGAAGAACAGAAGATCAGAACTCTCCCCAAGACAAGGGCAGAGTGCTCGAAGTGCGGGAACAACGAAGCGTTTTACTGGCTGGTTCAGACAAGAGGAGCCGACGAATCGTCCACACAGTTCTTCCGATGCACCCGATGCGGCACGACTTGGCGGGAAAGCGCCTAGACCAGCAGTTCCGGAACACCTGTAGTCTTTTAAGGCTAGAACGCGTCTCAGAGGATACGATCAAAGGCCGTTGGCTGAAGTCACCGCAACGGTATGAGTTGGAAAGATATATGTTCAAAGCAGCGTTTGCAGACGCAAGAGTCTGGAAGAATCTACTCACAGCAATCTCCACGCTGATTGAGGAGGCTGATTTCGAGATTTCGCCGGACACGATCAAGCTTCGGTCGATGGATCCGTCTCACGTTGCCATGGTTGACTTTGAGCTACCAAGTTCCGCCTTCGAGAACTACTCGTGCAACGCTCCACTAAAGATCAGGATAAACATGAACTCAATGCTCAAGATGCTCAGAAGAGTTGGACCAGACGAGCATCTTGAGATAGCGTATGATGAGGCAACAAAGAAGATAGAGATGATGTTGAAAGGAAAGATGACAAGAAAGTTCACCATGCCGACCCTTGAGCCCGGCGAGGAAGAGGTTCCCACTCCCAAACTCACCTTCAACGCTCGAGTCAAAATGATAGCGGGTAGCCTGAGAGATATGATTGAGGACTCTCAGGCGATAAGTGACAATGTAAGACTCGAAGCTACTGCAGAGAAGTTCGTGGTCAATTCGTCCGGCGAACTGAGTAGCGCCACAATCGAGTTGGAGAAGGGAAGCGAGGCCCTGTTGGATCTTGAGGTGAAGGAACCCTCGAAAGCGACCTTCAACCTTAACTACTTGGCCGAGATCATTAAGGCGGGGGCCACGACCTCTGAGGTTGTCACTGTCGAGTACTCTTCCAACATGCCGGTTCGGGTTCAGTTCGAGATGCCGCAGCAGGGGCGACTGCAATACTATCTTGCGCCGAGGATAGAAGCGGAATAAGCAATCCAATATGCTTAGCAAGGCTGATCAGGCTAAATATCCGGTTCTTCCTGACGCAGTGGAATACGTAAGGCAACGAGGACTAACAATAGAGGAGTTATCGGATCAGAGTTACGCGACAATTCTCGATAGAGCCGAAGAGAGGCTCAAAGAGGCGATAGCAAAGGGCATCGTTTCATCAGAGTGGCAAAACGACGACGTGGAAATTCTATCATTTCCAGTCGCAGTATACCTAACGACGATACTTAGAGATGATTGGGTTAGAAGGCGCTTCGCCTTAGCTGAATCTAGGAGAACATCACAGTTCCTGCTTAACGAGGATATCGGTAGAGTCGCTGAGATAGCTACGAAGACTTTTGGCTGGAAGATTGACCCTGCCGGAGTAGAGGTGAGCGAGGTAGCTCCGATTCTTAGGGTGGATTTCAAAAGCTACATCAAGAACGCGCTTAAGATTAGGGAGTTCAAGTGGAAGCTGACCAATCGCGTGCTTGATCATGGATTCGTTAGAGTAAGCAAGGACGAAGCCACAAGACTTCTGCAGGAGGAAGTCCAGAGCAGGATACTCAGCAGGGTCAAGAGTATTCCCATGGAGCAACCGAGCTTTCTGAAGCATAGAGTTGAAAGGTTGAGGAAGCTAGTTTCAGAGCGTAGGGCCACAGCCGCCTTCTCGGAGCTGCCCGAAACAGTCGTTCCCGCGGCTATGCCTCCATGCATGCGTAACCTGTATGACTCAATGCATTCTGGCAAGCACATACCTCACATAGGACGCTTCGCTTTGACTTCCTTCTTGGTCAACGCCGGGGTGAACCAGGAGGGCATTCTGCTGCTGTTCAAGACGGCCGCTGATTTCGATGAAAAGAAGACACGGTACCAGGTTGAGCACATCGCCGGGGCGAGGGGAGGTAAGACAAAGTACAAGCCACCAAAGTGTGCGACCCTGAGGACGCATGGCTTGTGCATCACTCCAGACGACTTGTGCAGACAGATCAGTCATCCGATTTCTTACTATCGGACAAGACTTCGCAGAGTCTTCCCAAGGGGTCGAAGACATGCAGAAAAGCGATGAGTATGTGAAGCGAAAGTTCGAAGAGTACTATAGAGACAATGTTGAGAAGGTGAAACCTCCCCCCGAAATGGAGAAGAGAGAATATGGATTCCTGTTGTTCGAAGGAGGGATGATGGTAAGACATAGGGCTTTCAGGAGTGCGACAGATCTACGCGCCTTCATCAGCTCGACGGTTCCTGCCCACGCGTATAGTTCAACCGCATACTATCTTGAGCCGGCGGAGGAGATGGATAGGAAGAAGTGGCAGGGCGCGGATCTCACCTTCGATGTAGACGCCGATCACATTCCTACCCCGTGCAAATACGTCCATGACCTGTGGACCTGCAAGAACTGCAATATGCAAGGAAAAGGGCCTGTCCCTGCAAAATGCCCGAAATGTCAAGGGGAGAGAATAGACGAGGAAGTCTGGCTTTGCGAGATATGCTTGGAAAGGGCTAAGGAAGAAGTTATCAAGCTCGTAGATTTTCTGGGAGAAGACTTCGGCTTCCTTAGGCGGGACATAACCATATGCTTCTCGGGACATAGAGGATATCATGTGCATCTGAGAGCCGATGAAGCTAGAGATCTGGATAGTGATGAGCGAAAGGAGATTGTCGACTACGTGCTCGGCCTCGGATTCGCTCCGGAGCTTCATCCGGACCTCTTAGATGGAGGAGCAGTCTCAGAAGGTCAAATTGCAGCTTCAGGTTGGCCAAGGAGAGTCGCCAGAGGTCTATATGAGATCCTTACCGAAACCTCAGAAGATGAGTTGGCAAGTTGGAATATCAACCGGAGGGTTGCGAAGATCATCGACCGGAGCAGAGAGGAACTTGCATCAACATTGATCGGGGAGAAGGCGCGGAGGCTCCCCCAAGGAGTTGGCCCAGGAACATGGAGAATACTAGTCCAGAAAGCCGTGGAGCGGGAATCTGCCAAGGTCGATACTGTGGTCACGACAGATATTCATAGATTGATTCGCATACCAGAAACATTGAATGGAAAGACAGGGTTCAGAGCGGCAGAAGTCAGTAGCATTGAAAGCTTCGACCCGTTTAGCGACGCTATTGCATTCAAGGGAGAGGAGACAGTGCACGTGAGAGAAGCTCCACAGTTCAGGGTTGGAAACCAGACCCTTGGACCATATGTGGACCGAGTTGTCACGCTACCAAGCGCAGCCGCAATACTCCTCCTATCCAAAGGAAAGGCATCACTCAGAGCTGACTGACATGTATCAGGAACTATATGATGCTTGGAAGAAGGAGAGGCTATCGAGAGATTTTCAGGCCCTTCCAAAGCACTTCTACGAAAAGGCAGCAGACCACGTAAGGAAACTGAGAGAGGCGCAGAGAATGATGGACAACAAAACGATGAAGGCCAGGCTACTGAGACAAGAGTTAGAGAACAGTAAGAAACTGCTATCCGAGATCGCAACGACTAGATTTCAAAAGATGCTCGACTCCTTGCATTCGAACGGGAAACCAATCGCAACAGGGCTTCTCACGCGACAGGAAGAAGATATCTACCAAACGCTTCTCGGAGCATCGAGCCTAATCTCGCGACTCAAGAGGAACCTCTCAGAAGGGAAGCAAATTCCTGTTGCCCCTTCAACAGCGAAAGAGATGCCGCAAAAAATATTAGTGCGGTTTGCCTGTGAAATCCCCGCAATAGTCGGCGTTGACTTGAAGACTTACGGCCCCTTCAAGCCTGAGGACATAGCTTCGCTGCCCGCGGAGAACGCTAGAGCCCTGATGCACCAAGGGGTGGCTGTGAAAGTAGAGGTTGAGAAAGATTGAAGATTCCGAAAACGATGACCGTCTACTGTCCCAAATGCAAGAAGCACGT
>Ga0315312_1001773_pt1 | contig 16019 bp, 23 predicted proteins | sample TDP7_MG_FD_203629 | JGI IMG/M metagenome (GOLD analysis project Ga0315312, IMG submission 203629) | Freshwater sediment microbial communities from Lake Towuti, South Sulawesi, Indonesia - TDP7 | ecosystem: Environmental > Aquatic > Freshwater > Lake > Sediment | place: Indonesia: South Sulawesi... | reverse complement strand
AAGCTAAAGTTTGAGGTTGTAGTTAAAATTAGAAGTTCATGTAGTTTACCGGCGCCTTTTACGTTGCAGATTTCCCATTGTCCATCAACTGCTTGGTTTTTCCACTCTAACGGGTAGGTTGTTAGTTTTTTCGGTTTAAAACTCATGGTTTCTAGGCTTTCAGTAAGTGCACGCGCTATAAGTTGTTCCGTTGATATAGGTGTGTAGATCTCGCCGTCTAAACCCACTATATACTCGTGGTTTATAGGAGAGTAAACTATCCATAAAACTTGTTTTTTCGCCACTATCGGCGGGTTTATTTTAAGAGGTTTATCAAACGGTGCAATCTGCCGAGTTATCGGAGTTTTAATTTTTAAGTCTGGAAGTTCTACAAGCTCGTCGTCGACTATCCATTCAGCGTGAGAGCCCGCAGGCATAGGATTATTCGCTACAAGCCAGATGAAGGCAACTGAACCTTTCGGCACGTCTAAACGATAAACAGACTTGGTTGCCCCCGCCTCAACAAGCACTTTCTGAACAGGCTGAGGAAAGCGACTTTTCTGCAAACTCAAAAGCGTCACCTCGGATGGTAAACAATGGCTAACACAATAATGCCTAAGATTATAGTGCCTAGGACAAAAGCGTAGAAAGCCCGATTATCACCTTGTGTTTCAAACCCAAAGAATTCACTGGGCGTAGCCCGAGTTACCAAGTTCTTTCCCAATCTTAATTAGCATAGAGAAGATTTAAAAGTTTAACACTAATCAATGTTCTTCGTTTCCCCAATCTCCATGAGTTGGCTCCGGCGAAACATACTTGCGAATCTTAATATCATCGAGGTAAGAACGCATAGCATAATTAGAAAAGACTTGCTTACAGTATATTTGAAAAATAACTTCTTGAAGCCCTGTAGGTGGCGTGGTGGCTACTGAAATTGAGATGAAAGCTGTTTCATCATCGGCGCAGTCCACATCGTAAATGGTTGAACCTGCTACGATAATTTGTTTATAATGGAAAAGCTTGGCTGCAGTTGTGGATACATCATCACGCCAGCTTATTTCAACCTTAACCTGTGTACCGTCAAAAGTAACATTCTTGCTGATGCGCCCATAGTCTCCAACAAAGCCAGGCGTATAGGAACTTATACCAATACGAACAGAGTTAACTGCTGAAGTATAGTTACCTGAACCAAAAGAACTCCGAACCGCACCATAGTCTCCTTGCACAGAATACGTCCAACCACGGTCCGAAGTGAAATCATCAAACAGTATAAACGTGTTATCTCCATTGCTTGTGGTTGTGACTGAACTGTTTCCATAAAAAATATAAATCGTAACGTTTACACTTAGGTCGTCTTCTATCTTAACCCAGAAGATAGCTTGGTCTCCGCTGACGTAAGATTCTAACCAATACGAAAGCTGCGTTTTCTTGTTCTTCTTAGTAAATCGCACGTCTCCAAAATCATCGCGGCAATGGTTATTGCAGTAAACATGCCCTACTGGCGGGTCCGCAGTATTATCGTTATAATCTGTTCCTACGCCTTTGTGAACGATAATCTTAATTTGATAGTTGACCCCAGCGTCGGCAGCAGCAATAATCACATGTTTTTTACAATAAGGAAAGCTAGGAAGCCATTTCCTTGGCTTTCGCACTCCTAACCAGCGAGTCGAGTACGGCAACAGTCTAACCAAAGTAATCACTTTATGAAATATCTGACTGTTAGGTCTGATGTTGATGTTGTTGTTATGAGTATTTCGCCGATTTGCCATTTATCTAGTGCTTCGAACACAAGTTGGTCGCCTATATCTAGCGGTATCTTTTTTTGGCCGTCTGCGCCACCGTCTTCCTCACTTACTTGCACGGTAACTGAGCCATCGTCGCTTACGATGTAGCCGACTCTGCCGAAAAATCCTAAGTCTTTCTTCACCCTAATCCGTTTAGGACTAGATGCCGAAACTTCTACACTGTCACTTAAATAATCGCCCATTTACCATTCCTTCCCAAAGGAGACTATATCTGTGTAAAGCTTTAAGTATTTTTCAGCCATCGTTTTATAGGTGAATTGTTCGGCGCGTTTGCGACAGTCTTGCGGGTTCAAATCCCGCACTTTGTCTTCTTTAATTATTTGTTCGATTTGTTCAGTTGTATCACAAATGAAGCCTGAAATTCCATCTTCCACAATTTCAGCTAATCCGCCGGAGCGCAGAGTTATGATTGGTGTTCCACAAGCAAGTGCCTCTACTGCTGAGAGCCCAAACACCTCAATGTATGGCCATTGTGGAAGGCAAATTAGAGCTTTGGCGTTTTGTAGCATTTTTAGTTTTTGTTCGTTTGAGACTCTGCCCCAGTATCGGCAGAGTAGTCCATCACAGGCGTTTTGTATGCGGGTTGGATAGGTTAGGTCTGTGATTAAGTGTCGGTCTTCGCCAATTATGTCTCCTTTCACTCGCAGTCTCCGCATTAAGTCCACGAAGACGTGAATGCCTTTTTCAGCCATTATGCGGTTTACGGTGAGGTAGCGTTCTCCTTTCTCGGTTTGAAACGGATAATCAGTTAGGTCGATGCCGTTGTAGACGAATCGGACATGTATTCCAAGCTTATTACTTATGTATTGTGCGTGAGTGTTACTTACTGCACAGAAGTTTGGATACTGAATAGGAGGAGCTCTTCCATAAGGACATGGGCTATGTGTTGTTGAAATTACTTTTAGGCTGTTGTTTTCAGCTTTAGCTAGATACTCAAATTTTAGCCAGCTATGAGTGTGAATTATGTCGAATTCGGCTAATTTATCCTTGTAGATTTTGTAGGCTTCTTCTTCGCTTCTTCCAACATCCACAGTTTCAATTAGGCTACAGCCTTCAGGCGCGTGGCTTCCTTTAGCAGCAATAATAACGGGTTCTTGCGCAAGTTCGACTAAACCTTTTCCGAGCAGATATACAATTGATTCTAAACCTCCATAATTAAGCGGCGGAGTTTCAATCGCGGTGGTTGATACGATACAGATTTTCATTTTAACTCATCTCTCTCACTCTTTTATCGCTTCTATATATATGAAATCTTGGTCTTGAAGGACTCCTATTCGGTTCCAGTTGTGTTGGCGTGTGAATAGTTCTTGCCATTTAAAGGGGAAGTAGAGGGTTTGCATCCAATGAGGTATGAAGGCGCAGCTTATCCACCATAGTTTTTCCCAATTACACGCCCATTGATGTTTTAGGGCTTCTACGTTTCGGCGGGTGTAGTAGGGCATAGTGGCGTTTGGAACAGTTATGAGAACCTTTTTTTTGGCCACTCTTGCTGCTTCTTGAATTACGTTCCAAACTTTGCGGAGAGGAACATGCTCCAAGATTTCGGTTAAAAGTACTACTTCAAATTGGTTGTCTGTGAAGGGCCAAGGCTCAGTAGCATCAACAGTTTCCCACTGTATGTTTTCAAATTTGATTTTGTTTTCAGCAATAATGTTAGCGTTAATATCAAAACCGCATTTGATTGTATATTCGTTTCCAAGTTTACGCAGCACATATCCGCCTGAGCATCCTACTTCAAGAATGCTTGTCGCGTCTTTACAACGGTCTATTAGCCATTTTATGCGTTGTTTCTGGCATGGCTCTTGATATGTAGATAGCTTAACTGGTTGTTCGATTCCGCCTTCCTTTTCGCGCCATTCACGATTTATACGTCTCACTCTTTGTTGAAGTAAGTCTTTCCAGTTTGGAGCTCGTATGGGTTCAGTTCCCTGCATAATGCGGGCGCTTATACGCACGAAAAGTTCGCTTTCGGCACCAGGAGTTGACTGTAGCCTACTCCATTCATGGTCTACATGATAAGCTTCGTTTGCTCGGTCTACTATAAATTCGGTTTTTAAGAGTTGAGCGCGGAAGATGAAGTTGTTGTCGCCGTAGCCGTGGCCCACATCGAATCTCTCATCAAAACCGTTCAGATAGACGCATAGTTGCAGTGGAAACATAGCGTTTGGCATGAGGCTGTAGGGTGAATTAGCTAAGAAAAAGTTGAGACGATATGTTTCTCCTTCCTTTACACCTTCAATATTCGGTAGCATACGAAAGTCGGGACAGCGAATAGTTTCAGGCTTATCCTCATACAGTTTGTCAAACACTGTGATTTTGCCTTTTAAATCTTTAAGCGGCGGATGGTTGCAGAAGTGCATAGGACCAACAGTAACTCGTCCAACTGGTTGTTGAAGTTCTAAGTGGCGTTTTAGACAGTTTGGGTTAAGCCAAACGTGGTCTTCCAAGAACATGATGTAGTCGCCGTCAGCATAGATTAAGCCTGTGTTCACCGCATTACATAACCCTGTAGGAATTCCTTCCTCCTGCTCCTTTGGTTTCATGTGACGGAGTTTTATGCCTAGTTTTTCAGCGTACTCTTTTACTTCCTCTTTTCGCTCATCAAACAAGTCATCTATTAACAAGACTTCAAAGTCTTGCGTAGTTTGATTCTTTAAGCCACCAAATAAAACGTCAAGACCCCCGAAAGCGATAAGTAGGCACTATTATTGATACGTGTCTACTCATTTAACATCACCTCCCTATTAAATATAAATGGTTCAGGAACCCAAACATCCCTATCACCTTCATTAATCTCCTTTAGGAAGTATCGAGCAGTAAACGGGTTTCCACATTGAACACAAATTAACGAAACTTTCATGGCAACACCTTCCTAAGCACGAATAATTGAATTGGTGCATAGTTGCCATATGGTGGCAAATAACGGAAGAATTCATCAAATTTATTGTTGGGAATGACTTCCATCTTGTTAGAGATTAATGTATGATAAAGAACTCTAGTTCCAAAATAGTAGCTACTGAGAAAATTTGAGGTCGCCTTAAACGGTAAAGCAGGATGCTCTTCAAATTTTCCTTTTATAAAGGCTAGAAACTCGTTTTTGTCGAAGTATTGGTTGTGCCAATGAATAGGAATATGACTTAATCCTACTGATTCCCTTGCTAAGTTTAAGTTGCTTAAGCCATCTGTGAAGGCTTCTATCATTAAGTAAGAACCGTTAGGTTTCAGAACTCTCCATATCTTATTTAACGCTCTTTTCTGGTTTGTCCAAGACGTTAAATTAACCAAGCATCTTTCAGAAAACACTAAATCAAATGAATCATCAAGGAAATGTAAATTAAGAACATCGCCAACTTTAAATTTTACATTTCTTAAGTTTCTTCGTTTAGCAATTTCTATAAAGTCTTCGCAGAAGTCGATGCATGTTAGATGGTAGCCAAGCTCTGCAATCTGTTGTGCTGTGTAGCCATTACCACATCCTACTTCGAGAATTTTTGCGTCTTTTTCTATGAGAACATTGAGGCATTCGATTATTTTTTGAACTTCTATTTTTCGTATGTTAGAGTCTTTTGTGGTAGACTGCTCTGAGACTCCAAATTCCTTTGCAACTTCTGCGTAATATTCTTTAATTTTGACTTCAGAGTTCATCTTACTAAGTATCTCCTGTAAGCTGTGGCAGATTATTAATTAACAAATTCTGCCGGGTCCATGTTCTTTTCCTCTAGTCTTCAAATAGTCTTTTTTGGTGCGGGTGTGGGAAGTCTCGTTTGGCTTTGAAGCGTTCGAAGAATCGGCTTTTATAATAGTTTATGCCGTAGACTTTTGGCCAGCGGAGAACGAAGCAGCCGCCGTTTCGTTTGCCTGTGCGTCGATAAAAGTTATGTTCGTCTGAGACGATTTGTCCGATCTCGAGGTCTTTCCATTGTGGATATTCTTTTTGAAAGTCTTCGAATCGTGTTATATCCATGTCTGTTATCCAACGGTAACTATGCCAAATTATAGGGTCTTCGAAGCCGCACTTTGGACAGAATCTCATTTTTGTAGTACCTCCGTTAGGCTGTTGCAGACGTAGAGTACGTCTTCTTCGGTCATGCTTGGATAGATGGGTAGGGCGATGGTTTTTTGGGAAAGCATTTCTGCCGTTGGGAATGTTTTATGTAAGCCATATTTGTTTAGAGCAGGTTCTAAGTGTAGGGCTATGCTTGTGTAGTGTGCTTGTATTCCACGTTTTTGAAGTTCATCAACTACGTAGCGTGATGAGGAAAAGGCGAGAGATACTGCGTAGGCAGTATAGGTGTGCTGTGTCGTATAAGGGTAAACGCGCTGCGGGAGTATATAGGGTGGAAGATTATGCGAGTAAACTTGGGCAAGTTTATTTCGCTTGTTTATGAATTCGTGAGCACGTTTTAGTTGTTGTATGCCTAGTGCTGCTTGCATGTCGGTCATGCGGTAGTTTAATCCTATTTCTGGAAAGCTGAGGTCATGGATGGATTTGACGTCTTTTCTTCCGTGGCTTCGCATTAGTCTTAGCCATTCTGCGAGTTTGTCGTCGTGTGTAGTGATGGCGCCGCCTTCGCCTGTTGTGATTAGTTTGGTGGGTGTGAAGCTGAAGCATCCTGTTAAGCCGAATTTTCCAACATATTCGCGTTCGTATTCTGTGAATAAGGCACCTGCACAGTCTTCGATGATGTATAATTTTTTGTCTTCGGCGATTTCCATGATTGGAAGCATGTTTGCAGCTTGGCCGAAAAGGTGAACTGGAATTATGGCGCGTGTGCGGTCGGTTATGGCTTGGTTTATTTTGTCGGGGTTTATGGTAAACGTGTGTGGGTCTACGTCTACGAAGACTGGTTGCATTCCGGCATGGCGAACAGCGTTTGCGGTTGCTGGAAAAGTGAAGTCTGGAACAATCACTTCATTTAGCGGGAACGCTTTATATTGAAGATGTTGAAGGCGTATCCAGATAAGGCTTAAGTGTAAAGCGGCAGTACATGAGCTTACGCAGACTACGTGTTCCACGTCTAACTGTTCAGCTAGTTTCTGTTCAAACTCTGCAACTTTTGGTCCTTGGCATAGCCACTTGCTCTGTAAAATTTCGGTGACTGCTTTAATTTCTTCTTCTCCAATGTCTGGGTCTACTAATGGAATACGTTTCATTTTTTACACTCCATTCCTTCCATAATAATTTCTCTTCTTCGTTGCTTGAGTTGCTTAATCTCATCCTTCATTTCCCTAATTTTCTTTTGAAGAGTCTTAACTGTCTGTTGCTTTTCCCTAATTGTTGCACGTAACGCTTCAATAGATTGATTGATGGCTTTTATTCTAGAGTGAAAGGTCATTATCTTTTATCTCCTTCATTTTTTTAAGTTCCAATAGCCACCCTCTTCGCTTCCTCCGCCTGTGGCAAGTAAATAGCTGTTTGGAGGGATTCGTTCAAACCACCAATTAGAGGGGCGACAACAAAGATGAAATGGTGGGTCATCTACCCATGATATAGCTAAGATTCTTAGTTTGCTTACTCTTTCAAATTCTTTTAAAACTTGGTCTATAAGGGGTTCAGAGATATGTTCTAATGTGCCTTCTGAATAGCAGACATCGAAACATTTGTCTTTGAAGGGAAGGTGGGTTGCGCTTGCTCGCACGTACCAGCCGCAAATGTTTTTAGCCTTTTGGCCTGCATAGCGACTTACGTCTAGCCCAACTGCTTCAACACCGATTTTATGCAACTCCCTAACAGTGTATCCATAGGCGCATCCAACATCTAACACGGTGATATTCGTGGTCTTTGCGAGGCTAATTATTTTTTCAGCTCTGACGCGGTATCGTCCGCAGTCTGGATATCCACCGTATTTGCGTTCAAAATAGTCAGCTTCATACCAGTCAGCGTGAAGGTTTGCTAAAAAGTTCGCTACCGAAGTTTTTAAGTAGTTGTAAAAGTGTTCACGATGTTTATACAGTTCTTTGTTTGATGCTACGTTTGTTTCTATTACTATTTTGTCGGGGAAATTCCAGTAGTCTGAGAAGTTTCGGTTTATGATTTTAACGCCGTATTTCTCAGGGTTTTTCCAAATGTCACAGCCAGGATAAGGTGTAAATGTTGAAAGTGTCCATTTGTCAGGTTTAACTTCTCGCATGAATTGTTGGTTTAGCTCTATTGTTTTCCATGTTTCGCCCGGTAGCCCTACCATCCAATAGGCTTTTGCTCTCATTCCAGCTTCTTTGATTAGTTTCACAGCGTTTTTGTGGTCTTCTACGGTTTCGCGTTTGTTTATTAGTTTGAGCACTTCGTTGTCTGCTGTTTCCACGCCTAAGCCCATTTCCTCACAGCCACTTAATTTGAGAGCTTCACACATCTCCGCGTCTAAGAGGTTGCTACGAGTATGGCATTTGTAGTGAACTTTCAGAGGTTGCAAAAGATAGCAGATTTCTAATAGTCGTTTCTTGTTTAAGGTGAAGTTGTCATCGATGAATCTGAAATAGTGACAGTCGTAGCGGTCTTGGAGATATTTTATTTCGCTTACGAAGGGTTCTGGCTTACGGAAGCGAACTGGTTGTGGAATGTTAGCGCAGAACGCACAGTTAAATGGGCAACCCCGACTACTTATGACCGTTGTGGCTTTGGGTCCTCTTCCATATTTTTCTCCTGGATAAAGCGTGTTCGTAAAAATTAAAGGCTCAGGTAGCAAGTGGCGTGCTGGAAAGGGAAGTGAATCCAGATCGTCTATTATTGTTTCGGATATTCCGCTAGTTAAGACTGCGCCACCTAAAGTTGTTTGTGGCTTAAGCACATTTTCTTCTACTATGTCAACTATTGCTTTTTCTCCTTCGCCGACTACTATGTAGTCAAAGTCGTTTGTACAGTCGCTTGGCATAAGAGAAGCATGTGCTCCTCCGACAATTGTTACACATGAGTATCGTCCTTTAAGCATTTTTGACAGTGTTTTTGCGTATTCAATTTCTCCGGTGGTGGCCGTTATGCCGTAGAACTCGGCTTTTGGAAACGTCATGTGTTCGGATATTTTTAACCATCCACGTAAGTCAATAATTGACACTTGATGCCCACGTTCTTCTAAAACAGCAGCCAGATAAAGAAGGGATAGTGGAAAATACATTTCTGGTGAGGCAAGCATTGGGTTTGGAGGCTGAATTAAGATAACTCTTTTCGCCATTTGTTCACTTCCATTTGTAAGCCTTCTTTTAGTGGGATTTTTGCATACCAATTTAATAGTTTATTTGCTTTAGTTGGGTTGCCTACGAGGTGCGGTATATCGTTTGGACGCTGCGGCTGAGTATCCCATTTGATTTCACCTTTAAAGTTGCATATTGACTGTAGCATTTCCGCTACTTGTCTTACGCTTGTGCCTATGCCCGTGCAGAAGTTGAAGGGTTCACCTATGGCTTTAGGGTGTTTGAGACATGTTAGATAGGCGTTTACGTGGTCGCTGATGTACATCCAGTCGCGTATTGCTGTTGGATCGCCCAAGCGTACTTCGTTGCTTGTTAACATCTGGCTTATGGTTGATTCTATTACTGTCCGGCGCTTACCAAAACCGTAAGTTTGAAAGGGGCGAAGTATAACCAAGGGAAGTTTATAGACTTTAAGGGCGTAGGCGAGATAGAGTTCAGCAGCTATCTTACTCACGTTGTAAGGTGATTGGGCATAAAGCCCCATCTTTTCGGTTAATGGTTCGTATTGTGGTCCGTAGACTTCGCAGCTCGAGGCATGTAAAAACCGTTCTAACTGCAAGTTTTCTCTTTGACAAGCTTCAACTAGGTTTATAGTTCCCATCAGATTTACTCGCATCATCTCCTCCCAATTGTCGTAGGCATACTGATCCTGCGTGGCTAAAGCAGCCAAATGAATAATTACATCTGGCTTTTCCTTACGGATAATTCTGTGTACTGCACTAAAATCGGTAATGTCGCCATAAACAGTGTCAACATGTGATGGTAGTCCATAACGGTGAGAGTTGTAACGCTCAAAACCAACAACCTGTCCTTGAAGTTTCAGTTTTGGAACCAAAGCAGAGCCAATGTGACCTGAGCTTCCCGTAACTAAAATTTTCCCCATCTTACACCCCTAGAAACAGCTTCATATAAAGGAATCCAGTTTTTAACGATTTTACTACGGCCATACCGTTCTAAAGCTTTTTCGTGGACTAGTCTAGGGTTTAGTTGGTCTATTTTTTTCATGGCTTCTTTGAATTCTTGGTCGTCTTTGGCAACGTATCCTGTTACGTCGTTGTCTACTACTTCTCGCATGGCGCCTTTGTCAAGTGTGATTACTGGGCAGCCGCACATCATGGCTTCAGCGGCTTTCATGCTGTGGGCTTCTGGATATTGCACAGGATAAAGAAGTGCCTTCGCGTGTTGCATTAGATTTATTTTTACTTCGTCTGAGCAGTTGCCGTACCACACGATTTGTTTGTCATCACAGTTCCATAGGACTTCATTTTGGTAGGTGTCAGGTTCGTTGGGTAAGCCTTTGGCGCCAACCACGTTTAAAGGAACGCCTAGCTCTCTACAGAATTTGATTGCTTCTAAGGCGCCTTTATGCCAGCTCATTTTTCCAACAAAAAGGAAACGCTCGCTCTTATCTTGACTATATGCATATCTCTGAGGGTTTACGCATATAGTCGGTTGGTATATGGCGCGGTGTTTGTAGGCCATTAGATAGTTTGCGGCTTGGTCTTGGCTTAAGGCTATAATGTTGTAGTTTGGCATTGGAAAGGTTTTGCCTTCTGTTAAAGCCCATAGAGGGTCAAACCAGCACATGTTTATACATTTGAGTGAAGGGTCTCGGATAGGAGCATAATGACTGTGACTAAAATCGTGAATAACATCAAAGTCTTTCAGGCGGTGAGCATAGTTGTAGTATGCAACTGTTTCAGGTTCAGTAAAACCTCGGTGCACAGCCAAGTCAACAGTTTCAATTAGCTTAACGTTTTTGGGAAGTCTAGAGCCTTTCGGCGCAGCCACCACTACTTCAACGCCTAAATTAGCAAGCTCCTCAACATAATCAAGCAAAAGTCCCTCAATTCCGCCGTAGCGTACCGGGGGAACTGGAAAGATAGCAGTAGATATTAACAGTACCTTCAAAGTATTTTCTCCGCGTCGCCTAAAACGCGCTTAATTGCTTCTTCTCTAGCTTTCTCATCCTGTGGAAGAGACCAACCTGAAATCAAATGTTCTTCACAGACTGCTACTTTTACTTCTCTAGTGTCGCCGCAGTGACCGCTAAACGTATCCCAATATTTCGCTTCGTTTTCACAACCTATTACTTGGCATTTCATTTACTTCAGCCCTATGACGCTTTTTATTTTCTTTTTTACTTCGCTAATCAACCATTTTTTTGCTTCATCAACGAGTTGCTTAAACTCTTCCTCGGGAATAACGAGTTCGATGTCGACACCAGTCTTGTCAAATTTTATTTCTTTGATTTTGGCGAGTTCGTCATAGCTTAATTTAGCCTTGACGTGAACACCATCTTCCTCATGTTTAAACTCAGCAACCCTCATTTCTTTTCACTCTCTTTTAACAAGTCTTCTGCTTCTGGACAAAGAGGGGGATTAACAGTTTTGTTCTTGCCTCCGAAACAATACATAGTCTCTTCACAACCTAGTTTTTTACAAGCTTCTTCAGGCTTCAATTTTTAAACCTCTGGAAAAGTTATTCCGCCGTGTTTTACTTCGTCTATGTTCATTAGTTCTTTTGGTACGAATTTGGCTTCGCCGTAGTGTGGACAGATTATGCTTGTGTCGACTACGATGTGGAAGCCAGCGTCTTTAATGCGTTCGCAAGCGTAGAAGTCTTCGCTGACTCCGCCTTCTTCTACGGTTAGCCAGCCCATTGTCCATCGGAACATGGGGTTTTTGGGTGGTTTATGAACTGTTTCGAGTACTTTGCGGTTGATGAGGATGCATCCCATTCCAACTACGTCTGCTTCAACTAAGGCGCCGCGAGGATAGTTTATGATTGGAGCGTATTTGCCATGTACGGTTACTGGTTGTTTACATTCGGGACATTCTTTTACTTGGATGAGTTTCCACATTCCAGGGTAGATGTTTTTGTGGCGTCGGACGTAGAGGGCGCTTACTACGGGTAGGTTTCGGCTTATGAGGATGTCTATAATGTTTGCTGGTACAATTACGTCGCTATCTAGGAAAAATAGCCATTCTGCGCCGAGTTGTAAGGTGTCTTCAACTATTTTGTTGCGAGCTATATCTATTGGGCTGCCTCGATTATATGTTAGATAGAATTTTCGGGTTTGTGCTAGATGAGCGTATAACTGTGCGAAGGCTACTGCCCATTCCATCGAGGTTGTGCCTAGATGAGCCATCCCAACAACCACGTCTACAGGTCTTTGCTCCCAAGCCAATTTTATTTCCCCTCGTAGTAGTTTATTAATTCGTTTATAACGTCTTCCAGAGAACGTTTTTTTCCGTCTTTTGATTCCATTTTGCCTCGTGTTTGAAAGAGGCGTTTTTTAGTAGGTTCGTGTATGCTGATTGTTGTCTTTGATGTCATAAATTACATATTTGGTATATTATATATTTAAAATTTTAGATAAAAAAGGGGAGTTTGGTTTTTAGATTCTGCACACTACGTCCATGAAGCTTCCGCTTACGTTTGTTCCGATGACGGCTTGGCTTGCGTTGGATGATACTTTGTAGAGGGTTCCGATTTTTGCGCTGGATATTTGGGTGATGACGATCTCGGTTGGGGTTGAGCCGAGGTTGTGGCTGATGGTTACTGAGTCGCTTACGGCGCTAGTGCCTACGTGGTATTCTTTCATGTCTGCGAGTTCGATTGTGTCGTCGGCGATTTTTGCTGATACTATTACGCTGTCGCCTATGTCTGCGCCTCTCGACACGGCTTTCCCTAGTCGCTTGACCATTTCTGTCACCTTTTTTAGTATTCGAATCCGCCGACGTGGACTATTACGCCGCTTACGCTTGAGGCTACGACTACGCCGCTGATTGCTTCTTTAGTTCCTATCAAGTCTTCAGGTCCGAGAATTTCGGTTTTTTCGGCGCCTATTATGAGTTCGATTATGCGGTTTGAGAGGGTTGAGCTTGAGTCGTATAGGGCTACGGTTGCGTTTGCGCTGAAGTTTGTGACTATGAGGTTGGCGAGTTTGAGTTTTCTGCCTTCGGTAACTTGGTATATGAGGTGAGCGCTGTTGTTGTTTGTGATTGTTCCTCGTTCGCCCACTTCGATTCCAGGGGCGAATGTGCGTGTACCCGGTATTATTTTAGAGATTGGCTGCATTTCTATGCACCTTCCACAGGGATTGTTGTATAGACTGGTGGTGGTGTTGGCAGTTTTGTTAGGCAGAAACGCCATCCATAGTAGAGTATGCGGTGCATTGGTCGAGTGTATTTGCTTGGGTTTTTGACGGTGAAAAAGATTTTTTCGTCTTCTAAAACGAAGAGTTGGGTTAGGTGTGGCGCGATCTGGCATGTGCGTGCAGTGATTTTGTGAACGTAGCTTTTTGTGGCAAAGCGTTTTTTGGATTTCGGTTGGCTGACGGTGATTTCTTCGTCGTCTAGGGGAATAAGTCGGTATTGGGCAAGTTGGTTGTCTTTCATGTATAGGTCTGTGACTTCTTGGTCGTCTGCGCTTGTTTCAGCGGCGAGAGAGCCGAAGTTATGGATTTTTTCGGGAAGCTGTTCAATGTAGGTGACGTTGTAGTAGCCGACTACTTCGCCTGTGTCGGATTTAACAAGCTCTAGGTTTTCGCCTTTACGGACTATGGGAATAAATTCTGTTGGAAATGCGTCTGGCATTTTTCCTCACTTCGTTCGGTCTGGAGGTTTTTAGTTTAGTCGACTACTTTCTTTGCTTCGCCGACGATGAAAGCGCGAACGTATATCTGGCCGGAAAGCGCTTGTCCCGACAGTTGTGTGTCGTCAAAAACGTTAAGCACAGTGTTCAAGTTGTTGTTTGATGTGTTTCTTAGAAGCTTCATGCAGAACTTGTTTCCGCTGTAGGTTACTGCTTTGGCTATGCAGCCAATTCCAGATGACAATGCTAAGCTGGACATGACCTCAAGTAAGGCGAAGTCTACTTTTTCAAGCTCGCTTATGGTAACTACTATTCCGCCTGTTGGGTAGGTCACCGCAGCAAGGTCTGTATCTTCAAGGGTTTTGATTAGGATTTTCTTTTCGCCTAAGCCTTTTGCTGGTGGTAGGCTTCCCCATATTGTTTCGGTTGTCATGGTTTCACTCTCCTAGCTTCTCAGGCTAGGGCTTTGGCGTTATGGTTTTGCCTTTTGGTTCTACGACTTTTCCGCCGAGAATGAGGTTGTCCGTTCCGCTTGTGGCGCCTGCCATGATGTCGATGTTGTAGCCTGTTGATACGCCGTAGAAGATTATGTTTTCAGGGTCGCAGTAAGATTCTTTGTCAGGGTTAAGCCATGCGTGTTCGCATTGCCATATGTCTTTGAGAGCGGTTCTTCCGATTCCGTCGTAGAATTTAATGCCCACGGTTAGCGGGACGGCTTTGGTGTTAGCGATCTTGAAAATGGCGAACGCTCTATCGTCGGGGTTTTCCCCGCTGTAAACAGTGTGATATTGAAGTGCAGAGAGAGCTTGCTGCCATAGATGGCCGCTTCCAACTTCTCCGGCACCCTTTAAGTCTTCGTTGGGAAGTATGTCCCTAACAATGGGGTCTTTAATGCCTTTCTCGCGTGCGTAAGCCAAAAGCTTCGCAATCACAGCCTTCTCAATTCTTGCGGCTTCGTCAGATGTCGTTTCAAATCTTAAGCCTGGCACTCTTAATTTTCCTCCACCTCAATAGATAGAGGATAATACTTTTAAGGTAATCCGAGAGAAATAGGAGAAAGGTGCAAAACGTGAGAAAACGTTACGCTGCCATTATAAGGATAGACTGTGAAAGCATGAAGACTAAAGTGCGGTTTAAGACTTTGGCAGCAAGCAAAAACAAGAAGTTTGAAGATATGCTTATAGAGTTAATGGATATGTACGAAGGAAAAGTAAAATTTGCTTAAATATGCGGGTTGGCCCAGCCAGTCAGGGTACACGGCTCATAAGACTAAGGTTGATGTATCCGCGGTAAGGCAGGTTATGTGGGCTCGAATCCCACCTTCAGCTTTAGCCTAAAAAACCGTGTGGTCGTCGGTTCAAATCCGACACCCGCAACTCATCCTCCGCAACTTTAAAATGTCGGATTTACCAGATTTGGTAAAACTGAAAAGGAGGTGAAGCCCATGTTAGAAGAGGAAGAGGAAGGCGAAGAGGAGCAGGAAGAGGGGGAAAAGGAAGAATAGAATCTGAAGAAACTTGTGCAGGATACTTAAGACCACCACATAACGCACCCATCGTTTTATATCTTCAACATCCAGATGGAACAAAAAAGGGATTATGCCGCATTTGCGCAAACCGTTGGCTTTTGAGTGATGAGGAATGGCCACCTAAGAACAAGCAACAAGAAGACAAAGCACCTATATCCACCAACCTAAAAACCACAATATAGTTGCCCCTTTTACATACGCCTTTTACATGAATACTATTGGAAAAGCTTATTTATTTGGTACTCATACAAACTATTTTTAAATCTTTCAAGATTTATGTTGAGAGGTTTCAAAATGTGTAAACTGAGCAAGAGGGAAAAGGAAGTTTTAGAAATGCTCTTAGAAGGAGTAGTTCCAAGTGCAGCAGCAATACAGTTAGGTATGAAATCTGAAAGAGAGATCGCAACCTATAAGTCTAGAGTTAAACGAAAAATTTTCAAAGCTGAAAAATTTCTACGAGATATGAAGCAATACAAAAAGGTTCTATATCCTGAAAGAAAATACAAAGTCTAACCATCTTTTGTGTAGTCTGTTGGGTTGGGTAGTAGGGTGGTGGTGTCTGTTTCTTCGTCGTGTGTTTCTTCCGTGTCTACTGGATTTGGTGCTGCTTGTTTCAGTGTGTCTTGAATTAGGCTGCTGGCGATGTTGATGAGTTTGGCGCGTTTTTCTTTTGGTGAAAGGTGTTTCCATTCGTTTGGGTTTATTTCAAAAAGTTGGAAGAGTTCTTTTTTGGCTGATTTGATGCCGGACCTGAAGCCTATTTTACCGCCTATCCAAGCGTAGACTACGCCGAAGATGCCTAAGAGAAGTATTTGGACTAGTAGGGCTTCGAGGTCAATCATGATTTTTCCTTCAACGTTTTCTTTATGTTTTTAATTACTGTTTTTAAGTTTTCCCGTATTTCGTAGTTGCGGATTCTTAGC